>OMKS01002563.1_pt1 | contig 15078 bp, 13 predicted proteins | sample 1674721 | NCBI WGS metagenome assembly OMKS01 (sample SAMN06264996, study PRJEB25208) | sediment metagenome | isolation source: hot spring sediment | place: USA: California | collected 2014-09-02
GATTATTGCTCATTCTCCGCCAAACGCGCGTAGATGGCGGCGCGATTCAGGCCTGAGGGCAGCGGGCCGGTGCGCTTGAGTTTCATTGCCACGACCTCGCGGGCAAAGCGAGCGCATAGTTCCAGGGGATGGCCATCGAGCAGCGCAGCGAGAAATCCCGCCCAGAATGCGTCGCCCGCGCCGGTCGCGTCCACCACCGTCACCTGTTGTGCTGGGATAGCGGTGATCTGCCCCGCTTCGGAAAGCAATATCCCCTCGCGCCCCATCGTGAACACCACCACTTCGGGGCCGAACTCGTGAAAGCGCGCGATATAGTCTTCCGGCGACACGTCATCCGCAAAGAAACGGTGCGCGTCATCCAACGAAGGCTTCACAATCGTGACTTTGCGCAGCAGGCGTGGCAACACTTCGCGGGCCTCGGCGTGATTGGGCCAGATACGACGGCTGTAGTTGGGGTCGAAGGAGACGATGCGCCCGGCTTCGTGCGCGATATCGAAAGCGCGCGTCACCGCCGAGCGCGATGGTTCGCGGGATACGGGCCACATCGAGGCATGGACGACGCGCGCGCTGCGGATCACGTCCGCGTCGATTTCATCCGGTCTAAGACGAAAGTCGCCATCCCGGAACGCCTCGAAATCGGGCGTTCCGGCCGTCTTGGTCACGAAAATGACGCTGGTGCGCACGCGCGGGTCCTGCACGATGTAATCGGTAATGACGCCGGCCCGGCGCAGTTCCACCGCGATGAACGCGCCGAACGCCCCCACGCCCGTCTTGCCGATGAGGGCCGCGCGCCCGCCGAGCTTTGCCAGGTTGACGCACAGATTAGCGGGTGAGCCACCTTGATGCTTTTGGAACACGCGCGCGTCGAACAAAGAGTCCGCCGGTTCGACGGAGATAAAGTCGATTAGAGCCTCGCCTAAGGCCACGAGGTCGATGTCGCCTGAGGGGATATGCACTTGCGGCCTCCTCCAAACAAACCACGAATCTCCACTAAACTGCACGAATACAAAAGTTAGTGAAGATTCGTGGTTGTCATATCAATCACCGAAATAAAGCGCGGCCAACTCGGCCACAGACACGGCATCTTCAGGTTGCCCGCTCCGGAAATAGGGATGCAGCGGCAACGCGGCGACGTTCTCGCGCCCGTGATGCGGGTCGGCCAACACACGCTCGATCTGCGCGAGGTAGCCCTGCGCGGTGCGCTCCCAGGTATAACGATCGAGCACGCGCTGCCGCCCGCGCCGGGCGTATTCGGCCACGGTCTCCGGCGAGGCCAGGAGACGGTTCAGCCCACGCGCGATGCCGGCGGGATCGGCAGGGTCCACGAGGATACCGTACTCGGTCTGCTCGTCCCGCAGGCTCTCGCTGGGGCCGCCGTTTTGCGTCACCACCAGCGCCAGGCCGGCAGCGGCGGCTTCGAGTGGTGCAAGTCCGAACGGTTCGTAGAGCGCAGTGAGCGCGAAAACCGATCCGCGCTCCGCCAGGAAGCGATAGGCCGCCGCCAGCGCCGGCTGGCCGCCCAGGGCGAAGGCGCTCACTTTGCCCCACAGGTCGGCTTGTTTCACCACGGCGCGCAGGCCCGCAAGCACGTCACGTTCGCCTTCGCTGGCATTGCCGTCGTCGCGCAACGGGTCATTCAATGCGCCGGTGAAGAGCAACAAATTGGCTTTAGCTTGCAACTCCGGGGACTGCGCGAAGGCTTGCAGGAGCCCGAGGTGATTTTTCTTCGGGTCCAAACGGCTGGAGGCGATGATCGCCGGTAGGTTGCGCCGTCCCTCGGCGATGTCGCGGTCGAGCATCGCGCGGACGTGGGCCTGCGTCTCGGTTTCGTTCTCTGCGCGCGCGTCCACGCCGAAGATCGCCAGGTTCACGCCCGGCGGGATGACGGCGAAGCGCCGGTCATCGCGAACGTCCACCGCGCCGCGATAGGCGGGATGCGCGTACTGCTCCATACGCTCCTGGACGGTGCTGGTGACGTTGACCGCGGAGCGGTTCATGCTCAGGCGCTCGGCGAAGAGGCGTTCAGCAAAATGGTATTGGTCGTTCAGAGTAGGCAAGGACTCCGGCGTGGGGTGCATTTTGTCCAACTTCTGCGCGCCTAGGGAATGAGCAGTGAAGGTGAAGGGGACACGCGGACCTTCGCGCCCGGTTTCAGCAGAAAGCAACACCGCCGCCAGACCGCCGTCGCCATAATGGGCGGTCATCGCATCCGGCAAGGCTCCTTCCGCGCGGTAGTGGGCGAGGATATTGGGGACCCAATCGCGCACGAGATGCGGCCACAACAACTCCTTGCGCAGGAATTCGGGTGGCCCGGCCGGCAAGCGCACGATGCGCACGTTCGGCGCGCCGGGATAAGCATCGAAGGTCCCGGCGAATTCCGGCCACGCCGGATCGACGATCTGGCGTGTGAGAATATCCACCCGGCAGCCCAGATCGGCCAGCGCCAGCGCCACCTGTTTGACGTAGACCAACTGTCCGCCGAAGTCGGGATGTTCGGTCCAATAGCGGTCTGCCGGGTCGAAGTTTCCTTGGGGATTCAGGAACGCGAGATACATCGCCTTTACCCCTTGACCGAACCTGCCAACAGCCCGCGCACGAAGAAACGCTGCAACGAGAAGAACACGGTCAACGGCAGTATCATCGAAATGAAAGCGCCCGCCGTGAGGAGGTGCCAGTCCGCGCCGCGCGAGCCAACGATTTCGGCCAGGCGCATCGTCAGCACCTGCACGTCGGCCTTGCTGCCAATGAAGATCAAGGCGACCAGGTAGTCATTCCACACCCAGAGGAACTGGAAAATGGCGAAGGACGCCAATGCGGGCACCGACAACGGCAAGATCAAGCGGGTGAAGATGGTGAAGTGGGACGCGCCATCCATAAAGGCCGACTCAAGAATATCGCGGGGCAGGCCGCTGATGTAATTGTAAAGCAGGTACGTCGCCAGGGGCAGGCCGAAACCGGTGTGCGCCAGCCAGACGGCCAGGAACGTCCCGTTGAGTTGCAAGGTGACGTAGTCACGCAGGATGGGGACCAGCGCGATCTGTAACGGCACGACGAGCAAGGCCACCACCAATGTAAACAGTGGTTGCCGCCCGGGAAACGCCATCCAGGCGAAGCCATAAGCCGCAAACGCCGCTACTAAAATGGGAATGAGCGTCGAGGGAACGCTGACGGCCAGGCTGTTGAGGAAGGCATTGACGAAATTGTCGCCCTGTTCGATTTTGATGCTGCCATCCGGCTGGCGGACTTCATACTGCTTGCCGGTGAGTACACTTTGATAGTTGTCGAGCGTGAACGTGGCGTTCGCCGTCCACCTGTACTCCTGCACACGAACCACGCCAATGCGCTTGTTGCCGATCCAAATCACCCGCCGGCCATCAGGCGCGGTGATGCCGGCGCGGAGTTCCTCGAACGTACCTGATACCCCGGCAAACTCCATCACGCCGTCACGGTCGAGTGTATCCGCGGGCGTGATTTCTTCCACCATCACCCAATCCCTGTGCGGGAAGATCGTCCACCAGCCGGTGGTGTTCAGTTCGAAGCGGTCGCGCACCGAGGAGACCAACAAACCCAATGTCGGAATTGTCCACAAGATACAGATGAGCAGCAATACACCATTGATGAGTAATTCGCCGATCAGTTTGCCACGTTTAGCACTACCCCGTTTTGCGCGCATCAGAATGCCTCCTGCTCACGGAATTGCTTTAGATTGTAAATCATCACCGGGATCACGGCAATCAGCAGTAAAACCGCAATGGCCGACCCCAAGCCGAAGTTACGATTGCTAAAGTATTGGCGATAGAATTGGGTAGCGATGACCTCGGTGCCATATTGCCCGCCGGTCATCACCATAACAATGTCAAAGATCTTCAGGGTGAAAATAACGATGGTTGTACTCACGGTGATGATCGTCCCCATAATGTAAGGGATCATGATCCTAAAGAAAATCTGAACCTCCGACGCACCGTCCACCCGGCTGGCCTCGATCAATTCAGAAGGGATACCTTTGATCGCCGCCGAAAACAGGACCATCGCGTAGCCGCTCTGCAACCAGACCATAATCAGGATGAGGAAAAGGTTGTTCCACGGTTGAATCGCCGTCCACGCGGTCCAGACGTGCGGTTGCCCGCCGAGCGCGACCACAATCGCGTTCAGCAGACCGATTTGCGGGACATCCACCGGCTTAAGCTCATAGATGAACTTCCAAATCACGCCCGCGCCGATGAATGAAATCGCCATAGGCAAAAAGATGAGCGATTTAGCGATAGATTCGAAACGGCTACGGTCAGCCAACACAGCGATAACCAGGCCGAACGCCACCGAAAGGCTAGCCCCAATGCCCATCCACATCAAGTTGTTGCGGAAAGCCTCCCACATAAAACGCTGTGTGAACACCGCGATGTAATTCTGTAATCCCACAAACTGTGTACTGTTGGCGTTGAACAGGCTAATCCAAAACGTGCGTATCGCAGGAAGGGCAAGATACCAAATCAAGATTGCCACCGCCGGCCCCACGAACACGAAGGGCTGCAAGCGTGTGACCCACTTAGGCCCCATCCGTTCCACCATCCAATTGGAGATCAGGTACAAACTGGCAGCCCCTCCCACCCCCCAAATAATCGCGACCAAGGCGATCAATAATTTAGGGGCATTGCTGTCACGCAAGAAAATAAAACCTTGCCAGAGTACGACAAAAGTTAGCAAAGGCACGGATACAGAGATCAGGATACGGCCAATGCCTACGGTAAACCATTCGAGGATATTCGCCATGCGTTGCTGCGATTGTTCCATTTCAACGTTACCTCCATTCGTAACCATTGAAGGTGCAACGCACTTTTAAAAGTGCGTTGCACCTCACGACTTACAGGTTCAGCGTTTATCTCGGCCAGGCCGCGTCGATTTCCTTGAGGGCGGTATCGAGATCGACTGCACCACTAACCCAGTCGGTCATGCCCTTCCAGAATGAACCGGCGCCAACTTCACCCGGCATCAAGTCCGAAGCATCGAAGCGCAAGCTGGTCGCTTCGTTCGCCAGCCGGGCGACGCCGCGTTCCACTTCGTCACCGTACCAGCTCAGGTCCGCATCCTGGTGCGGGGAAAGCGCACCACCGGCGGCCAACCACGACTTCACCGACTCGCCTTTGGTGAAGTATTCCATCACCGCGCGGACTTCGGGGCGGTCGTTGAACATCGCCATGATGTCGCCCGCGACCAGGAAGGGTTTGCCGTAGGCCGGATCGATGGACGGCAGGTAGAAGAAGTCGTAATCTTCACCGGCCGTTAAACCCGCCGGGAAGAAACTGGTGATGAAGTTGCCCTGCTTGTGCAGCCAGCACTTGGGCGGGTTCTCGAACATCGGATTCGGGGCATCCCCGAAGAACGTGGAGACGATGCCGTTGCGCCCACCGTAGACGTAGTCCGGGTTGAACCACAGTTCCGCCAGCGTCTCGGCAGCATTGCGCACTTCAGGGGAATCGAACTTCAGCGTCCCCTCCACCCACTTGTCGTAATTCTCCAGTGAAGTGGTGCGCAGCATAATCTCTTCCATCCAGTCCGTAGCGGGCCAGCCGGTGGCCGTACCGCTCTCGATGCCCACACACCAGGGGGTATCCCCATCGGCGACGATGTCGTCGGAGAGGGCGAGCATCTCATCCCAGGTGGTTGGGATCGCGTAACCGGCAGCCTCGAAGGCCTTCTTGGGATACCAGACCAGGCTCTTGCCGTTGAAGCGATGCCAGACGCCGGCCATGATCTCCCCGTCGGGACCTTCCATCGTCGCCATATCCAGCCAGCTTTGGTTGTAGTTGGCCCGTAGCGCATTCATATCCAGGAAGGTGCTCACATCCACCACCTTGCCGTTTTTGACGAAATTCGCCAGCAGGCCCGGTTGCGGGAAGTCAGCGATGTCCGGCGGATCGCCCGCATCCACGCGCACCGAGATCGAGGTCTCGAACTCTTTGGAGCCTTCGTACTGGATATCGATGCCCGTCTTCTGCTCGAATTCGGCGATGGAGTTGTTGAACTTCACCGCGTCTTCATCGGTGAACGGGCCAGACATGGAGACAACCGCGCCAGAGAACTCGCCGTTGTACGCACGCTCGAGGGCATTTCCCTCCCCGGCATCCGTCTCCGTTGGCCCGGCTTTGGGCGCGCAAGCGGCTAACAGCATCGAGACGACTAACACAGCCGCCAACAAAAGTTTAAACCGTTTCATGATACTTTCCTCCTGTTAGATGGTAAATAGTGAAATCAAAGTTTTAGGATCAGACGCTCTTTTTTTTTCGCTATGCACCTCCTCGCGGTAAAAACTGCTTATAGTCACGTGCAGGGTCAAAAACTGCCGCTGCGTTGCAGCAAGCGGATCGAACGCGCGGCTTGACGCACCGTCTCTTCCACAGGTGCGGCTTCCCACAAAACCTGTTGAATCATCTGTTGAAAAAAACTCGAGATTTGCACATAGCCTTTGACAAGCGGACGCGGACGCGCCGCATGCAACAAAGGCAACACTTGCTCCATCCACAGCGCATTCTGTGCAGCCAACTGCGCATTGACCGAGCGCAGGGGCGAGAGTTGGAAACTATCCAGACAAAAAGGTACGCTTAACTCCGGGCTAAGCGCCAGGCGCGCCAGTTCGAAAATCAGCTTCTGCTGTGCCGATTGCCGCATCACGCCCCAGGTGGTCCCGCCCAAAGAGGAAACCAACGTCCCATCGCGCGCCGGACGGGGAATAGGCGCAAAGGCAAAATGTTGCAAAATATCTCCGGCCTCCTCCCAGGGCGAAGACTCACATAGAACGTGCCATTCATACGATCCACCCACTGTCATCGGGGTCGCGCCCTGCGCCAATAAGCGGGGGATATCCGTCCAGTCGAAATGCACGACCTCCGGCGGCAGACAATGCCGTTCCATCGTGATCGAGCGCAAATAACGCAACGTTTCATAGACCTCCGAGGTCTCCAAAACTACCGCGCCGGATTCATCCAGCAAATCACCGCCCGCAGCCCAGAAAAACGGCAGCAAGAGGTTTAGTACGGCCTCACCGGTCTCGGTACCTATGGGAAAAACGACCGGATAGCGATGGCCAAATCGCGCGCGAATCTCTGGACGCGCAAAGTAATCGATAAGCATCAGCCACTCGTCCCACGTATCCGGCGGCGCCAGGCCCTCCTCGGCAAACCAATCCCGGCGATACCACATCCCGGTCACATCTGCTTGAATAGGAATCCCGTACAGTTTCCCATCCACCCGGTGGCTGTGCAAAACCGGCGTCTCCAAATCCTCGGTGATTTGACGTGCCCAGTCGGCGCTGATGTCCTCAAGCGCGGCCAGATAAGCGCCGCGTGCGTAACTATGCATCCATACGTAATCAATGGAGACCAGGTCGGGCGCCTCGCCGGCGCCCACCGCGTCACGCAACACCCCGTGGAAAAGCAACGGTGAAGGCATATCCACATCAAGCATTACCTCACGCCGATGGGTGCGCATGTTCCACCGTTGAATAGCGCGCTCTAGCAACGTCACCCAGCACACATCGTAAGCTAAAAGACGTACAGCATCCCTTTTTATTGGTAACGCCGCCGGCACGGAGGCCACAAAAGTTCCCTGTCCCGCACGACGATACACCCATCCCTCTTGTACCAATTCGGCCAGGGCATGGCGCACGGGCGCGCGACTAATCGCATAACGCGCGCAGATCTCCTGCTCGGTTGGCAGTTGATCACCCGGACGCAAAGAACCCTCCTGAATTTGTTCTTTCAGGAGCGATTTGAGTTGGTAGTATATGGGAATGGGTAAATTACGATCAACCATTGTTTTCCATACGAGCCGGATACGTAGGATTATTCCCCTGCGAGTAAAATCGGATGGCCAGATGCACTAGTTCAACAGTATGCGGAGGTCAGGATATTGTCATGTCTTTATTACATTCTATACCAGAAACATAGGTTTGTCAATCCCTGGCGAAGGGTTTAGTGGAATCTGGTCCGCTAAACCCTTCACCAGGGATGGGGGAGAAACTGTAGGGCCAAGTGTCTATCCGAGAATTCGCCGTTGACGCACCAGAGACGCTAACGGGCACAATTTTCGAATAGGTTCTAAACTTGCTCGATCGCCCAGTCCAGGGCCTCTTGCAGCATCGTCTGGGGCGGTTGTTGGATGAACTCAGCGGCGATCAACTGCTCGACCACCGCCCGCGCCTGCGCGATGTCGGCGGCGGCCTGCGCGAATGCTTCTTCGCGGGTTAGCATGACGCGTGCCAGCCCTTCCGCGACGGCCTGCATCGCCACGTCCGCCGCCTCGTAGGGGAAGACGTCGGGTTCGTCCATACGGGCGATGATGTTCTCCGTATCGATGCCGCGCTGTTCGGCAAAGGCGGCGAGCGAGCGGGCGGCGGCAATCGTCATCCCATCGGAGATACCCCTGGCGCGCGCGAGCAGCGCCCCCTTGAGGATGCCGGGGAAACCTACCGAGTTATTGACCTGATTGGGGAAGTCGCCGCGCCCGGTGGCGACGATGTAGGCCCCGGCTTCTTTCGCCGCGTAGGGGTAAATCTCAGGGACAGGATTGGCGCAGGCGAAAACGATGGACTTGGGCGCCATCAAGCGCACCGACTCCGGTTTTACGACGCCGGGGCCGGGCGTGGAAGCCGCGATGAGCACGTCTGCGCCCTTCATCGCCTCGTCGAAGTCGGCGATCAGGCGCGGGTTGGTCTGCTCGCAGATCTCCCACTTGCGGTAGAAGCGCGCGTCGGCCTGGATGTCTTTGCGGTCGCGATGCAGGCCGCCGCGCGAGTCGAAGACGATCATATTGGCGGGGTTGCCGCCGGCCTCGATGATGATGCGCACAATCGTCGTGTTCGACGCGCCAGCGCCGAGGAACACCATCTTTGCCTCGCCGATCGGCTTATCCGCCAGCTTCAGCGCGTTGATCAAACCTGCCAGCGTGACGCACGCCGTCCCCTGCGCGTCATCGTGCCACACGGGGATGTCACACTCGGCGCGCAGCGTATCGAGCACCTTGAAGCAGTTCGGCTGCGCGATGTCCTCCAGGTTGATCGCGCCGAAACTTGGTTGCACCATCTTCACGAAGTCGATGATCTTGTCGGCGGAATGATTTCCTTGCGCGTCGCGGCTGTCGATGCACAGCGCGGTCGCGTCGATGCCGCCGAGGTACTTCATCAGAAACGACTTGCCCTCCATCACGCCGAGGCCGCCGGGCGGCGTACAGTTGCCGTCGCCGAGCACGCGGGTGGAGTCGCTCACCACGGCGACGTAGTTGCCCCGATTCGATAGCTCGTAAGAGGCATCGTTGTCGTCGCGGATCGTGGTCGAAATCTGCGAGACGCCCGGTGTGTACCAGACGTTGAACCAGTTGAAGCCGAATACGCCGGCTTTGGGCACGGTCTGCATCTTGCCGCGGTAGAAGCGGTGCGCCTGTTCCGAGAGCCGTTTGAGGAACAGCGTCTTCGCCCGCGCGATTTTCTCCTCGCTTAACTGCCCGGAAAGAATGTCGTCCAGATTGTCTAATGTCAGATGTAGTTCAGTCATCATAACCTCCGAGTAATGGTGGAACTAACGACGCCATGCTGTCGCGCCAATTTATCAACGCGCGCCTGCTGATAGGCGCGAATCTCTTCGCCCAAAGGGTATTTCAGCGAAACACGCAGGTGCGTCAAAGAGACGAGCACTACCTCTTTCGCCTCCGCCGAAGGCGCTGTGATACTACACAGAATGCCGCCCTCATCACCGGAGTACGTAACAAGGTGTATCAACACATCGCGTTTTCCAACGGATTTACCCTGATCACGGAACCCCCGCACCAATCGGGAGGTCATCGTAGCCGGAATGGGCAACGCGGCTTGCATAAGCGCCATTAACGCCTCCTCCTGTCTTTGATCATCAATCATAGCTTTTCTCCTCAACTGCAATGCCCGATTTTCTTTATTCACATGTCTAAAGTATATACCGATGAAGGACAAAACCAAAATCCAAATAGCATCTTTTGGCAGGCAGGTTGTAACGTGTTTGTTTAGGAGTAAACTGCACGCACTGTCATTGTGCTCAGGAGGATACTATGCCCATTGCCGACTGCGCCGCTTACCTTGCCGAACTTGTCGCCACCCTGCAAGCCCATTGGCCCGACAATCGCACAATTAACATCGTGTGCCACGGGCACAGCGTTCCTGCCGGATATTTCGCCACGCCGGTCGTGGACGCGCTACACGCCTATCCGCATCTGCTCTATCGCGGTCTGAAACAGCGGTTTCCCTTCGCCGTGCTCAACGTGATTGTCACCGCGCGTGGCGGGGAAGAGTCGGACGTGGGGGCCGCGCGGTTCGCGGAGGACGCGCTCTGCCACAAGCCGGACGTGGTCACAATTGACTACGGCCTGAACGACCGGCGCATCGGGCTGAAACACGCACGCAGCGCATGGCGGACAATGATCGAACAGGCGTTAGCGCGAGGGTGCAAGGTAATTCTGCTGACGCCGACGCACAACGTCACGCAACGTCCAGCGTATACGGGCGAGGACCGCCATCTGCTGGCGGAACACGCCGCGCAAATCCGCGACCTCGCCGCCGCATACGAGACCGGTTTGGCAGACAGCTTCGCGGCTTTCCGCCAGTACCAGGAGGCGGGTGGCTCGCTGGACGATTTGCTCGCTTGGAGCAACCACCCCAATCGCAAGGGCCACAAGCTGGTCGCGGGGGAATTGCTGCGGTGGTTTCCGGTTAGCTAGACGCTGCGTTGTGCCTTTAGCAAAACCCCTTTAATATCACCGGCAAGAAGACGTGTTTCCCCACATAGATGCCGGCGGTTGCCACATTGTTCAGCGTCTCCAATTCAACCAGACCGGGATCAAGTATCAACAGATCATATCCACGGCTTGCCAAAAATCAAAAATGGGTGTATCACAAGGCTAGTACGGTTTCTAAACAATGAAAGGAGAAAACCATGGAAACCAAAACGTTAATCAACCTCAACACCGCGGAAGCAGACGAACTCACCCAGGTACCGGGCGTCGGTCCGGCGTTGGCAGAACGCATTATAGCCGCGCGGCCCTTCGATTCATTCGACGATGTGCGCCGCGTGCCAGGAATCGGGCCTTCAACGCTGGACAAAGTCGCGCCACACATCACAGTGGAAGCGCCGGTCTTCGCAGGCGCCGATGCGCCCTTTGACAAAGACACGACAACAGACCAAGCTCCAGGCGGGCTGAGCTTTGTGGACATAACGCCTCTGGAAGACGAAGAAGAGGAACAGCGCGTCGCCGAAGTCCCGGCCAACCTGATCCCTCTCCCCCCGCTGCCGGTCGTACCGCCGTGGGATGAGGACGAGAATGAGGACGAACCCGCAACACCGCCGCCGACAGAGGAAACAACGGGAAAAGCACAAGCGGTCGTTCCACCGCCCTTTCCGGAGACCCCATCGCCCCTACCAGAAGCCCCATCTGAAACGGAAACACCCCCATCCAAGCCGGTAACGCGCGCGCAACTCACATGGGTCAGTGTGGGCATCTTTGCCGCGACGCTGATCATCACCCTCGCGTTGATCCTGGGTGTCCTGGCCGGTATCAACGGCGGGCTGACCTACGCTTCACCGAACGACGTCGCACGAGTCTCACGGGAGGTCTCCGCACTCCAAAGCGAGATCGAGACACTGGAACGCTCTTTGAGCAGCGTTCAGACCCGGCTCAACAATATGGAGGCGTTGGGCGAGCGCGTCCAGGCCTTGGAGACGGCGAAGGATGACCTGCAACGCGAAGTCGAGACGCTGACGACGCAGGCCAGAGCCACCAGCACCCAAGTCCAAGACCTGGAACAGAAAACGGCCACGCTCAACACACAGATGGAGCGGGTACAGGCACAATCAGAGCGCGTTCAGACAGTGATGGATGGTCTGCGCGACCTGCTCAACAACCTCTTCCCCGAAAATTAGGAGGGCGCGATGGCAACAGAAACTTCTCCCCAACCCGGCCCTTCCTTTGGACGCAGATTGTTACTCGCGCTGGGCAAGCTAGCGAAATTCACGCTGCGGCTGTTGTTCGTCGTGATCATCGGCGTGCTGCTTGGAGGAGGCATCTACTGGGCCGCGTCCTATGGCGTGGCAATGGTGAACCGGCAAGTCTTCCAACCGATCCGGGAGCACACGCTCTGGCTGGCCGACCTGGAAAGCCGCCATACACGGGATTACGGACGGTTGAACGAGCAAATCCAGACTTTGCAAGAGCAAACACAGACGCTACAGGAGCAGATCGCTGCACAGGAACGCCAGGGAGACGCCACACGCGAGGCGTTGGACGCGCTACAAGTCCGGCTGGCGACGTCGGAGACACAGCTAGACGAAATACAGACCGCGCTGGATACCGCTCAGGAAAACCTTAGTGCACTGGAGACCCGTCAGGATGCCTTCGAGCCAGACGTAGCCGAATTGGAAACAACGCTGGCAAAGCTGGAAACAGCAATAGACACACTGGAAACGGCGTTGGATACTTTGACGGAGACCGTCGCGCAAACGGCCGGCGACGTAGAGACGCTCAGCGTCATCCTCAAAGACGAATCGCCGTTGGCGGACGTCCGCACCGAGGTACAATTGCTCAAAGCGATGGAGCTGCTCACGCGCGCGCGGTTGCTGCTGGCGCAAGACAATCCAGGGATGGCAACAACCGAGGTGCAGGAAGCGCGCGATGTACTGCTGGCCCTAAGCGCAACGATTCCGGTGTATCAACAGGACGCGCTGACGGCGATTGTGCAGCGCCTCGACCTGGGGCTGGCGAACCTGCCTAACGCGCCGCGCCTGGCAAACGACGATTTCGAGATCGCATGGCAATTGCTCAGGCGCGGGCTGCCCACCCCGCCGGAGGCGACGCCGCTGCTCTCGCCGTTGACAGAACCGGCGATGACAGCAACTGAGACCGTCACGCCAACCATCACGCCAACACCGCGACCATAGTGTAGAGTGTAGTTTGACCGCTTTTTGATGCCGGCGCGTCCGGGTGCAGTGCTCGCCGCCTGTTTGGCACGCATCGAGATGCGACGGAAAGCCGCCGGTCAGAATATCCAGGACAATTTGCTCATGGAGGTCTCTTTGTGAACAAGAATACACGTGAAATCCCTCTGATTTGCCTCGGATTGGGCAACATCGGTGGAACGCTGCTCCGCCAGATTTTGGAGACGCGCGCAACGGTGGTAGAGCGCACCGGACTGCGGCTGGTTCCCGTCGCGGTGGCGGACGTGAGCGGCATGCTCTACGCCGTTGACGGCCTGCCCGAAGCGACGCTCACCGCCGCGTTGCAGGCGACGCCGGACGGCGGCACGCTCGCCGCGCTGGCAGGCTTGCGCCCGCTGGCCGACTTGCCATCCGTGTTGCAGCCCGGCGCGATCCTCGCCGACCTGACCGCCTCCCCCAAGACCGCGCCCACCCTGCGCGCCGCGCTCGCTGCCGGGTGCGGCGTCGTGCTGGCGAACAAGATTCCGCTGGCCGGGCCGTGGGCTGAGGCCGCCCCGCTACTGACGCACCCACACCTGCGCTACGAAGTCACCGTGGGGGCCGGCCTGCCCGTCATCGAGACAGAGCGCTACCTGCGCGACACCGGCGACATCATCACACGCATCGAAGGCTGCGTCAGCGGCACGCTCGGCTACCTGTGCGCCGAACTGGAACGCGGCGTCCCCTACTCGCAGGCGGTAGCGCAAGCGCGCGCCCTCGGCTACACCGAACCGGACCCCCGCGACGATCTCAGCGGCAAGGATGTGGCACGCAAAGCCCTCATCCTGGCGCGCACCGCTGGTTGGCCTCTGGAAGCACACCATCTGACCGTCGAACCCTTGTACAGCGAGGCGTTGGCAAGCCTTTCCATCGAGGCGTTTATGGACGCAACCCCCACGTTGGATGCCGCGTATGCCGCTCGCGTCGCGGAGGCGCAGGCGCAGGGGAACGTATTACGTTACGTCGCGCGCGTCACGCCGGAGGGCGGCACGGTCGGGCTGACCGCCGTAGAGCGCGACGGGCCGCTCGGCGCGTTGCGCGGGCCGGGCAACTACATCGCTTTGCACACCACCCGCTACCAGCCGCTTCCGCTGGCGCTTTCCGGCCCCGGCGCAGGCCGCGAGGTCACAGCGGCGGGCGTGCTCGGCGATATCCTCGAACTGGCGCGGCAAATGGCCGATTGAGGTGTCCTGAACACGACCTTCCCGAAAGCTAACAACAAAACCAGCTTCCGGGAAGGTTGGCACTAGAACGGAATCCTATGACTGCGCCGGATAGTGGCGCACGTGCGTCTCGCCACGGTGTTTCACTAAGCGGTCGCCGACTTCCCACTTCGGCATCGCAGGTGTCTTCTTAATCTTACCGTTATCACGGCGCACGTAGGCATAGCGCACGTGCTGGGTATGCGAGTACCCTTCCTCGTCAGTCGTACGCTCTTCCTCGACGCGCAGCTCTTCGATTATACCTGACCACGACGAGGCCATTGAGCCAAGCATCAGTACCAGGCTGATCAGCGCCGCCAGGCCAATCCCAAGCAAAACCGCCGGCTCTTCGCGTCCCCAGATGAGATAAACGACGACGCCAATGATGGCCCAAATCACGGCCCACAACACCAGGCTACGCAATGTCCTACTGCATCCTCCACCCTTTTCGGCTTGCGGTTGCGCGGGTTGGGATTGCAGTCGCACCGGTTGCGGCTGAGCCGGCCCGGGTTGCGGGCGCGGTTGCGATGCAACGCCCGCCGGAGGCGGCGGAGGTGAGTGCGGCGTCTGCGTAGGCGGTTGCGCCGCGCGCCATTGCCCGCCCTCGTGGACGTACCACTGCCCGGTGCGCTCCTGCGGCATCCACAAACGGCCCTGCGCGTCGGTCACGCGCAGCAGGTTCAGCTCGGCGCGATATTGCTCCGGCGTGATCGCGCCGCGATTGCGCTGATCCTCCAAAAATCGAAAACGTTGTTCAGCTTCATTAAAGTCCATTTCTCACCTCAATCGATAAGTATGTGCAGACCTAAACTAATCTTTTCTGCTATCATCTCAATAAAAAGGGGGAGAAATGGGGGGTTGGGGGCGGGCTGCGCCCGCCCCCAAACCCCCAC
>OMKS01002565.1_pt1 | contig 15074 bp, 12 predicted proteins | sample 1674721 | NCBI WGS metagenome assembly OMKS01 (sample SAMN06264996, study PRJEB25208) | sediment metagenome | isolation source: hot spring sediment | place: USA: California | collected 2014-09-02
TTGATTGAATATACGGGTGAGATCAGCCAGAGACACATCCTGCTGAAAGAGCTGCTCGACCGCAACCTGAAAGTGATCACCTTTAACCCCCAGGGCCTTGCACTCGAGAACGTATACATGCAGATGATACAGGATTCACGGTGATTTTATGGACGGCTCATCTCCTTCAAAGTATACTGTTCCAGGGAACATCGCTCAGATATTCATTGTCACAAAATACGAGCTGATAAAACACTTCCGCAGCAAAAGGCTTATCGGCACCATAGCCATCACAGCCCTCATTCTGGGCCTGATATATTCCCTTCCGCCCCTTCTGGGAAGCCCATACTCGGGAACGTCGCATGATGAGCTCACAGTGATTCCTTCTCCGGAAGGCGAGGGCAATACCTCCTATGCGTTTTTCAGCACGGAGACCATAGTCGAGGGGACGCTCATCATTACGATTAACGATACCGTGTTGCCGGATGCCGGGTGGGATCTTATCGAGGTATTCGACCAGGGTGCCATCGTGTTCTACGGCAACCTGACGGGAGAGGCGGCCGTGGCGAACTACGACTTCAAGACCTCCACGATCGATTTCAGCTTCGGCTTCCTGACCTTCGCCGAGATATTGATCATCATATGCGCCATGTTCTTCGCCGCCGATGTGCTGGTGAGCGAGTTCCAGAACAGGACCGCCTACCTGTTATTCCCGAACCCGGTCAGAAGGGAGATACTGTTGACCGGGAAGTTCCTCGCGAGCTTCATCGCGAGCTTCGCGATGGTGCTGATCTACTATGCGGTGATTATCATACTCTCACTGGTCACGCTCGGCGCCGTGGCGGGGTACATCCACCTCTCCTTTGCCTTCGCGATACTCTTCCTCCTGGCCTCTCTGGCCCTGGCGTATTTCATCAGCTCGGTGATGAAAGGCAGCACGGGCTCAATCGTGCTCACCTTCTTCCTCCTGCTCATGATAATGCCGATCATCGAGGGCGTGGGAGGCGCGGCAGGCGTCAAGATGTGGTTCCTGCTCACGTTCGCAGCCCATTCGCTCATCTATTCGCTGTCCTATACCGATTATCCAGTCGACACCTCGCAGGAATTCGCGGGCGGGTTCACCTACTACGCTTACTTCCCCGAGCTGGGCCTGAGCGCCATCGTGCTGTCCCTTTATGCGGTCGCGTTCGTATTGATAAGCGTCATTTTGTTCAAGAGGAAGGAGCTAAACACCTGATCTCCTTATATTGGGGAATGTGCGTTGCAGATGCGCTGTCATCCCATTAGGAGGCGCTAGAAGGCGAACCAAGGGATATCGAACCAAGGGATATATTGGAGAAAATAATATTATAACGGACTACTGTATTAGCCAATGGGATGGGTTGAAATTGAGAAAGGCCGCCATCGCGTTTCTCGCATCAGTTATTCTCATCGGGTCAGTTCTATCTGTGTTCCCGCTCGCGTTGATGGATTATTATGATGATTCTACTGCGACGATAGGACCTACAGTCTCGGAGATCGAGAGCATTTCAGTGCCCGAGCATAATGACGGGATATGGGCAGGAGGATACTTCGGGTTCTTCGGGCAATCCCTTCAGGTGGACGGTTCGGTGACTCAGGTGGTCTCGGGAGATCTGAATCAGGATGGATTCCCTGATCTCGCCGTTGTTTCTTCCGAAGGACCGATTTCGATTTTCTTCTGGAACACGATTGAAAAGAATTTCTCTCTCGCCCCTGATATCCAATTAGTTCCAGATTCGGATGATTTCACGACCTCCGATGAAGTTCTGCTTATGGCAATCGGGGATATTAATAATGACACAAAGAACGATATAGTAATTGTCTGGTATGATACTTCTGGCTCTAATACATTCATAAGTTTCTTACTCCAGGATTCACCTGGATTTTTTTATGAAAATGCAAATTTTACTTCAAGAATCATACCTGATCTTCCAAAAGCATTATTAATCGACAATTTTAATGAGAATCGAGAAAATGATGTAGCAATAATTTGTCAAGATATTTCGAATACTGGGATAATTACTTTACTTTACTATTCACCGATATTAAAAAAATTTTCTGCTAGTTCAATTTCTTCGAATCCAATTGGAATAAATGTTACCGTTGCATGCAATATCGACAACTCAACAGGTGGGCCATCTGAGATTGCCGTTGCCTTTTCATCAGGTCAAATCAAAATCTTCAAACCTCCATTCTATCTGGGTTTTTCAGCTTCATATTCGATTTCAATTTCTGGTAGCATTATTGACTTAGAATCGGGCCATTTGAACAGCGATCAAAGTTCCGAATTTCCCGATCTTCTGGCAATCACCGAATCACCAGACAAGGCATATATCTTCTATAGACAGGAGCTGCAAGACAATTATCCAAGCTCGGACAGCAAGAATTTGACACTCGATTTCTCACCTCTTGATTCTGCGATAGGCGATCTCAACGGCGACGGTTTCGACGACATCGTTATTACTTCAAACGATCCCGATGCCGTTACGAAGATATTCTACCAGCAGAACGGCTCTCCGAGATGGGATGATCTTCCCGATCACCAGTGGCAGTTCCCGTCGGTCTACAACCCGGTGTCCGTCGCGGTAGCGGATTTTGACAACAACTCCAGGAATGACATATGTCTTGCTTCATCCGGTGGAAATCAGAGCGTGTTAGGTGTACACTTCTCATATTCCGGTCGGCAGATTTCGTCGAGCGACACGTTCGACCTCTTCAACAACTGCTCCTTCCAGACCGATATCGAGATAGGCCACTTCACCTCCGCCTATAACGAAATCGCGATTTTGAACGCCGACTCAGGATCCATAATGATTTTCAACATCTCAGCCGACGGGACATTGACATATATCTGGAATTTCCCGGTCGGTGTTGGATTGACAGAGATAGTTGCCTGCAATCTTAACGGGGATAAATACGACGATATCGTTGCAATAGACCTCGTCAACAACACATTGCGAGCATTCCTTGGGAACGACACCGCGAATCTCTCAGCGGTTTCGAGCGATACTGCCATATGCCTTGGTGAACCGACGGGGCTAGACGCATATGATCTGAACAATGACGGTCTGGACGATCTGGTCGTTTCAACCAAGCTCCAGGGGATCGAAATTTTCAATAATACCGGAACTGCGGACATATTCACGAATACACCCCAGATTATCGGTACAGTTGGTGAGAACTACCGTGCCGTCGTTGCCGGGGATATCGATAAAAACGGGCTTCCAGACATCGTCGCGAGCAATGAGAACGGGGGTTCCCAGAAGATAGAGATTTTCTATCAGACAAGTACCGGCTTCAACGCCGCACTGGACGAAAAGCTTGTTACGGACGGATTATTGCCGACTAAAATTGTGGTCGGGGATTTCGACGGCGATTCGTACATTGACATCGCCTCCGCAGGCGAAGACTCCTCAAAGCTGCTTCTGCACTACCGCAGTTCCGGAGGCACCTACAGTTACGACTCATATGAAACCGTATCTCCGGTTCAAGACCTCGTGTCCGCCGATGTCTCGGACGACAACAGGAGCGACCTCATCGCCATCATGTCCGATTCCTCCATGGCCGCCATCTATGTACAGTCAGAATCGGGCATTGGCCCGCTTCACAGCGAATCTCTCCTCTTGCCCGCAAACTCCACTGCCGCAGCGGTATTCGACTGCGATGGAGATGGTAGAAATGACATCGTCACCGTCTCCTCAGGCTCGGACTCAATGTCGCTATGGCTTCAGATGAACAGGCCCCCGGTGATATCAATGCCGACCATGTACGAGGTGGCCGAGGGCGTTGATTTCACAATCGCCATCAATGTCTTTGACGGTATCGGCCAGATGGGCAACCACTCCATCCACTGGGATTTCGGCGACGGCGACTCCGATTCGACCGTAGGCGTGTATTCCATTGATCATAACTACAGCTCGAACGGGACCTACACAATCACGGTTAATGTCACCGATCCGGAGGGTCTTTACTCGATCGCGCAGGCGACGGCAGACATCTCGGATTCGATACCTTCCGTGTCCGTCGACATCGATCCTTCATCGCCCGAGGAGGGGCAACTTACTGCACTTACGGCCAATGTGACCTCCTGGGACGGGATAGCAGAGTACCTCTGGGAGGTGGACAACCTCACATTGCCGCAGGATGAGGCTACGGTCTTCCTGCGATTCCCAAACGGTACCCATACGATCCGACTGTCAGTGATCGATATGGACGGCTCACCGGGCGATTTCGAGACAACCATCTCGGTGGCGGAATCGGCTCCAACCGTTTCGATAATCTCGGATTCCCAGAGAACGGAGGGGGAGATGGTCTCGTTCATCGCGGACGTCTCCGACCCATCGAATATGGACGAGGTCGTCTGGTTCGAGTGGGACTTCGACTATAACTGGTCTTCGTTCGATACCGACTTCGAGTCCAACTCATCCTCCGCCCAATGGTCATTCGACGGAGGGACCACCTATCGAAATTACTCCGTCGCGCTGAGAGCTAACGATTCCGACGGAAGCAGCGCTATGTGCTATTGGAACCTGACTATCTTCGACTCGGCTCCCGACACAATATTCGAGTGGTCGCCGTATAGCCCTTCGGAGGGAGAGACGATCACCATCACCGACATGAGCGATGCATATGACGGCATCGCGAGTACGACATTCTATATAGAGAACAAGAGCAGCGGCCTGTTCGACGAGTATGAGGACCGGACGACTGTCTACCTGATACTAAACAACGGCAGCTACTCCATAAGGCTGGAGGCGGTCGATGTCGACGGCGACAGCGCATGGATGAACGAGACTATCGTCGTGCACCGCGAAGCCCCGACAATATCTCTGTCAACCGACCCCTCCGGTGAGATATTCGAGTACGATCTGCTCTGCCTGAACGCTGACGTCTCCTCCTTCGATCCCATTGTGAGGTACGAGTGGGACCTCAGCTTCGACGGCCTGTTCGCTTCAGACGCGGTCACCTCAGAACCGGAAATATTGCTGAGCCGAGATCTGATAGGCTCCCCAGGGATCTTCAGCTTCGCCGTGAGGGCTTATGACGAGGACGGGGACTGGGGCGAGGCGAACATAACAATCGATGTTCAGGACAGGATCATCTCGGCGTCATTCGCCGACATAGTGAGCATTGTGAGGGATGCATCTGACGCCTCGCTGCTGCACTTCAACGCATCCGGATTGATGGAGCTCTGCCCCGACTCGTACACGACCATCCGTTGGAACTGGGACGACGGCAGCTCTGACGAGGGAGTATTGGTTATCGACCACAACTTCTCCAACGACAGGGATTTCAGGATCGAGATCGTGCTGACCGATGACGAGGACAACACGAGAATCCTGAGCACCACGGTGTACATGATCCCTCCGGAAATCGATGCCTTGGGCTTCGACGAGATGATCTACGCCCGCAACGATACCGCTCTTTCGTTTTCCATCGAGGACGATCGGACCCCGATCCAGAACGCGAGCTGGTGGGTCGACGGGGCCAATGCGCCGAGCGCGTTCCAGACCAACTATTCCATACCGCTGCATGACTGGCCCGAGGGGACCTACACCCTCTGGATCTCGGCCACCGATTCGGATGGCAACAGGGTGATGTCCGATTTCACCGTCGTGGTAGACGTCACACCTCCCTCCATCGAGATCACCTACATCAAACAGAGGTCCTATGTGGGCTCGGATATCAACATAACCGTCACGATCACGGACCCGAACCTGTCTCCCGATAGCGTTTTCCTGCACTACTCGTTCGACGATATCGAGATGCAGGCGATCCAGATGCACTCGGCAGGGGACGGGGTCTACTGGGTCGTCGTGAGGGGGCTCTCCCAGGATGGCATCCTCAGCTTCTACGTGACGGCAGAGGATCTGGCCGGGAACGACGCGACCAGCGGCGAGCCCGTGACCGTCCGGATAGTCAACCGGTTCCTCACCGAGATATGGCCGTTCGCCTCGATCGCGGCGATCCTGGCCGCCGTGGGACTGTTCGCGCTCATGCGGATCGAGGCCATGACCGCGGTCGACGAGACCTTCGTGATCTACGAGGACGGCCGGCTGATCTCGCATCAGACCAGGAGGCTGAACCCCGGGATGGACCAGGATGTCCTGTCGGGAATGTTCATCGCGGTCCAGGAGTTCGTCAAGGACTCCTTCAAGGGGGAGACGATGTTCGACCTCAGGAAGCTGGAGTTCGGGGAGAAGAAGATCCTGGTCGAGAGGGGAAAAAGGATATATTTGGCCGTTGTTCTCCACGGCCGTCGCTCCAGAAACCTGATAACCAGGATGCGGAAGGCGACACAGGAGATAGAGACAAAGTATTCGGAGCCGCTGGATAAATGGGACGGAGATTTGGACAAGATGAGAGGGGTGCAGGAAATTACCCGGAGGCTCTATACCCAGCGGCTGCTGGGGGTGGCGAGCAGCCTGTTCAAGAGAGATACATGATCGATATCGAATCGGTGATCTATTGATAGGATTGGAAACGGCCGTTCTGTACATTCTCATATGTGCCGGCCTTTCGTTGTTCGCCTATTACAGGCACATCCTCGACCTCAAAGGCTCGGTCTCCGCCTTCGTGGTCGGGTGCGTGATCAGCACGATGGGCAGCATAATCTGGCTTTTCATGCTCCTGTTCTTCCTGTTCACCAGCTATTCGTTCACACGCTATCGTTTCGAGACCAAGAAGAAGCAGGGGTTTCACGAGGGGACGAGCGGGGAGAGGGGATACAGGAACGTGCTCGCGAACGGAGCAGTGGTGACCATTATCGCGGTGCTCAACTTCCTCGAGGTCCCTACCATGTCCCCCGATATTTCCAGCTTCATATTCGTGTCCGCCCTCGCCGTCGCAGCTGCCGATACCGCCGCCAGCGAGATCGGGGTGTTCGATCCAAGGCCCGTGCTGATAACCAATTTCGAGAGGGTCAGGCCGGGGACGAACGGCGGGATATCGATAACCGGGCAGCTGGCGGCATTCATCGCCGCCGGGCTGACGAGCGCCATATCGTATATGCTGTTCTCGCTCGAGCCGGATCTGCTTGCGGGCGCATCGACGATTCTGATCCCGATGCTCTGCGGCTTCTTCGGCTGCCAGGTCGACAGCGTCATCGGCGCGACCATCGAAAACCAGGGAAAGATCGGAAAGCTGGGCAACAACTTCCTTTCCATCGCTTCGGGTGCGGGGCTCGCATGGTTCCTCTCCCTGACCATGATGTGATTCTCAGCTGAAAATCTCGGATATCTCGGTCAAAGACCCTATGGTGTCCGGCCTGGACGCGGCGGATCCGTCACGGTCTATCATTATCGCGATCATCCCCGCTGCCCTCGCCCCCTCGAAATCGGTCTCCGAGTCATCCCCCACATGGGCCGTCAGTCTGGGCGTCACGTGCATGTTGGACAGCGTGTACCTGAATATCCGCCTGTCCGGCTTTCTGACCATCACCTCGTTCGAGAAGGTCATGAAGTCGAAGTATCGGTCGATCCGCTGCTCCTCCAGGAGCCTTCTGAGCACGGAGCCCGGGGTCCTGCCGGTGTTCGATATCAAAGCGAGCTTGAACCCGGATTTCTTCAGGCTGGTCAGACCGGGAATCACATCATCGAACAGCTTGGGAGGGTGGCTGAGAAGCGCGTCAGAATAGACCGTCCTTATCTTCTCCAGCCCCTCGCTCCCGAGCCTTGACGGGAGCGAGGACTCGAGGCAGGATAGCATGAATAGAAGATGGTCGTCCACTGGCATGTCCTGGTTCCTCGACCAGATCTGCTCGCAGAAATCTCCGGAAAGACGGTAGGCGCGCTCGATCTCGTCGAAACCGAACCTGTAGCCGAGGGATTCGAGTTCCTCCTGCATGCCGAGGAGCCGATCCTGGCGCATATTCTTCAACCGTTCAGGAACCTCCCGGATGAGAGTGCCCCAGAGGTCCAATGTTATTACTCTCACGCGAGCCATATATTCGACTATTCAGTACTGCCTCTGATATTCATAGTTGACTGTCCTATCGTGTTTGGTGGGCCCGGGCGCGAAACCGACCGATTCATCCATATCGTGTATGCAATCTTTAAATATAACCTCCAGAATAGCTGAGAAACAGAGTGCGTGACGGCCACAGCGGCGGGGCCACACCTGGTCTCATTCCGAACCCAGAAGTTAAGCCCGCCCGCGTTCTCTGCGGTACTATGGTGCGCGAGCCCATGGGAGGCCTAAGGTCTTTACGACCTCGTGAACATTTGGCCTAGATGCTCTAGCCAGATACCTTCGGTGTCTGGTGAAACGCGTCGCTTGAAAGCCAAACGCTCATGGAACGCTGTCACGCCCTCTATTTTCTTTACGGTATTTCGAGAACTGGAAGGAAGATTTTATATCGAAAGATGTTGGTTGATAGAAATAGGTCGTTGCCGTATGGATAGCACCGAGAGGACTGCCCTCTTCATTATTATATTGATCATCTTCTTTATAGTCCTCCTGATCGAATTCAAGTTCATCAGGAGGAAGGATATCAAGCGCAGGATACCCACCGTATCGATGGAGAAGGACCGGGCGTTCAACGCCCTGCATACCTCCAAGGCGGTTCGGAACAAGCTCAAGACCGAAGGATACGACGTGCTCAAGGCGGAGTACATGATCGACAAGGCCGATTCGGCCTTTGCCAGTAGACAGTACGCCGTCTGCATCGACCTCTGCGACAAGGCCAAGGGGGAGCTCATCAGATGCAGGCGGGAGGGCGCCGTGTTCGCCGACAGAGACCAATTGGACGATTCGGACAAGGTGGAGCATCACAATCGTCCCGAGAGGCCCCGGGACGAAATGAAAGAGGTCGTCCGGACAGGTGGCGGGCTTTTCCTGCAGGCGAGATTCGAGCTGAACGCCGCCAGGGACGAGCTGGACAAGTTCGAAGGCTCGGCCGAAGAGCGGGATTCGGCGACCGAGCTCATATCCGATGCGGAGAGGCTATTCGACTCCGGCGAATACCAGAAGGCTCTATCGGCCTCTTTCAAAGCCAGAAAAATCATATCTGGCGAGGTCGAGCCCGATCTTGATGCCCAGGAAGCGAGGCCCGGTGGAAAGAGCTGCCCCAGCTGCGGAGAGAAGATATCGGAAGGGGACCAATTCTGCTTTGCCTGCGGATGCGCTCTGAAGGAGAGGAAATGCAGCTCCTGCGGTGCCGAGATGCGCGGGTCCGACAGATTCTGCAGGAAGTGCGGTGCTAAGAACTGAACGCATATCGCATTTCCATTCGCTCGGAGGCCCATGAGATCGAGGGGGTTTTATACATATAACCTCGTAAATAAAAATCAGCTGGTTTCTGCGTTCCCAAATATATTTATATACGGAGGTCTGCATCAACTTCATTACCTAGCATACCGCAAGGGTGAGTACAATGGCTGATGAGAATACGGTGTTCATAGGCAAAAAGGCGACAATGAACTATGTGCTCGCAGTGGTCACTCAGTTCAACAGCGGCAGCTCGGATGTAATCATAAAGGCCCGCGGAAGGGCGATCAGCCGGGCCGTGGATGTGGCGGAAATCGTTAAAAACCGGTTCATCCAGGATCTGAAGTACACGGACATCAAACTCGCCACTGAGAGCATAGCAACGGAAGGTGGGGGGAACGCCAACGTTTCCTCTATCGAGATATACATGAGCAAGTAGTGGAACCGGCGATCTGCAGCGATCCAATGCAAGGTTGGGGAGATGGAGATTCGCACCTATTTTCTCCGATACCACCGACAGGTATTGGCATCCATGGCAGTGGTATCTATTTATTGTCCTGAGACGCATTCGGGAATATCGGAAGTTGAGGGTTGAGGATATTTGATACTGGTGAAACTCGGAGGTTCGGTGATAACCGATAAGCGCAGGATTCGCACCTTCAGGAAACAGAACTGTCTCAGGCTTTGCAGGGAGCTGCGAGGAGCAGCCGGGGAGCTTTTCCTGATACACGGCGCCGGCTCTTTCGGCCATATCATGGCCGCAAGGTACGACCTGCAGAACGGCGTCGGGGACGATGAGGCGGAAAGGCTCCGCAAGTTCTCGCAGGTGCACATGGACGTCAGAAAGCTCAACTCCAAGGTAATGGCATGCATGAGGGACAACAGGCTGACGCCGTTCTCGCTGCCGCCTTTCTCTTTCGCGACATTCTCGTCCGGCAAAATACGAGAGTTCAGGCCGGAAGTGATCGGACAATTGGTCGACATCGGGATGACGCCCGTATCCTTCGGGGACATCGTCCCCGACGATGCGAACAATTTCGCGATATGCTCCGGCGATCTGGTAATGGCTGAGGCCGCCCGCCAGTTCAGACCGTCGAAGGTGATCTTCGTGGCGGATGTGGACGGCGTTTACGATTACGACCCGAAGATGAATAAGAACGCCAGGCTCTTGGGTGAGATCTCCCCGGAAGTCCTGGACGATATTATGGCCGAGGGAAGCGGGGCTCGGGATGTCACGGGCTCCATGCGGGGAAAAATCGAAAGAATGATAGAGATATCGAGACATTGCGATAGCTGTATAGTGCTCAACGGCAACTCCCCGGGCAGACTGGCAAAGGCGATCAAGGGGACGAAGGTCGTATCTACCAAGGTGATCCATTGAACGATTCCAATCAGACCGAGAAGAGGAAATCGGACCATATCGAGATCTGCTCCACAAAGGACGTGACCGCCCGGTACAACTTCTGGGACGACATCTCCCTCGTCCATCTGGCGACCCCGGAGATCGACTACGAGGAGATAGACACCCAGCTGAGATTGTTCGGCTGCCAGTTATCGGCGCCGATCGTCATATCCGGAATGACCGGCGGGACAGAGTCCGGCAAGAAAATAAACGCCAGCCTGGCCAAGGCGGCGTCCGACCTCCAGGTCGGGATGGGCGTCGGAAGCCAGCGAGCCGCGATCGAGAAGACCTCCCTGTCCGGCAGCTACGAGGTCCTGAGGGATTTCGATATCCCCCTGAAGCTCGCGAACATAGGGGCTCCGCAGCTCGTCATGGCGGGCAGCTACAAGCACGCATGCGAGATGGTCGGGGACGCCATGGACATGATCGAAGCCGATCTTATCGCCGTTCACCTCAACTATCTGCAGGAGGCGGTGCAGCCGGAGGGGGAGAAGAGGGCGAAGGGACTTCTTTCCATGATCCGCGACCTCGCGATAGACTTCCCCGTGATCGTCAAGGAGACCGGGTGCGGGATGTCCCCCGAACTCATCGAGACGCTTTCCAGGATGAAGGTCAAGGGCGTCGATGTCGGCGGTGCCGGGGGCACCAGCTTCTCCGCCGTCGAATACTACCGCTCCCAGGAGGTCGGCGACAGGATGCGCGCAAGGCTCGGAAGGACCTTCTGGGACTGGGGCATCCCGACACCCGTTTCAGCCGCTGTCGCGTCGCTTCACTTCCCGACGATCGCCACGGGCGGAGTACGCAACGGCCTCGACGTGGCGCGCGCGGTCGTGGTCGGAGCGAATACCGCAGGCATCGCGAACAGGCTGCTCGCGCCCGCGATAGAGGGCGAGGACTCGGCCGAGGCGGAGCTGAGGGAGATAATCGAGGAGCTGAAGGTCGCCATGTTCCTGACAGGCTCGAAGAATGTGAAACAGCTCTCGGAGCACGATCCGCTCGTGAGCGGTCCCACGAGGGATTGGGTCGAACACCTCGTAACGTGATAGCGATGATGGATTTCAAGAAGGTATTCGGAGAGAAGATCGAGCTGATCAACGAGCAGCTGATTGACAGCATCACTGACATCGAGAACGACAGGCTCAGGGAGGCCATGATTCACTATCCTAAGGCCGGGGGCAAGCGGCTCAGGCCGATCATCACCATGCTCGTCGCCGATTCCATCAGCAGGAGCGGGTCGGCCGCGCTACCGTTCGGGATCGCGCTGGAATTGGTGCACAACTTCACGCTCGTGCACGATGATGTGATGGACAAGGACGAAACCAGGAGGGGCATCCAGACCGTGCACTCCAAGTACGGGGTGTCGGAGGCGATTCTCGCCGGGGATGCGCTGTTCGCCAAGGCGTTCGAGCTCATCGGCGACATGGACCTCGACGGCGACAGGAAGAGCGACCTGACCTCGCTGCTCGCGCGGTCAGTCATTCTTCTGGCCGAGGGACAGCAGATGGACATGGACTTCGAGACCGAGGAGAGCGTCTCCGCCGAGGAGTACATGAAGATGATCGAGAGGAAGACCGCCGTGCTCTACTCTGCCGCTGCCCAGGGAGGAGCTATATCCGCCGGGGCGCCGGAGCCGCTCCAGGAGACCATGTTCGAGTTCGGAAGGGTCATGGGGCTCGGGTTCCAGATCTGGGACGATGTCCTGGACCTGAGAGCGGACGAGAAGCTCCTGGGCAAACCGGTCGGGAGCGATATCAGGAACGGAAAGAAGACGCTCATCATCATACTCGCCCTGGAGGACCTGAAGGACGAGAACAGGACAAGATTTCTGCAGCTGCTCGGAAAATCGGATGCTACCGACTCGGAGGTCGAGGAGGCGGTCGGGATCCTCGATTCCGCCGGCTCGATCGACCGCGCGCAAAGGATCGCGAGCGAGCTGATAGCCAAGGCGAAGGTGCTTCTGGACGACCTTCCCGAGGGGGACAGCCGCCAGAGGCTGATCGAGCTGACCGACTTCATGATCAAGCGGGATATGTGAGTTATTTCATCCGGTGTTTGCGATGGCTGTCCTGAGGAGAGGCGCGGAGGCTGAGCTGGTCGAGGCCAAGTGGCTCGGCAGGGAGGCGATCATAAAGAGAAGGGTCCCGAAAGGGTACAGGCATCCTGACTTGGATTCTAGAATCCGTAGCCAGAGAACCAAGAACGAGTCGCGGCTCATGCTCGAAGTGCGGAACATCGGAGTTGACATACCCGTGATCTACGATATCGATGTGTACAACGCGGAGATCACAATGGAGCGTGTATTCGGACCGAGGATCAAGGACCTTCTCAACGCGCTCCCGGACGAGGAGGATAGATCCGTCGCCAGGAAGATAGGCGAGATAACCGCTTTGCTGCATTCGAACGACTTCGTGCACGGCGATTTGACAACATCCAACATGCTGATGCGAGATGACGGCGTGATTTGCATGATCGATTTCTCTCTCGGTGAGAAGACCGACTCGGTCGAGAAGAAGGGGGTGGACCTGCACCTACTGTTCGAGGCGTTCCGCTCCGCGCACTACATGAGGGAGGAGCTGCTCGACGATGTCATAGACGCCTACAGGAAAGGGAATCCCGATGCCGACGAAGTCATCGAGAGGGTCAGGGCGATCGAGAAGAGGGGGAGATACACCTGAAAATCTCGTTCGTGACGACGAACAGGGGGAAATACAACGAGATCTCCAGGATGATCCAGCAGAGAGGCCACGAGGCCGAGCAGCTCCCGACCCCCTACCCGGAGGTTCAGGTGGAGTCGCTGGAGATAGTCGTCCTGCAGGGGCTATATTGGCTCATGCAGCACTACGAACGACCGATCCTGGTGGACGATTCCGGCCTTTTCGTGGATTCTCTGAACGGGTTCCCAGGCGTCTACAGCGCCCATGCCTACAAGAGCTTCGGCTGCGACGGAATCCTGAGACTGATGGAGACCGAGACGAACAGAAAAGCGAGGTTCGAGTGTGTGCTAGGCTTCATGGACATAGGCAAGGATCCGATGCTGTTCAAGGGCGTTTCGGAGGGATCGATTTCGACTGAGACGAGAGGAGAAAAAGGGTTCGGCTTCGACCCGATCTTCGTGCCCGAGGGATTCTCGGAGACCTTTGCGGAAATGCCGATGGACCGGAAGAACGAGTTGTCCCACAGGGGCAGGGCGTTCGAGAAGTTGTTTGAATTCCTCGGCTGAAAGAATTAATACGCAGGTGCCCTATCAAATTCCTGGAGGTTGCTCGGTTGGCTGAAAAGATCGCAGTGACTGGTTGTGCCGGCTTCATCGGAAGCCATCTCACGGAGAGGCTGCTGGCGGAAGGGATGGAGGTCGTGGGCATCGACAACTTCAGCGCCGGATGCATGGCCAATCTCGAAAAAGCCAGCGAGAACGAGAACTTCAGCCTGATCGAGGGGGACATCCTTTCGGAGGAGGATCTGGAAGAGCTCTTGGACAGCGTCGCGACCGTGTATCACCTCGCGGCGAACCCGGACGTCAGGCTGGGCGCGGACGACACCTCCGTGCACCTCAACCAGAACATCATGGGGACCTACAACCTCCTTGAGATGATGAGGAAGAAGAATGTGAAGAGGATATCCTTCACCTCTACTTCCACCGTGTACGGCGAGGCGTCGGAGATTCCGACGCCCGAGGATTACGGGCCGCTGGTGCCAATCTCGCTCTACGGGGCCTCGAAGCTCGCATGCGAGGCGCTGATATCATCATACTGCCACACATTCGACATGAGCGCTCTGCTGTTCAGGTTCGCAAACGTCGTCGGTCTGAGGAGCAATCACGGGGTCATACCCGATTTCATATCGAAGCTTGAGAAAGACAACAGCACCCTGGAGATACTCGGGGCGCCCCCTGGGACGCTGAAGTCATATTGCCATATCAACGATTGCATAGATGCGATGATCTCCGCTGAGAAGGTGAGCACGGAAAGGGTGGGGATCTACAACATCGGGTCGGAGGATGTCATCGATGTGAAGACGATCGCCGACATCGTCTGCGAAGGCATGAATCTCACGAAAGTCAAGTATGCATGGAGCGGAGGCGTGGACGGAGGCAGAGGATGGATCGGGGATGTCAGGAGGATGCAGCTGTCGATATCGAAGCTCGTCTCAACGGGCTGGAAGCCGTCCATGAGCAGCGTCGATTCGATAAGAACGGCCGTCAAGGAACTGCTGGAGGAACGATCCGCACAGGCATAATGTCCAGTTCGAACGCACAATCACAAATATATATTGGACTCGATGTACCCGCACTTCGGGCAGTAGCCAGGCATTACGGGGTAGTGGTCTAGCTTGGTTGTGATTCGTGCTTTGGGAGCACGAGGTCGTCGGTTCAAATCCGACCTACCCCATCCATATTTCTAGGTTTGAAGACTGTGTGTGCTTCAATTATATCTGTCTCTTATACACATCTCCGAGCCCACGAGAC
>OMKS01002566.1_pt1 | contig 15073 bp, 14 predicted proteins | sample 1674721 | NCBI WGS metagenome assembly OMKS01 (sample SAMN06264996, study PRJEB25208) | sediment metagenome | isolation source: hot spring sediment | place: USA: California | collected 2014-09-02
AGAGCGGGTGCAATATTTGGATATAAGTCCTGATAAAGCACTGCAGTTTATTGTGTCCGCCGGAATAACCGGGAAGGATGATAGTAAGGCCAAAGGCTTAAGGCTTAAGGTGTAAGGTAGAAGGCTTAAGTTTGAATATTGAGGGAAGGCATGGAGGCATTGCTTTCTATCGCCGTTGGTATCGGGCTGGCTGCGGCCTGCGGTTTTCGCGTTTTTGTTCCGCTTCTGATACTTAACCTCGCGGCTCTTTCCGGATATTTTGTTCTGCCGCAAGGTTTTATGTGGCTGGTTAGTCCCTTAGCTACTGTGGCCTTTGCGATTGCCACGCTTTTGGAAATAACCGGTTATTACATCCCCTGGGTTGATAATGTTCTGGACAGTATCGCGACACCCGCGTCGGTTATCGCCTTTTTTAAATTGACTCTGGCGATAATTGCCGGCGGCGGCGTAGCGGGTATTGTACAGGCGTCAACAGTGGCGCTGCGCGCGCAATCATCCCTGGCCACAACCGGTGCGGCCAATCCGCTATTATCAACTTTTGAGCTGGGCGGCTCCGTTGCTGTGGCGCTTCTGGCAATTTTTATACCTATTCTCGCTTTGTTCTTAATTATTGTTTTTTTTTCTGGGTCGCGCGCAAAACGGGCAGAATATTTTTGGGTAAAACAATAAAAGATGAGCTCAATTTGAGAGAACCGGATACCCGGCACAGTAGGAACGGCCTGTAAATCGCAGATAGGCGTACTTGTACTTTGTTGCGTATCGGTGTAGAAAAAACATAGGTTTCCCGGGATTTTACGTAAGAGAAGAAAGAAAAAGGAGGAAGATGAATGAAAATGGTTAAAATGGCACTGTTTTTATTTATTTTTGTAATTGTCGCGGCCCTGCTGGCGTCAACAATTTATTATCATAACTACACGCCGAAGAAGCTCAATATCAAGCCTGATGAAAAAGCGCTGGCCTTTTACAGGGAAACATACGATGACGCGCGAGCTCTTTTCCGCTCGAATTCCGACGCTCTGGCTAAAAGGTTCAATAGTGTTGAAAAGACGATGTTCAAATTACCGTCAAAAACAGATAATGATCTGAGCGTCGATTTGCTCTATATTCCCGCGCAAAAAATAAAGAAAGGGCTTGTGATTATTTCTTCCGGAGTTCACGGTGTTGAAGGTAATGTGGGCAGCGCGCTGCAGGCGATGCTCATGCAGGAGTTTATGACTGATGAAATGCTGGCGGATACAGGGTTTCTCTTTATTCATGGAATAAATCCATACGGCTTCAAATATGTCCGGCGTACAACAGAAAACAATATTGACCTGAACCGCAACTGTTTGGCCAGTCCTGAACTTTATCAGACTAAAAACGAAGATTACCCGCAAGTTATAGAATTAATCAATCCGCAGGGAAAAGTAAAAACCCGCAGCATGGAAAATATCTTTTTTCACCTGCGTTCGATAAAAAAAATCGCCACTGCATCCATGCCCGTGCTCAGGCAGGCGGTTTTGCAGGGGCAGTATGAATATCCGCAGGGGCTTTATTATGGAGGCGCGAAACCGGAATCGCAAATCGTCAGCGTAACCCCCTTCATAAAGAAGTATTCCTCTGGTTATCGAGTGGTTTTGAATCTTGACCTGCATACAGGTTACGGGGAAAACGGAACAGCGCACCTGTTTACGAATCCCGTGACAAATCCGGAAGTAAGGCAGATGATGGACAAGGTATTCGAAGGGTATAAGTTCGACTGGGGTGATACCAGTGATTTCTACACGATAACCGGAGATTTCACCGGATATGTCGGCAAAATCATAGACGCGAAATATCTGCCGATGGGCATAGAGTACGGAACGCTCGACAGCCAGAATACCTTCGGTTCAATAATTTCACTGCAGCGGACGCTTCTGGAAAATCAGGGATATCACCACGGATACGCGTCTGAAGCCGACGAGCGCAGGGTTAAGGAAATGTTCAGGGAAATGTACTATCCGTCATGCACGGCCTGGCGAACAAAGGTCATTTTAGATACGAAAGAGATGCTTACAAGCGCGCTGAATAAATTCAAGAAGCTCTAGCGGAAATAGATGCCGGAAGAAGATGACACGGAAGGCTTCATCAAAAAAATATGAACTCAGTGAAATACTTGATGGATTATTCGGATAGACTTACGGATGGTTATAGCTGTGCTCGATGAAAATGATTAAGTTGCTTTTTCCAGGCTGATGTAATAAATTTTGCTTCAGGGGTGCCGAGTTTGGCTGAGATTATACCCTTGGAACCTGATCCGGGTAATGCTGGCGTAGGGAGTGGCAAAGATACGTTAATAAAAGCCATATCCTTATGCGAGGCGAAAGGGTATGGCTTTTTTTATTCACTACGGAAGGTGTTAAGTGCCTGAAAAAATAATTATTATTAGTAATGGGCGTTTCGGCGACGCACGGTTTTTGCGTCAGAAAATGTCCGAATGGGAAGATTTACTGATTATCTGCTGCGATGGAGCGGCATATAATATGGATATGGCCAAAATCATGCCCGATATCATTATCGGCGACATGGATTCATTAAAACCGCTGCAACTTAAGTATTATCGCGCGCAAGGTATCAATATTATTGAATATCCTTCTCAAAAAGATTTAACTGATACCGAACTGGCCCTTGATTACGCCATAAATTTAAAACCGGAGGAGATATACATTTGGGGGGCGCTGGGAGGTAGAATCGACCATATTTTGGGTAATGTTTTCTTGCTGATTAAAGGGAAAAAAGCCGGAATTAATACGTTTTTAATTGATGAATACGGCGAGGCATTTATGCCGCAAGGTGAAGTCGTATTCCAAGATGCGGCAGGTTCGACGGTTTCGCTGCTGGCGCTGAGCGCAAAGGTTGAGGACATAACCATGAGTGGGTTTTTCTATCCTTTATATAAGGAGACGCTGCACAGAGGCGAAACTCGCGGTTTAAGTAATTATATCAATGATATAACCGCAAAAATCACTTTTTCCGCCGGGGAACTGCTGGTTATCCGTTATTGGCAGGAAGATATGTTTCCGGAGGCCGCATGATCAATAAGCCAGTCAAAGTATTGTGCATTGGAGGATCGGATTCCGGCGGCGGCGCAGGAATTCAGGCGGATTTAAAAGCGGTTCACGCCTGCGGCTGTTATGGAATGAGTGTCATCACCGCGCTAACAGCTCAAAATTCCATCGGCGTACAGGGAATTTTCCCGGTTACTGCGGTATTTGTCCGTAAACAATTATCGTCGGTTTTGGAAGATATCGGCGCGGACGCGGTAAAAACGGGAATGATCTGGAAGCTGGGAGTTGTTGGTGTTGTTGCTGAAAAAATCAAAGAATATAAAATAAAGAAGCTGGTCGTCGACCCGGTAATGGTGGCCAAAGGCGGCAGTGTTTTGATGGAAGATAGTACAACACAAGCCTTGGTAAAAAAGCTGTTGCCGCTGGCGCTGGTGGTCACGCCGAACATTCCAGAAGCGGAAATTCTGGCAAAAATGAGAATTAAATCGGTCCGTGATATGAAAATGGCGGCAAAAGTGATTTTTAGCCTTGGTCTGAAAAATGTAGTGATTAAGGGAGGCCATTTGGAGAAAAGCAAGAAAACGGGTAGTGTCGATATTCTTTACAACGGAAAAGAATATCATGAATTGCATGCCGATTGGATTAATACCAAAAACACGCATGGAACAGGTTGTACATTTGCCTCGGTGCTTGCGGCGGGATTAGGCCAGGGCAAAGACGTGTTGAACGCCGCGCAGTTCGCAAAAATAATGGTGACCAAAGCAATTAAAAATTCGGTATCTCTGGGAAAAGGGCACGGAACGGTAAACATGTTCCCTTAATGTATTGAAATATTTTGGAGGAGTAAATGACACAGTTGGAAAAGGCCCGCAAAGGCATCATCACTGAAGAAATGAAAATTTGCGCGACTGAAGAAGGAGTTGAAACGGATTTTATTTGCCGGGGAATCGCTGAAGGCAATATTGTAATCACCAGAAATGTTAATCATAAAACCATAAAACCTCTAGCTATCGGCAAAGGGTTGCGAACAAAAATTAACGCGAATATTGGCACTTCAAAAGACCATACTGATTTAGAGCTCGAGTTGGATAAGTTGCGTATTGCCGTTTCTGCAGGGGCGGACGCGGTGATGGATTTGTCCACAGGCGGGAATCTGGCCGAAATCAGAAAAGCGGTTATTAAAACTTCGTCCGTTGCCATCGGAACTGTGCCGATTTATCAGGCAGCGGTAAAAATTATAGAAAAGAAAAAAGCAATATCGGAAATGTCCGTGGATGATATTTTCGAAGTAATAGAAGAAAACGGCAAAGACGGTGTGGATTTTATTACGGTTCATTGCGGCGTAACCAGAGACTCCGTGGCGGCACTCGAAGCGCAGGGCAGGGTGCTGGGTATTGTCAGCCGCGGCGGTTCGATGACGGCAAACTGGATGCGCTGCAATAATAAGGAAAACCCGCTCTATGAATATTATGACCGGCTGCTGGAAATAGCTTACAACTATGACATAGTGTTGAGCTTGGGAGACGGACTTCGTCCGGGAGCCATTGCAGACGCGACCGACCAGGGGCAGGTAAGCGAACTGGTTATTTTAGGTAAGCTGGCAGCGCGGGCGCGCCAGGCGGGAGTGCAGGTGATGGTCGAAGGACCAGGCCATGTGCCTATCATGGAAATAGAGGCCAATATTCAAATGCAGAAGAAAATATGCGCGGGTGCTCCGTTTTACGTGCTGGGACCGCTGCCGACAGACATCGCGCCGGGTTATGACCATATTACTTCGGCAATAGGTGGTGCGATAGCGGGAGCGGCAGGAGCTGATTTTCTATGTTACGTCACTCCCGCGGAACATTTGAGATTGCCGACTCTGGCGGATGTGCGTGAAGGAGTTATCGCCGCGAAAATTGCCGCCCACATCGCAGATATCGCCAAAAACGTAAAAGGAGCGCGAGAAAGAGATAAAAAAATGTCACTGTGCAGGAATAATTTTGACTGGCAGGGGCAGGTGGATTTGTCTCTTGACCCGGAAAGGACAAGCGAATTGCTGGAAAAAAGCAAAAGCGCGAATGAAGAAGGTTGTACTATGTGTGGAGAATTTTGTGCTATAAAGCTGGGAAGAAAGTAAGAAGTATTAACTCCGGATCGCTTAACATAAATGCCGTGGTTATAAGGAGGAATACGAATGATTCGCGTAATTGTCACGGTGACGTTAAAAAAAGGAAAAAGGAAAGATTATTTGAATGAAATGTACAAAATTCTGCCGATAGTTCATATCGAGACAGGGTGCATAGAATATGGCCCGCATGTTGATATTGTTTCCGGCATCCCGGAACAAAAAATCCATGGACCGGATACAGTGATGATTATCGAAAGATGGCAGAACATGAAAGCCCTGAAAAAACACAGCGCGGCGCCGCACATGAATAACTTCCGCAAGGTAACCAAAGAATTAGTCCAGTCAGTCCAGTTTAATGTGCTGACGCCGGCAATTGCCGAAAAATAAAAAACCCGATAGTTCATAACCTATAATCATGTATGTAGGTGGATGTTTCTTTGCTGAAGAACCAGGACGACAAAAAATTGAAGCATGCTAAAATAATCGTTCAGATGTTGAAAGAAGCCGGATTCGAGGCTTATTTCGTGGGTGGATGTGTGCGTGATTTTGTGCGCGGCATTATGCCTGATGATTACGATATAGTTACATCAGCCGTTCCTGATGATGTGATGGATTTATTCGGCAGGACTTATGCGATTGGCGAAAAATTCGGCGTTATTAGAGTTGTTGAGGGAGAATATGCTTACGAAGTAGCCACTTTTCGCCGTGATGACAAATATGAAGACGGCAGGCGCCCCCGAAAAGTCCATTATTCCAGCGCCCGTGAAGACGTTCTGCGGCGCGATTTTACCATCAATGGATTATTGATGGATCCGGAAAAAAACGAGGTAATTGACTATGTCGCTGGAAGAGCGGATATTGAAAAAAAGATTATCCGTACCATAGGCAAACCCGATAGCAGGTTTGAAGAGGATTATTTAAGAATGCTGCGCGCGGTTCGCTTTGCCGCGAATCTGGATTATGAAATTGAACCGGATACGGCAAGTGCGATTGAAAAGAACGCCTCCAATATAAATAAAATCAGCGCGGAGAGAATTCAGGAAGAGCTCAACAAAATTATGACTTGCGAGGGCGCACGCCGCGCTTTCGAATTAATGCTGCAAACCAAAATATTAAGACAGATTTTGCCGGAAATCGAAAAAATGCGTGGCATAGAGCAGCCGAAGCGTTTTCATCCGGAAGGTGATGTATGGGAGCACACCATGAGAATGCTGAAATTATTGCCGCGGCTGGAAGACAGGCATGAGGCGGAAATTCTTGCATGGGCGGCGCTTTTACATGACATTGGCAAGCCCCAAACGCGCACAGAAGATGAACAAGGCGTTCATTTTTACGGACATGTTAAGCGGGGCGAAGAAATAGCCGATTCGATTATGAGGAGCCTGAGATTTTCACGAAGGCAGCGCGAGATGGTTCTTAATCTTATTCATTATCATATGGTTTTTATGAATGTCCGGAAAATGCGTCCCGGAAGATTAAAACGATTTTTGCGAATGCCCTATTTTAACCTTCATCTGGAATTGCACCGGCTGGATTGCCTGGCCAGCCATGGAATGCTCGATAATTACGAATTTTGCCGCCAACAGCTGGAAAAACTCGCGGCGGAAGATTTATATCCCCGCAGGCTTATTAACGGTCATGATTTAATCTCTATAGGTTATGAGCCGGGAAAGACTATGGGACTCATTTTGCAAAAACTGGAAAACGAACAACTAGAGGGAAGAATTAAAACAAGAGACGAGGCGCTGGCCTTTGTTGAGGCACATTGGCAAAAGTAATTTACAGTAAAATATTTATTTGCTAAAATATTCCGCATGAAGATAAAAATCGGCATAGCATTTTCACTGTTGATTGCTTCATTATTTCTCTCATCATGCGCCAGCCGGACTCCGCACATACAAGTAACGACACCTCCATTAAAAAAGAAAACACTGGAGCTGATGGGCTACACCATCCAGGCGGGCGCTTTTGCCAACGTTTCCAATGCTGTCCGGTTAACAAATTTACTCAGAGAACGTGGCCTTGATTCAACATATTTCAAAGCTTCCGACGGATTGTATAAAGTGCGTTTCGGTAATTACAGCACGAAAGAAGCGGCTACACGCGCGGCGCAATCTTTAGTAAGCAGGGGAACAATAAAAGAGTATTATATTGTTCTGCCGGAAGATTATGCTGTTGCCAGGCAAAAGCAATTAGGCGAAGATTATCTTCGTGAAGCGCTTGTTAAAACCGCGCATGATTTTATCGGTGTGCCATATCTTTGGGGTGGCACATCGGCGGATAAAGGATTTGATTGCAGCGGGCTGACAATGACAGTGTACCAGTTAAATGGTCTGAATTTGCCGCGCACGTCAGCAATGCAATTTGAAGGAGGCACGCCGATAAATAGAACACGGAATTTGAAAAAGGGAGACCTGGTATTTTTTGCATTAAAACAAAGAAACAGAGTGTCTCATGTGGGAATATACATAGGCGATAGCTATTTTATACATGCTTCATCACAGGGGCAGGAAATTCGTATCGATTCACTTGATACCTCTTACTATTCAAATGGCTACATGGGAGGAAGAACTTATCTTTAATATAAAACCTTCATGCATGTAGTTGTCATAGTTAGTTACAAATAAATAATTCTCCGATTAAAATCTATTCGCTCTTCTGATTATAACCCATCATAAATCGTCTTAGTGTAATGAAGGACATTATCGTGTCATTCGAAGCGTCAATAATCGATATTTTGATAAAAAAATAAATCAAAAAAAATGAAAAAAAGTTGTACTTTTTGTTGACCTATAAAAAAAAATAAAGTAAAATTTCTTAACCAATGCGGGAGTTGCAGTATTTTAACGAATCATGAATCTTTAAAGGAGGAATTAGCAAATGGCAACCAAAGCGAAGAAAAAAGTAGCAAAGAAGAAAGTAGCAAAGAAAAAAGTAGCGAAGAAAAAAGTAGCAAAGAAGAAAGTAGCGAAGAAAAAAGTTGCTAAGAAAAAAGCAGCTCCTAAAAAAAAGAAATAACGATTAAGTGAAGAGAAAAGAAGTATTTTACATTATGATATTTTAATCGTTAACTTTGTCTGGGGCGTGGTAGCGCTTTTTCAAAAAGCGCTACCTTCCTCGGATAACATTTATTGTTCAAATAATTATTATAAAAAAAGTTATTTTTAAATTGCCGCTCTTATAGTTATTGCGCAAATTTGATACTACAGCTCTTATAAAGATAACTTATGGCGAAAGATTTAATCCTTGCAATCGATAACGGCACTCAGTCTGTAAGGGCATTGATATTTGACTTGCGAGGAAATCTTCTTCATAAATCAAGCGTTCCCCTGAAAACATATTTTTCCAGGCAGCCGGGCTGGGCAGAACAAGATCCCGAATATTATTGGGAATCTTTATCACTCGCCTGTAATAACCTCTGGCTGGAATCGCAAGTAAAAAAAGACGCCATTGCCGGCATGGCTCTTACCACGCAACGCGCAACGATGATTAATCTTGATAAAGAAGGAAAACCCCTGCGTCCGGCCATGGTCTGGCTTGATCAAAGACGAACGAGCGGTCTGAAGCCAGTTGGTGGGTTATGGGGCATGGCGTTTAAAGTATCGCGCATGTCGGAGACAGTGGCGTACCTTCAGGCGGAAGCGGAATCAAACTGGATAAGAACAAATCAGCCGGATATATGGGAAAAAACATACAAGTTCCTTTTTCTTTCGGGTTATTTGACTTATCGCCTAGTAGGAAGATATGCCGATTCTATCGGCTGCCAGGTTGGTTACGTTCCATTTGATTACAAGAAAAAATGTTGGGCTTCTTCGTGGAACTGGAAATGGCAGGTTACAAAGATTGAACCTGATATGCTGCCGGAACTTATTCCTCCGGCTGATATTATGGGTAAAATAACAAAAAAAGCTGCCCAGGACACGGGAATACCTGAAGGCCTGCCATTGATTGCCGCGGCCGCGGACAAGGCTTGTGAAGTAATCGGATCAGGTTGTCTGGAGCCAAATATCGGATGTCTAAGTTATGGAACAACCGCTACAATCAATACAACCCACAAAAAATATATTGAAGCCATTCCTCTGATTCCTCCTTATCCTTCCGCTGTGCCTGATGCCTATAGTCTGGAAATCCAGGTTTACCGGGGTTATTGGATGGTAAGCTGGTTTAAGGAAGAATTCGCGCACTTGGAACAACAAATAGCAAAAGAGCGGGGAGTGGAGGTAGAAACCATTATAGAGGAATTATTGCATAAAGTGCAGCCCGGTTCCATGGGGTTGATTCTTCAGCCCTACTGGTCACCGGGAATAAAAGTGCCTGGGCCGGAAGCGAAAGGCGCGGTAATCGGATTTGGAGATGTACATAACAGAGCTCATCTTTACCGCGCCATATTGGAGGGTGTCGCCTATGCATTGCGGGAGGGGAAAGAGAGAGAAGAGAAACGCAGTGGTGTGAAAATAACAAGTTTACGGGTTTCCGGAGGGGGTTCTCAAAGTGACACGGCAATGCAGCTTACCGCTGACATCTTCGGCCTGCATACAGCACGGCCCCATATCTATGAAACATCGGGATTGGGCGCGGCAATTGATGCGGCTGTTGGGTTGGGACTGCATAGGGATTTTGAGAAGGCAGTAAAAGACATGACGAGGGTAGGGCGGTATTTCGAGCCGAATCTAAAGACGCATAGAATATACGATAAACTTTATAACCGTGTTTACAAGCAAATGTATAATAAACTTAAACCTCTGTACGAAGAAATCCGTTCCATCACCGGTTATCCCAAGCGGTTCGATTAATAAGAGATTGAAATAAATTATATCTTCATATTAAAAAAGGACACAAGTCGCCGGTTTGTGTAAATACTAATAAAGTGAGTCAATCTAAAAAAAGGCATTTACAATAAGGTTAACTGATTCGCCGAAAATGATTAAGAAAAAAATGAAGTTGGTTATCTATTTTTTGATTGGCGGCAAAATCACAAAATGATAGATGTTAAAAGGTAATATATAACATCATCTGGAAGCAAACGAGGAAAAAATATGAAAAGTCAAAAACAAATCAAAAGTGTGTTTAATAATATACTTGTTACCGGTGGATGTGGCTTTATCGGCAGCAATTTCATCCGATACCTGCTGAAAGAAGAGAATTATACGGGCAAGATCATAAACTTGGATAAACTAACCTACGCCGGTAATCCCGAAAACTTGAGGGACATCGCGGCGGATTTTAAAACGAGATATATTTTTGAAAAAGCTGATATTTGTGACGCGGCATCGCTGGAAAAGATATTTACGAAGCATGATATTGACGCGATATGTCATTTTGCCGCCGAATCGCATGTCGACCGTTCCATTAAAGAACCGTCTAATTTTGTTCAAACTAATATTATCGGCACTTTCAATCTTCTGGAGCTTGCTAAATCGCGTGGCGATAAATTAAAAATATTTCATCATGTAAGCACGGATGAAGTTTATGGCAGCCTGGGAGAGAAAGGTTTATTTAAAGAAACAACTTCCTACAAACCAAATAGCCCTTATTCGGCATCTAAAGCGGCCTCAGACCAAATGGCCCGGGCGTATTTCAAAACCTTTGGATTGCCCGTTACAATTTCCAATTGTTCCAATAATTATGGTCCATATCAATTCCCGGAAAAATTGATACCTCTGATTATTATCAACGCGCTGGAAGGGAAGCCCTTGCCAGTTTATGGAGACGGGAAAAATGTCCGAGACTGGCTTTACGTGGAAGATCATTGCCGCGCGGTATGGCAAATAATGAATCATGGCAGAAAAGGACAGACTTATAATATCGGCGGAAAAGCCGAGATGGAAAATATAAAAATCGTAAGGATGATTTGTGATATTCTCGATGAAATAAAACCTGCCAAAGACGGCAAGAAAAGACGGAATCTCATTACATTTGTGGCAGACCGTCCGGGACACGACCGCCGCTACGCAATTGATTTTTCCAAAATCAATAAAGAAATAGGTTGGTCGCCAAAAGAATCATTCAAATCAGGAATTAAAAAAACCATTAAGTGGTATTTGGCAAACACCGCTTGGGTAAAAAGCATTAAAACAGGCGCGTATAATGATTGGATAAGACAGCAATACGGCGAATCTTAGGGAAACAGGAAATACCGCAATTTGAAAAGGCTCAAAAGCATTAGGTTATGAGCGTAAGAATGTTGGAAATCGAACCGGAGGTTGAAATGCGGAAGAAATCACAGATTGAGCATGATGTTCATGAAAAAACGTACCTGATGGAAAGCGAGGAGGAGACAATCCGACTTGAAGTAAAAACCGATCCCGATGAATTACGCAGGCAGGCGCTCTGGTGTGGAATCAAGCCGGGAATGCGTGTATTGGATGTTGCTTGCGGTCCCGGTAAGACAACTTCATTACTGTACGAGATTATACAGCCGGGCGGATCTATTGTGGGAATTGATTATTCAGAGTCGAGAATTCAATACGCCCGAAAAAATTATGGCAAACAGGGTATAGAATTTATCCAGAAAGACTTTCGTGAAAAAATGCAAGATATAGGAGAATTTGACCTTGTCTGGGTCAGGTTTGTCCTAGAATATTACAGAGAAGAAGCTTTTAATATTGTGAGTAATTTAAAGGAGTATGTAAGGGAAGGAGGCACACTTTGCCTGCTGGATTTGGATTATAATTGTTTGAGTCATTTTGAATTGCCCGATCAATTGGCGGTTATATTACCCAAAATAATGAATTACCTGAACGATAAATATAATTTTGATGTGTTTGCCGGACGCAAACTTTATTCTTTCCTTTATGATGCCGGTTTTGAGGATATAGATGTGAAGATAACGGGCAATAGCGTTTTATTTGGAAATAAAAAAGATTCAGTTAAATATGACTGGTTAAAGAAAATAGAGATTGCGTCTATCAAAGCAAAAGAGGTAATAGATAAATATCACGGAGGTTATATACAGTTAAGTGAAGATTTTAGACAGTACCTGGAAAATCCTAAAAGTTTTACTTATACGCCGTTAATAGTATGCAAAGGAACTAAAATAACAACGGTTGATTAGGCGTATCAAGAAGATTTCTGACGTTGGCAAGTAATTCTTCCGGATTATAAGGTTTGCTGAGAAAACCGGCCGCGCCTGAATTTATTAAATCATCTACCTGGTCCGGGCTGGAAAAGCCGCTGGTCATTAAAACTTTAGCCTGATTATTAATCTTCAACAAATCGGCCAGGGTTTTTTTGCCGCCGCGGCCGGGCATATTCAAATCCAGAAGAACCAGCTTTATTTTCTCTTTTTGGGAGGAATAGATATCCAGGGCTTTTTCTGTAGTTTCCGCCGTTAAAACTTTATAACCGTAAGAGCCAAGAGTTTCTTTTACCGTTTCCAAAATGTAACTTTCATCGTCAACGATGAGCAGCTTTTCTCTGCCGCGTCTTATTTTTGTTTTCTTTTCAACTTGCTGGGCGTCTTCGGCAACGTGTGTTGAAGACGGTATTAAGATTTCAAAAGTTGTTCCCATATCCGGTTCGCTTTGGCAAAATATAAAGCCCCGCACGCTCTTTACAATTCCATAAACAACGGAAAGCCCCAGGCCCGTGCCGGAACCCGCTTCCTTGGTTGTAAAAAACGGTTCAAAAATATGGGAAATTATTTTTTCGTCCATTCCGCATCCTGTGTCTGTGGAAAGAATTCGGGCATAATTGCCGGCAGGAACATTTACGCCATACATTATGGCATCTTCAGCCAAAACAAAATTGCTGGTGCTGATAGTAATGGTGCCTTCATCACCCATCGCATCGCGGGAGTTAATGACCAGATTCATCAAAACCTGGCCTATCTGTGTGGAGTCAGCAACGATGGGGGCAAGGTCTTTGGCGTAGATAGTTTTTATTTTAATCATTTTTGGGACTGATTTTGAAAGAAGCGTCTTCATGTTTTCTATTTCTTCATTCAGATCGAGTGGTTTAAAAGTCAAATCGGTTTTTCTGCTGTAAAGAAGAAGCTGCTGCACCAGTTCTCTGGAGCGTGAAATTAATTCCCGTGTGTTATTGAGGTATTGCATATCCGCGTCTGTATGATTTTTTCCGGCAATGAGTATTTGATTGTAGCCCATTATCGCCTGAATTATATTATTAAAGTCATGAGCAACACCCCCGGTAAGAACACCGAGCGCTTCCATTTTGGAAGCCTGCAGAAGCTGAGCTTCCATGCTGCGCAGCCGGGAAATATCCTTAAGCGTTCCGATAACGCCCCTGACATTACCCGCGTCATCTATATCAGGTGTGCCGGTAAAGGCAACAAAACGGGGCAGCCCCTTGGAATTAAGAAAAGTAAAGGTCTTATCCCTTATCGTTTTTTTATTTTCAATGATTTGATTGAATATTTCTGTAAATTCATCCTGATTTTCTTCACGGATAAATCCCGTAATATTTGTGTTTATTATATCTTTTAAATCGTGTCCGAGAACTGATTTCCATGCCGGATTGATATAAGTAATAATGCCTTTGTTATCGGTCTGATAAATAATATCAGGAGCGTTGCTGCTTAAATTGCGGAACCTTTCTTCGCTTTCCTTCACTTTTTTATGAGCGCGGGCATTATTTAGACTGATTCCGATTTGATGAGCGATACCGGAAAGAAGGCTCACATCGCTTTGGGTGGGTAACGTTTCATTTTTGCTGCTGTCAACAGCAAGAATTCCTTCAGATTTACCTTCATAGATAATAGGAACACATATAAAAGAATTAACTACGAGTCTGTTCATAAAAGAAACACTTTTTTCGGAAAGATATTTTTTTATTTCTTCGGTGTTGGTAATTATGTATGGTTTTTGTTCTTTGAAGGTCAGGTAAAATACGCCGTGTGAATGAGGCTTGTCAAGGCTGAAAAAAGAATCCTGTAAAACCTTTTCTTCATCCGGTTCGTAGCCGAAGCCAGCCTTGTAAAGCAATTTTGTTTTTTCGGGATTTGCCAGCATAATCATTCCCCGCTTAAACTGAAGATGCTTTTGAAGAGATTCCGCCGTAAATCTGAATAGTTCCGCTGGTTCCAGTATAAGGGAAACTGCCTCGCCAATTTCCTTAATCAAGGACAATTCATTATAACGGATATTGAATTGATTAATTAATTCTTCTGCAACATTTTGCTGGCTTTCAATGGATTTGCTTAAATCTTTCTTTGCTTGCATTTCTGATATTGTAAAAGTGATTGTCGATACAAGAACAGCAGTCAAAAGATAATATAAAAAAATGTTTAACGGCAATAAGAAAAGTAGAATTAGGGAAGATAAAATACCGAATGCAGATGTATAATTAAAAATTAATCTCCAAAGGATAGTTGGTGTTTTTTTCCAGTATATTATGTATCTACAGTTTTTATGGCCAGTATGATAGCATTCTGGGTGATCAATTGTAGGATATTCACCTGTGAAAAATTTTGCCAAACCCTCAAACAAACCAATTCTATTTTTGCACTGAAATAATTCTTCTTTTACATCTTCTCTTGGTGTAGCTATTAATTCAATTTTATTTGAATATATGAGTAAAAAGGTTGATTATTACATTTTATATGAAGAAGCAAAACCAATTTCCAAGGGCTGTATATTTCGTCATGAAAATTTTTACAGAATTGAAAATATTTCAACCGTTCCGGAGCACCGTAATAAAGGCGCCGCAACATATCTCGTTAATTCAATGATAAAGGAGCGTTTCACCGCCGGCTCCGTTTTCTTTCTGTTTGTTGAGCCGGGGACAACCGCAGAGAGGGTGTATGCAGAGGCGGGTTTTGAAACAATCTTCACAGGGCTTTTTAAAATATATACAAAGGAAATTTAAATATGGTTAAGACAGATTCTTTTCAGCTTAATACAAAGGGGTACAATGATATTATTAATATCACGGATAACATAACCGGAATAGTGAGAGATTCCATGATTAAGGAAGGGAT
>OMKS01002568.1_pt1 | contig 15067 bp, 12 predicted proteins | sample 1674721 | NCBI WGS metagenome assembly OMKS01 (sample SAMN06264996, study PRJEB25208) | sediment metagenome | isolation source: hot spring sediment | place: USA: California | collected 2014-09-02
CCACCGGCGTGGCCGGCGGCGGTCGCGTGAGCACCCCCGCCACCCCCGCTGGAATAGCTCGTACCGCCGACCTCGCCGGCCGGGGCCAGTCCGGGGGTGCTCACGCGACCGCCGCCGGCCACGCCGGTGGATACAGCCTCGTAAGCGACTTTCTCAAAGACGGCAATGATGATCTTGGGCTTGTCGACGAAGATGCTCGTGGTGACAGCCTGTGGGTCGCTGACCTCGCCGAGCCAATAGACAAACTGGTAACCGGGTTTGGGAACCGCCGTCAGTTGTATCTGCTGATCGAGCGCATAACGCAACACACCCGTCGCCGGCGTTACTGTACCGCCGTCTTCGGGTGTCCGCTGCACCAGAAGAGCCACATCCGCTAATTGAGAGCCTGCTGCGAAAACTGAGCCACCAGCAAGAATGGCACAAACAGCTCCAACAATACACGATGGCAGGAGCGACGCTTTGTGCAACTTCATAGGACTACCTCCTCCATTTGACCAAGGCGTCCAAGCCAACTGTTGAACTTTCTTGTTACACTACATCAGCCTTATTGGACCACAAAACGGCAACTGCGTCAAGGATTTTCCCGCAAATATTTCCCATCCAATCCATATTTCCCAGACTGCCACACCCCGGAGCCCCTGCTTGACCCATTTTTCGGAATAATTCCCGGCCTATACGGTGTTTTGGGCCCGGCGGGAGGCGTAAAAAAAATATCTCGATGCCTGTTTTTGGGGGCAGAAAAGGGCCCAGGGGCATGGTCTGGCACTGGATTTTCACGTTCTTCGGCGCTTCGGGGCTATTCTTCGGCAGGGGTCAGACGGTGCGCAGGGCCTTACGAACCGGGCGATTCTGCATGAACCGGCTGATATTGCGGACGGCCTGGCGGAGGCGTTGTTCGTTCTCCACCAGGGCAATACGGACGTAGCCCTCGCCGTTCTCGCCGAAGGCCCGGCCTGGGGCCAGGCAGACCTCGGCCCCCTCCATGAGGTCCATGGCGTAGTCGATGGTGCCCTTGCCGTTGAGATGCTCCGGGGCCACCTTGGCCCAGACGAACATCGTGGCGCGGGGCTTCTCGACTTCCCAGCCAAGCCGTTGCAGACCCTCGCAGACGACGTCCCGGCGGGCCTGATACTTGAGGTTCTGCTCGACGATATCCTGCTCGCAGTGGCGCATGGCGATGATGCCGGCGATCTGGACCGCTTGGAAGATACCATAGTCGTAGTAGCCCTTGATGGTGGCCAGGTGCTCGATCATGTGGTGGTTGCCGGCGATGAAGCCGACGCGAAAGCCCGCCATGTTGTAGGGCTTGCTGAGCGTGGTGAACTCGACACCGACGTCCTTGGCCCCTTTGGCGGCAAGGAAACTGGGCGGCGAGTAGCCGTCAAAGCTCGTCTCGCCATAGGCGAAGTCGTGGATGACGGCGATTCCGAACCGTCTGGCCAGGTCTACGACCGGCTCGAAGAAGCCCGGATCAACGGTCAGGGCGGTGGGATTGTGGGGGTAGTTGAGGATCAGCAGCTTGGGCCGCGGAAACAGGTGTTCGCAGACCATCGCAATCGTGTCCAGGGATTTCTCGTCGGCGCCAAGGGGGACGGTGATGACGTTGGCCCCGGCCAGCACGACGCCGTAGCTATGGATCGGGAAGGCGGGGTCGGGCACGACGGCCGTATCGCCCGGGCCGAGCATCGCCAGACACAGGTGGCTGAAGCCCTCCTTCGAGCCGATGCAGGCGAGGACCTCCTTGTCGGGGTCGAGTTCGACGCCCCACTTGCGGGCGTATTTCTTCGCGACTTCCATCCGCAGATTGGGGATGCCGCGGGAGGCGCTGTAGCGGTGGTTGCGCGGGTCGCGGGCGGCCTCGCAGAGCTTGTCGATGACGATCTGCGGGGCCGAGTCGGTGGGGTTGCCCATGGCCAGGTCGATGATGTCGGCCCCTTCCCGGCGTTTTTGGAGCTTCAGCGCGTTGAGCCGGCCGAACAGATAGGGGGGCAGTCGCGTGATTCGCTGTGCGGGTTCGATGATGAAGTCTTCCATGGTTCCAGACCGATTGGCTTGGGGGTATTGGTTTTTGGTTCGCCTGGTTGCTGCGACGTTTCGCGGAGTTTGCATCCCATCCGGGCGGTGCGGACAAGTCAGCCGCGCTTACGGGTCATCGGATAGTCTACGCCGGATGGATGAATTTTCAAGTGAATTCGACGCCGAGGGCTACCACCACCGGGGATTGTCGTGCAGGAATTCGATGACGGCCTGGTACTTGGGTGCTTCATCGACAGGCTGGCCGTGGTATTCCATGACGCCCCAGCTTCCCCACTTGGAGTAGTTGCCGACGGAGGAAAAGACCGCCAGGAGCCGGCCGCCGTTGGCCTTCCAGCCGGCAAGGTAGTCGAGATAGAGCTGCTTCATCCGCCGGTGGCGGTTGGCCGCGTGGAACAGCTCCTCCAGGGGCTTGTTATTCTCGGCGCCGCCGTGGCCGACGAGGTGCTGGCCCGCTTCGTAGGCGACCAGGTCCAACCCCCGGTCGGCGGCGATTTTCGCTTGCCGGGCGATGGTCTGGTTGCCCTTTTCAATCATGTCGGCACAGGCGTCGAGGACCTGTTCGACGGTCATTTTCGCGGTTTCGTCCTGGCGGGATGGGTCGCCCAGGCTGTTGCCGAAGTAGGGGGCGATGGCGAGGGCATCGGCGTGTTTGAAGGCGTCTTCGAAGTCGAGGACCTGTTCGCTGGTCCAGGGGTTGGCGCTCTGGGCGGCCAGGACGCGGACGAGGCGGTCGGGGCCGCCGAAGACCTCCTGCCAGATGGCGAATATCTCCACGGAGCGTTTGGAGTAGTAGCGGAGTTGCGCCTGATAGTCATTGTCGCTGAGTCCCAGGGCCTTGCCCTTGTCCTTGCAGTAACCGGCCTGGCGGAAGATGCCGTTCCAGCATTCGTTGGAGTACTCGATGTAGACTCTGAGGTCGCCGGTGAGGTCGCGTTTGACCATCCGGGCGAATTGGCGGATGTAGTCGTCGTCGGCCTTGTGGGGCATGCAGAACCACGGGTCGGCGTGCAGGGCGTTGGCCAGGGCGATCATATATTCGAGGGCAACGCCCGCGTCGGAGCCCTGGGTCTGCATCGCGGGGGTCGGCCGGTCGGCAAAGCGGACCTGGTCGGAGTTGTTGGTCCGCATCCAGTCCATGAAGCGGATGGCCTTGAACTTCGACCACCGCTGGAGGAAGTCCGGCTGGAAGGGCTGTTGGTCATAGGTGTCAGCGAAGCCGGGCATGATAAAACGGATGTTGCGGACGGGGTCGGCCGGGTCGGTCTGGCTAATGCGGACGGTCAGGATGTTCTGGTCGGGCTTGACGGCGACCTTGACACGGCCGGGCTGCCTGTCGACGACCTCCGTGCCCCATGCGAAATCGACCTGGCCGGTGCCGTTGTAGAGGCAGGTATAGACGCCCGCCGGGTAGTTGCCGTGGATGGGGCTCAGGATGATGGAATCGGCGAATTGGCCGCCGTCGGCCAAGGCCCGGACCCAGCCGTTGGGGTCGAGGTCGAGCGGGCCGCCCTGGGCGTAGGGCTTGCCGGGGGCCTGGCTCTTGAAGGTCTGGGAGTGCTTGAAGAGGTCTACGAAGACGACCTCGCTGGTGTAGTAGGTGATTCCACCGAGGTTGATGGCCAGGGGCGAGCGGTCGTTGGGGTAATCGGCGGCGGCTGCCCGCGAGATGACCAAGAGGCAGGCGAATTTCAGGATAGTGCGGCAGAGGGTCGATCGGTTCATGCGATGGTCCTTACAGGTTGAATGGTGATTTCGCCATGCACTATAGCCGGTGGCGCCCGGCCGGGGCAAGGGGCTGGTGGCGAGAGTGGGGCCCGAGCCGGCCACTCTTCGGTTCCTGTGGCCTTGGAGGCAGGCTGCCGGCTTGGAACAATAGGCAATTGGCTTGGCGGCGACACGGAAAGCCTCCGGGTCGGAAGCGAGAGCGAGAGGGAGGATCAACCCCGGAGGCGAGGATTCACAAGTCGGCCACGAATGACGGATCGGTACAGTGGTGACCCGGCCGACCTGGCATCCATGCTGTTGGCAGGACTGTTATGGTCCTCATTGCTACAGACGTATTGCCGGTTCGCTTTGGTATACTCGGCTGGTGATAATTCTCGAACGGGTCTCCTTGGGGTTGGTGGGGAGTGAACCTGGAGGACTCCACCCTGTCATACAGGATTCAAGATGCGTTTCTCACAGCGCGGGCAACCAGCAGCCGGGGGCGTCAACGTCCGCGCCGGCGCGATCGGCCCGCCAAAAGCCCTCATGAAGGCGCTTTCGGCCTAGTAGTAAAGACCCTTCACTCTGATGCACCCGAGAACACCGGTATTGCCCCTCAACGGAGGACGTCGGGTCGAGACAGATACGAATACCCTTAACGTATGGGCTCGCCATCATCCAGTGTGTAAACATCCTCCTCGGGGTCTCTCAGGAACGCGAATGCCTCCGAGTCCAGGATGCTACCTAGCAGACCGGTACTTGAGACATCTGCACGGGGGATGAGCACTATCCATTGGGACAGATCTGCTTTGACCGACGGTATGTGCTCACTTGAGGGTCGCAATTGGTCACAGCCTTCACAGAGGTCCGCAGACACGGTCAGTTGGACATGATTTCAATCTTGGCCCAGTAGGCGCCTTCGAATCGCCAGTCGGTGGGTTGGTTGAGCAGTTCGAGTCTGGTTTCCTTCCCGGCGTAGTCGGAGAGGTCTACCTCGACGGTGGTCCAGTTGTTGGTGCAGGAGTCCGGGCCGATGGTGAACTTGCCCAGTTGCTTGCCGTTGGCCTTGACGATGAGGTCCCAGTCGCCCTGCGGATGGTGGCCGACGATCATGGAGAGCTTCGGCTTGCCCGCGGGAAGCGTCAGTGTGCGGGTCAGGATGCAGGCCGTCTGGCCATCGAGCGGATGGGTCAACAGGACGTTCTGCCTGCCGAGTTGCTCCTTGTAGAGGCCGGGGGCCATGTCGGGGCCGCACTTGAGGACCTTCCAACCGGGGGCGAACTCGCCGATGGCCTTGGACAGGTCCATGCCCGCCGTGGCGGTGATCTGCTTCATCTCTTCTTCGGTGAAGCGGCTGTTGGCGACCGGGCCGGGCTCCCAGCACTGTTCGAGGGCCGAGGGCTTCGGCTCCTGGCCCTTAATAACAAAAACTTCGCCGTCGGGTGTCTGTTCGATGCGGCCGCCGCCTCGGACCACGGCATCACGGGCGAGCTTCTCGCAGACCTTCACCAGTGTGGGGAAATTGTACGGCGTGTGGCTGAACTTGCCCTCGGGATTCAGGGCCGATTTGAACTTATCGGGCAGGTTGTCAAAGCCGAGGGTGGTAAAAAGCACCCCGGCGGCATTGGAAGGGTTACAGTCGGAGTCCTGGCCGCAGCGGGTGGAGATGATGATGGTCTGGTCGGGGTCGCGGTTGCCGTAGAGCAAACCCATGACGATATAAGCGGCGTTGATCTTGGCGTCGATGTTGAAATCGCCCTTGTCGCAGGAGGCACGGCGGTAGTCCGGGTTGTCCTGGTACTTGGCCTCGACGAGGGCCCAAGTCTTCTGCCAGTCATCCGGATTCTCCTTGTGCCAGGCCAGTACATCGCGGATGCATTCGGCGAACTGGCTGGCGGCCGGAATGCACTCGAGGGCGGCCTCGACGATCTTCCTGGGGTCGTCGATGAAATAGGCGGCCGCGTACATGGCCCCGACAAACTGGCCGCCGTAGAGGCCGTCGCCGTAGTTCATGAGCCGCCCGAACTTCTCGCCGAGTTCGATGACGGTGTTGGGCATGCCGGGGCAGATGATGCCGGAGAAATCGGCCTCGATCTGGTAGTCGATGTCGTCGGCGTGGCTGTTGAATCTCGGGTGGCCGGAATCGGGCGGGGCAATGCCGTTGCGGAGGTTGTCGCGGCCGGCGCGGTTGGCGTGCCAGAGGGCATAGCCGGAGTTGGCGAAGTCGATGCCCGCCTGGCGGATCGAGACGTCGAAACCGTGGAGTTCGAGGGTCCGCAGGAAGGTCATCTCGACATAGATATCGTCCTGGCCGAACTGGTTGATCATCTCGGGCTTCCACCGGGGCATCTTGTCCTCAGGGATGATCTCGCCCTTCCAGTGGAATTCCGTCGGCCCGCCCCAGCCGACGCCCGCCATCTGGCCGATCCACGCGGCCTTCATCTTGTCAACGTAGGTCTTGACGGGCAGGCGGAGTTCACGGGCCTGGTGGTCCACGGTGCCGCCGGGCAGGACCGAGGCGATGAGGGTCAGTGTGACAATAATCGGAAGGATCGATTTACGCATGGGTCGGCCTCCTTGAATCGTATGTCGTAGTGCGTAGTGCGTTCGCTGAGTCGCCTGCGGCGACGAGTTTCTTATGCACGGGCAGGATGCCCGTGCCACGCAAGGGCGGGACGCCCTCGCCACGAGTCTGCTGCCTTGATGCCTGAAGCCTTGTGCTCTTGTGGCTTGGTCAGGGGTTCCACTGGTCGATCTGCGCCTTGATTCGGTCCCAGTTGAAGTTGCCGGGTTGTTCGTAGTCCTGGTTGGCCTTGAGTTCGTCGATGGACGGGGTCCAGGAGGGGACGCCGCCTTCGGGGACTTCCTTGCCGGCGACCCAGACGAGGGCATTGAGAACGACGGTGCGGAAGTTGGGCTCGGCCCAGTTGTGGTGCCAGTGGCCGCCGGTGAAGCCGAAGCCGCGGCCACCGTCGGGCCGCTCGATGACCCATGCGAGGTGCTCGGGCATTCCCTTGCGGGCGCGGACGGTGGGGTTGCCGCCGTGGGCGTCATCCGGCCGTTCTCGGGTGCTGTCCGGAGGCACCGCCGTCAGGATGGGCGTGACGTTCTTCATGTCATCGGGGAAGCGCATGTGATAGTACCACTCATCGTCGATGGCGAAGGGTTTGAGGCCGCGGGCGACGGGGTGGTCCGGGAATTGCTTGAACTCGGCCTTCCAGTGCGGGTTGACCGACCAGAAGGTCTCGAAGTAGCCGCCGGTCCATTTGACCATCAGGTCGCCGGCCCTGCCCTTGGGGACCTCGACGGCGTAGTGGAGCATGGCGACGCCGACGCCCTTGGCGGCCAGCGCGTCCATTTCATCGAGGTGGCGCATGACGGGGTGGCCGCCGCCGCCATCGGAGAAGACGCAGACCGCGTCGGCGTTGTCGAAGGCGGTGGGGTCCTTGGGCCAGCCGCTGCGGTACGTGGTGGCCACGACGCCGGTGTTGGAGGCGTTGAGGTACTTCTCCAGCAGCAGGCAGCCGGCGTTATGCTCGTGGCCGTTGTAGCCGTGGCTCTGGGGCCCGGCGACCAGGACGATCTTCTTGTTCTCGGCCATCTTGAGGCGCTTGAGCTGGATGTCCTTGAACTGAATCTTCATGGGCGGGCCGGCGTGGAGCTGCAGGGCCAGACAGCCGATGAGGTCACGGTTCTTCTCGTCGAGGTCGATGACCTCGGAGGTGATGTTGCCGTTGATACGGACGGTCAGATGCGGGCCCTGGGCGGTGATGTGGACCTGGTTCCAGGTGCTCATGTCGATGCCCTTGAACAACTCGGCCGAGTCGGCGAAGGAGGACTTGTTCATCTTGCCGTCGGCGGTGATGAGGGTCTTCTGGCCCCGCTCGGCGAGCATCCCGCGACCCCGTTCGTCATAGATGGCGCCGACGTAATTGCCGGCCCGGTCAATGTCGGGCTGATAGCCGCCGACACTCCCGTCCGGGTGGACCTGACTGCGGATCTGGACGCCGGAGTTGGCGGCGTTGGTGCCTTCGAGCTTGAACTGGAGCTTGAGTTCAAAATCGTCGATCTGGCCGAGTTGCCAGACGAGGAACTGGTTGGATCGAACGGGGTTCTGCTCGGTGGACTGGCCTGTAATGGCGCCGTCCTGGACCGACCAGTAGCTCATGTTGGGGGCCTTCCAACCGTCGAGGGTCCTGCCGTCGAAGATGGGCTTAAAGCCGTCCTCGGCGAATAAGGACCCGGCGAGAGCCAGTACAACTATCATCGCAAGGCTTGTCAGAGATTTACGTGACATAGTTTTTCTCCTGGTGTTTAGTGATATATAGGCCATAGAGGGCCCAGAGAGCACCGAGATATGGTCAAGAAACCCAAAACGTAAAGCGTAAAGACCCAAACCCAAACTCAAAGCCCCAAAGCCCCAAAGCCTGCGGGCCGCGTGAGGCGCCGGTTTGGGGTTTTCGGCCTTGGTTTTGGGCTTACCGTTTTGAGGTTTCAGTTCCATACCACAGTAACCAACCCTCTGTGGGCTCCGTAGCGGAAGTGGTTCGTGATGGCTTAGATCAGGCAGCGGCTTCCCACTGCTTTCTGATGAACTTCAGGGCCTGGGTGTAGGCGTGCTCGCGGCTGGGGAAGAAGTCGCGCCAGACGCGGGTCGCGGCCGCCAGGGCGGGCAGTGCCCGTCCGAACGCCTCGACGACCAGCCAGTCGTCGTAACCGATGGAACGAATGGCCTTGAAGGTGCCGGGCCAGTCGATGTGGCCTTCGCCGGGGGTGCCGCGGTCGTTCTCGCTGATGTGAATGTGGTTAATGGCGTCGCCGTATTTCGTGATGACGCCCACGGGGTCCTTCTCCTCGATGTTGGCGTGGAAGGTGTCGTAGAGGACCCCGAACGAGGGCTTGTTGACCTTCTTGACGTGGGCGGCGGCGTCGGCCATGGTGTTGAGGAAGTAGGCCTCGAAGCGGTTGAGGAATTCCACGCCGAGCTTGACGCCCAGTTTGGCGGCGACGTCGGCGGCCTGCTTATGCACCTCGACGCAGCGGGCCTTCTCTTCGGCCGTTGGGGCATCGCCGGTGAAGACGCCCAGGGGCTGATAGAACGGACCGCAGAGGACGTCGGAGCCGACCGCGGCCGAGCATTCCAGGGCCCAGGTGATGTGCGCCAGGCCGCCGGCGCGGTGCGAGGCATCGGCGCTGATGCAGTTGTGCGCCTCGTCGGGGATAACGCAGACGCTGGAGCAGCCCAGGCCGGCGTTCTTGACGGCCTTGCCCACCTTCTCGAAATGGGCGGGCTCGCCCTCAAAAACGGGGATTTCGACGCCGTCGTAGCCGATCTTCTTGATGGCGTCGAACAGGCCGAAGTGCTCCTCGGTAACGTGGGTGGTCCACAGCAACATGTTGAATCCGACTTTCATTCAGAAGCTCCTTACTTCGTATTGCGTATTGTGTATTGCGTCCGTTGAGGCCGACTTCGTCGGCCGGTTCCATTTTATAGACGAGACCGGCGCTGATTCTACTATGCCTCCAGGGGGATTTTCAACCGGCTGCATTGGGCGCGGAGCCATTTGAGGGATTTGACGATCATGGGGCCGGCCTGGCCCTCGCACTCCATGCTCAGAACGCCCGCATAGCCGCTGTCTCGCAGGAGCTTGAGGCATTCGACGATATTGTCGGCGTTGACCCCGTCGCCGAGGGCGCAGTGGCTGACGGCGATTCCGGTCTGGTCACCGCGGACGGCCGCGGCCAGGGATTCGGACACGTCCTTGATGTGGACGTGGGCAACCCTGTCCACAAACCGCTTGAGATACGCGACCGGGTCCTGGCCCGCGATGAAGGTGTTGCCGGTATCCATGTTCATCCGCAGGTACGGACTGTCGCAGAAAGCGAGCATCCGGGCCATCATGTCGGGACGAGTGGTGAAGTAGCCGTGGGGCTCGATGTTGACCGTGATCTTGTGGGCGGCGGCGACTTCGATGATCTGCTCATAGGACCGTTTCATCATGTCCATGGCTTCATTGTCGGAGAGACCCTCCGGGGCGTGCATGCCGTCGGTGGTGTCGACACAGGGACAACCGGCCAGGTTCGCCCACTGGATGGACTTGAGGATGTACGGGACGCCGCGCAGGGGACCATCCTTGCCGGACAGCGGATAGGCCGCGTCGACCTGGGAGAACCGCAGGCCGTGGGAGTTCATCTTGTCCCGCAGCAGGATGGGGTCTTCATACAGGGCGACGTGGGGCTGATAGCCGAGGCCGTGGATCCAACTGACACCGTCGATAAGGCCGCACTCGATGTAATGGACGTCATTGGCCTGGGCCCACTTGAGGCATGCCTCGAAACTGAAGTAGGCGGAATTGAAGGCGTCTGTGTGGAAGCCGATCTTCATTTCGTGACCCTCGTATATTGTATTTCGTCGTTCGTACTTCGGTGAAGCTCAAAACTCAAAAACCAAACCCAAAAGCCACAACGCAAAGCCCAAAACCGCCCGCCTGCGCGCGACCCAGCACACCGTAGGGTGTGCAACTTGTTGCACACGCGGGCAGGACCTGGCATCAGCGTGGGCAAGGACGACACTTGCCCACCCTACAAGCCTGGGTCAGGTTTTGGAGCTTTGAGTTTTGGTTTTGACTTTTGCGTTTTGAGTCTTGCGTTTCTCGTACATCGTCATTCGTCCTTCGTCCCTCATCTCTTGGGGGGCAACTGGGCGGTCCAGGCCGTGCCGCGGCGGAAGAGTTCCGCCGCGCCCGGGTTGGCGAAGGCCTGGGCATCATGACCGAGGACGCAGTGGAAGACACGGCCCTTGCCACAGTTGAGCACGAAGGCCATAGGGTAGACCTTCTGGTCGACCTTGGAGGTGGCGGTGGCCAGGACCTTGATGGGCGTCCGGCCGGTCAGGCAGGTGTAGAGTTCGTCGGTGATCTCGAAGGGCTGCAATCCACGCGTGATGGGGTGGTTGGCGTCGGCGATATCGACCTGGAAGGGGCCGTAGGGGTCGTGGCCGCGGAGCTTGGGGTCCCAGACACGGCCGACCACCTTGACAAAATCGGGCCACTCCTGGAACGCCCCGCAGGCGAAGTGGGTCAGGACGATACCGCCACCCTGTTGAGCAAACTTCATCAGGTTCTCGCGGGCTTGGGGGCCGGGATCGGGGGTCTCCCAGTTCATGAAATGGATGACCAGAGCGTCGTAACTGAATATCTCATCAGAAGCAAGGGCTTCGGGCTTCTCGACGGTAGTAACACGCAGCCGCCGGTCCTGGCGGAGGCCCTTGGCCAAGGCGGGGGCTGTTTCCTGCCATTTGTGGCCGGGGTAGTCGATGCCGGTGATGATGAGAATCTTGGCGGTTTGCCTGGCGGGCGGCGCGCCGTTGGGATCGGCCGGCTGAGCGGCGAGAAGGCATCCCCCGACAAGGAAGGTCGCCAAGAGGGCATGTACACGAAATCGGTGGCGATTGGGGAGCTCGTCGGTGCAGCTAGTCTGTAAGGCGGGTGTGCGAAAAATCATGATCGTCCTTCTCCTTACTTTTGCGGCATCCGGCATCCCAACCCAGTGAATCGCGCGATCCGGAGACGGCAAGACGCACTATAGGCAGGCCGCACAAGGCTGTCAACAGACAATTCCCCGGCCGACATGGGCTGTGGGCCAGCGAGCAACGGCGATGAGAATCCTGTGCCTCGCTTCGGCGTCTTCTCTCAGGTTGTCTACATGAATGTGGACTGGTGTGGGCAGACCGAAAAAACACTTGACAGAGCGAACCCGTGGCATACTATGTGAGTATGTGTTCACATACTGTTGTTAATGAAGGCTGACCCATGATCCCCAATGCCAGACGGGCCATCTTAGAGAAGCAGGCCGACGTTGCCAAGGCCCTGGCCCACCCCCTGCGGGTGGCGATTGTTGAGTTCCTGCGCGACGGCGAGCAGTGTGTCTGCGACATCGCCGAACACCTCGGGGCCGAGCGGTCCAATGTGTCGCGGCATCTCTCGGTAATGGTCGGCGCCGGTGTCCTAGGATGTCGTAAAGAGGGCCTGAAGGTCTTCTACGAATTGAAGACTCCCTGTGTACTGCGGTTCCTTGGCTGTATTGACGAGGTTCTTCGTGAGCATGCCGCCCACAGCGCCGCCATGCTCAAGGAATTGGGTTAGCCGCTTTTTTGTTGTGCCCCTTACGTGAGTATTTGGCGTTATAGTCATTAAAACCTTACCAACACGATTCGGCACGCACCATGAATTGGAAGCATGAGTGGAAAAAACTGGCAACGATCATCGCCGTGTTCCTGGCGTGTTTCTACCTGCCCGTCGGGACCCGGCGATTCGACCAGGCCATCATGGAATCGCTGCACCTGGTCAAGTGGTACGCCCAGGAGCACGTCCTGCTGTGCCTGATTCCCGCCTTCTTCATCGCCGGGGCCATCGGCGTCTTCGTCAGCCAGGCGTCGGTCATGAAGTACCTCGGCCCCAAAGCCAACAAAGTCCTGGCCTACGGCGTAGCCTCCGTATCCGGCTCGATCCTGGCGGTCTGCTCATGCACCATCCTGCCCCTGTTCGCGGGCATCTACAGGATGGGGGCGGGCCTGGGCCCGGCGGCGGCGTTTCTCTACTCCGGCCCGGCCATCAACATCCTGGCCATCATCCTGACCGCCCGCATCCTCGGCCTGGAACTGGGCGTCGCCCGCGCCGTCGGCGCTATTGCTTTCAGTATTATTATCGGCCTTCTGATGCATTTCATCTACCGCAAGGAGGAACTGGACAAGGCCAACGGGCAGATGGCCATGCCCGAGCCGCAGGTCTCCCGCCCGCTGTGGAAGAATGCCCTGTTCTTCGCCGTGATGGTGGGCGTCCTGGTGTTCGCGAATTGGGGCTCGCCCAACGATTTCCACATTCAGACCCGGGACGGCCGGACGCTGCGGGCTTCTATCGTGCAGGCCCCCGAGCATGCCGACCCGAACGCCGGCGCCTACACGCTCAAGTTGCTCGAAGGCGAGTCTACGGGCCACCAGATCGAACTGCCCGCCGAAGATGTTCTGGCCAAGCAGCCGGTCCCCGGCCTGTGGACCACCCTCTGGTCCAACAAGTGGCTGATAACGAGTGTCCTGGCCGCGGCACTGGCTGTGATTCTGGTCCTGTGGTTCGGTATCCGATGGTGGAAGGTCGCCGTCGCGGCCGTACCCGTGGTCATCTTGGCCATATTTCTGCCGACGGAAGGCATGATGGTGATGATCCCCTTCACGGCCGCCGTCGTAGGCTTGTCATGGATGACCAGCACCACCGAAGGGGAATCCGAGCAGTGGTTCGCCGCCACTTGGGGATTCGCCAAACAGATTCTTCCGTTGCTCTTCTTCGGAGTGGTCGTCGCCGGTCTCCTGCTGGGCCGACCGGGCCACGAAGGGCTTATCCCCTCAGCGTGGGTCGAAAGAGCCGTCGGCGGTAACTCGCTGTGGGCCAATCTATTCGCCTCCGTGGCCGGGGCGTTCATGTACTTCGCCACACTGACCGAAGTGCCGATCCTTCAGGGCCTGTTGGGCGCCGGCATGGGCAAGGGCCCCGCCCTGGCCCTGCTGCTGGCCGGCCCGGCATTGTCGTTACCCAATATGCTCGTGATTCGCTCCGTCATGGGCACGCAGAAAACCGTTGTCTTCGTACTGTTGGTCGTCGTTATGGCGACGGTCTGCGGGATTCTCTTTGGAGCATTTGCTTAAGGAACCAGGATTATGAAACAGCTACAGATACTCGGGACCGGCTGTCCCAAGTGCAAGAAGCTGGCCGAGAACGCCGAGGCCGCCGCCCGCGAGCTGGGCATCGAGTACGAGCTGAGCAAGATCACCGAGATCGGCGAGATCATGAAGTTCGGCGTAATGATCACGCCGGCCCTGGCCATTGACGGAACGGTGAAGGTGGTCGGCAAGGTCGCCGACGTGGGCCAGATCAAAGCGATGTTGGCATAGCAGCCCGCTGGGGAACCCGGCCGGGTGCGCCGGGCCTAATCACATCGCGACCCGGCGATGGAAAGGAATAGCCAATGTGTGGTGAAAGCAAGTGCTGTAGCGGCGGCCCGACGCTGATATTCTCCTGTTCGGGCGCCGCCGACGTGGGTGAAATTGCCGATCGTGCGGCCAGAGAGTTGACCCGGCGCGGAACCGGCAAGATGTTCTGCCTGGCCGGCGTCGGCGGGCGCGTCCCCGGAATCCTCAAGAAGACCGGCGAGGCCTCGAACATCCTGGCCGTCGACGGCTGCGACCTGGACTGTGTGAAGCACTGCCTTGAGCAGAACGGATTCACCCGCTTCAAGCACCTGCGGATCACCGACCTGGGCATGCAGAAGGGCCAAAGCCCCGCCACCGAAGAGAGTATCGTCAAGGTGGTGGCCCGCGGCGAAATCGTGTTGGCTTCCTGAAGAGGGGGCCTTGGTAAGAAGTGCTCGACAACTCAATACCCTAATGCTCGACCTCAATGCCCTGGCGTGCTCGTGCTGTGATGGGCGCGACAATCCCTGGCTGCTGCTCGTGCTTGTAGCGGGTATCTGGCTGGTGGCCACCCGAGTGGGTTCGGCCCTCAAGAATGGAGGTAAAGACGCCATGAACAAATTCGCAAAGATCGCTATTGTCGCAGTCCTGGTCGTTGCCGTGAGTATCGTCCTGGCCGTCAAACGCAGCGGTGCCCCTGATGAGACGCCGGGCCCGGCTGCATCAGACGCCCATGCGCATGATGGCTCACCGCAGGCATCGCCGCAGACCCCGGCCGCGGCCGCATTACCCCGTCTGATTGACCTCGGCTCGGTCACGTGCATCCCGTGCAAGATGATGGCCCCGATCCTCGAAGAACTTAAGGCCGAGTACGCCGGACGCTTCGACGTGCAGTTCATTGACGTCTCCAAGGACCCAGCGGCCGCCAGAAAGTACGGCATCAGATTGATCCCCACGCAGATATTCTTCGACACGGCGGGCAAGGAGCTCTTCCGCCACGAGGGCTTCTTCTCCAAGGAGGACATCCTGGCCGCGTGGAAGGCATCGGGCCTGGACTTCTCAACCGCCGCCTCACAGGCCCCCGCATTCGAACGTCTGACCCCGGCCAAGCCCGATGAACGCCCGAAAGACGTCATTTGCTACATGTGCGACGGCGACATCGACGCCAACAGCGTCATGACGGTGCAAACCGACAAAGGCCCGGTTCGGCTCTGCGGTCCGCACTGCTATTTCATCATGTACTCGTGCCTGACGGAGGATAAGACCGATTTCGAGAGCAAGGTCTCGGTTACTGACTGGGCCACGGGCCAACCCATCCCGGCCGTACAGGCCGCATTCCTCGTCGGCGCCGATGAGGCCACCGGC
>OMKS01002569.1_pt1 | contig 15062 bp, 9 predicted proteins | sample 1674721 | NCBI WGS metagenome assembly OMKS01 (sample SAMN06264996, study PRJEB25208) | sediment metagenome | isolation source: hot spring sediment | place: USA: California | collected 2014-09-02
GTTCTATTATTGAGATTCCGGCATTCCGCTTCGCTCCAGCCGGAATGACAGGTGAACTGTTACAAAAAAGCCTCATCATTAAAAATTTTAACGGGAGGCTTTTTTCGATTTTTTTGGTAAAATATTTATTCCGCTATTGAATATTTTTTCGTATCGCTTCCAGCTTTGCGGCGCTTCGATTGCGAAATTTTAATGATTGGATTTCAACGATATAATAAATCACCGGCACCACAAACAGCGTTAGAAAAGTTGCCACAATCAAACCGCCGATAACCGAGCGCGCTAACGGCGCCCAATTTTCACCACCTTCGCCCAATCCGAGCGCCAGCGGCGTCATCGCCAGAATCGTTGTCACTGCTGTCATCAGAACCGGTCTGAACCGGGTTTCACCGCCAATTTTAACCGCGTCCATTAATCCTTTGCCCGCGGATTGTAATTGGTTCATATAATCGACCAGCACAATTCCATTGTTAACCACAATCCCCACTAACATGATGATTCCGATTAGCGCCATGACTGTTAGGGTTGTACCGGTCACCAGCAACGACAATGAGACTCCGATAAGCGACAGGGGAATGGTAAACAAAATGATAAATGGATTCAGCAGCGATTCGAACTGTGACGCCATTACCATATATGTCAACAAAATTGCTACCATCATGGCAATGCCCAAATACATAAATGATTCCTGCTGCTCTTCGGCAACGCCGCTGATTTCCAATCGATGGTCCAGCGGGACAACCACCTGTTTCAATGTATTCCGTACATCTGCGGTTACGCTCTGCAGATCTCTCCCTGAAACATTCATCGATACTTTAACCACCCGTTCCTGGTCTTTTCGATCGACCTGTGTGGGCGCAGTACTGGAAACCACTTCAGCAATTGCCCTTAGCGGCACCCGGGCGCCACTGGGCGCAACGACCAGAATATTTTCCAAATCCTTTTTATTCTGGCGATAGCCCTGATCCAATTGTACCCGAATATCATATTCATCACCACCCTCGCGATATTTTGATGCAACGGTTCCTAAAACATTGGTGCTCACGGTCTGTGAAATTGCCGCCGCGGACAGTCCGAGATCCGAAATTCGATCCCGATTGAGCACAATTTTAAATTCCGGCATGGATTCTTCAATACTGATTTGAACCTGGTCTGTGCCCTCGATGGTTTGTGCCAATTCTTTGATCTGTTCAGCTAATAATTGTGATTTTTCCAGGTCATGGCCAAAAATATCGACCACGATGTCGCCTTCTCCGAACATGGCGTTCATTCCCTGTTCCTGAGAACGCACTTCCACTCCAGCGACTTCATAGAATCTCTTTTTCAGCGCCGCATCAATTTCTTGCTGCCTTCGCTTTCGCTGGCTTAATTTGACCAATTTGACGCCAAGTTCTCCGGCGTGAGAAGCACCACCGCCAAACAACGCCGAGATGCCTTCGGCCTGTCCAAATTTCAAACGGATATTTTCTGCTTCGGGTACCTCTTCTTTAATAATTGCAGCAAGTTGATGCATCTTTTTTTCCATCTCATCAAGACTGGTTCCGGCAGGCGTTTTGACTTCATAGACAATAAATCCCTGGTCGCTATGTGGAAAAAAGTCACCACCGCGCGTTACCAATACGATCACTGAAAGCACGAAGGCAACGGCGACAACCAGTAGAACTGTTTTGCGATGGTATAGTGACCAATTTAAACCTTCGCTATATAAAGCCTTAAGATTTTCAGTAAAATTGTTGATAGCATTTTTAACCTTATTAATCATTCGCGATAAAAAATCTCGACGCTTTTCTAATGTTTTCTGAAGAATCAAAAACCGTGACGCCAAAAGCGGCACCAATGTCAATGCCACCGCAAGCGAAGCCAACAGCGAAAAGCAAATCGTCATCACCATATCATTAAACAATTCTCCGGCAATTCCTGGCACGAACAAAACCGGAACGAAAACCGCGAGGGTTGTCAGGGTGGATGCGGTAATTGCCATGGAAACCTCTGACCCCCCCTTGTCAGCCGCCTCATCAATCGATTCTCCCAGTTCCTGCCTCCGGAAGATATTTTCCAACACCACGATTGAATTATCAACCAACATACCAACTGCCAGCGCCAATCCGGCCATTGATATCATATTTAGCGTCAGCCCGGCTTGATCCATCACGGCAAAGGTAACCAGCAACGAAACCGGAATCGAAATTGCAACAATTAAAGAGCTTCTGAAATTTAACAGGAAGAACAGCAGCACCAAAAACGATAAACCGATTGCCTGGAGCGCGGTTCTACCCAGATTGGACATGGCGCGATTGATGAACGTCGCCTGATCCCAGAAAACGGTAATTTCGACGCCCTGGGGAATTACGTTTTGAATTTGGTCCAATTCTCCCGTGATCTTACTGACAACTTGCACAGTATTGGCATCCGACTGTTTGTTGACCATCAGCAGCACACTCGGATTGTTATCGATGAATTCCTTCTGCCGCTGCTCTTTGAATCCATCAACCACTTGAGCCACATCGCGGACTCGAATCGGCGTATCTTTGATGTTGGCAATCAGCGTATTTCGAATTTGATCCAAATTCTTGTATTCTCCCACCGTTTGAACACTGAATTCCCGGGTCTTATCATCAACAAAACCGCTGGGAATTTGTAAATTATTCATCCGCAAAGCATTGACCACGAAGTCGATGCTAAAATTGTGCGCTTGAAGACGACTGGGATCAACCAGAATTTTAATCTCCCGCGCCAAACCGCCTGAGGTAAATGCATTAGCGACCCCGGGAATCCGCTCCAGGCGAGGCTCGATATCACGCTCAGAAATTCGGCGAAGCTCGGCCATACCATACTGACCCGACTGCACCGACATAAACATAATCGGTTGCAATGAGGGATCAAACGCAAATACAATCGGCTGTCTGGCATCTGATGGCAGGTAATCCCTTATCAAATCGATATTTTTACGCGTATTGTTCTCAGCCTGATCCATGTCTGTTCCCCAGTCAAATTCCAGAATGACCAACGACAAACCTTGCTTGGACTGGGAACTCACCCTTTTCACATTTTCCACTGACGCAACTGCGCTTTCCAATGGACGAGTTATGGTATTCTCAATATCATAAGGACTCACACCGGTATATTGGGTGATAATGGCGATAATCGGAAACGTCAGATCCGGGAATAAGTCAATCTTCAATCTGGCAAGCGAAAACAATCCAAATCCAATTACCACCAGATATATCATAAAAAACGTGATACCGCGTTTTATGGCTACCGTTGTAATTTTCATAATACGAATCTCCTTAATTCAGAACTTTCACCTCAACACTATCTTTCAAACTTTGCTGACCAACGATGACGATGTTTTCCCCGTCTGTTAATCCTGCGGTCACTACTGACACTGTTCCATTGGAGTAACCGACTTCCACATCACGCAGTCTCGCTAATCCGTCTTTTTCGACAAACAGCTGAGACTTTTTCACTGCCACATCCAGTCCATTGACCCGGCTCAGTTCGGTGCTCTCCAGAATTGCGTGTTTGGGAATCGCCAGCACATCCTCCAGGGTTCTGATGCAGATTCGTACCTCTGCGAACATACCGGGCTTTAATAGACCGTCAGAGTTGTCAATAATGATCTCAATTTTTCCCATCCGGGTGATCGGATCCAAAACCGGACTGATGCGGGTAATCTTACCCTCGAACAACCGGTCGGGATAGCTCATCACTTTTAAATCGGCGCACTGTCCCACTTTTAACTCCCCAAAATCTTGTTCCGGCGCATTCACCACTGCCTTCACCCGCTTCATCTGCACCACCGTGACCAACGGCAGCGGGCCGGTCGCCATATCGCCCTGTTCATAGTAGCGCACACCAATGATCCCTGATATCGGCGCTGTTACATTGGCGTCAGCGCGTTGGCTCTGTGCCTGAATTAAGGCGGCTTCGCCCTGTTCAACCATTGCCTGAGCTGCCTGGTACTGGGTTTTAATCGCATCAAATTGTTGTTGACTAATGGCATTTTCTTTAATTAGACGTTGCGCCCGCTGAAATTCAGCTTGCAAATTCGCTAATTGCGATTTTGCACTCGCCACGGCAGCCCTTGCCTGAACAACAGCCTGTTCGATCTTTGTCGCTTCGATCCGCGCGATAACCTCACCTTTTTGAACGTAGTCGCCTTCATCTTTCTCAAAACTGATGATACGATCCGGAATTTTGGAGAAAACCTTTACGTCCTGCTCGGCTCTGATATCGCCCATGTAAGTTACTTCTTTGGTGATTGTTTTTCGAGAAACCGAAATCGTCTCTACCGGAATTTTAATTGTTTCTTCCTGCTCTTTGGATCCATCGATATTACTACATCCGGCGATCAGAGCAAAAATCAAAACAGAAATTGCTGCCAGAGATATTATTTGCTTTTTCATTTTAAATCCCTTTCCAAAATTCTTTTTTGTTTATTCATTTCAATTTCCAGACAATTAATCATCAAGCACTCCTTTGAGTACTCCAACGACCTTCCTTAACTGATAACGAGAACTCTGATATTCAAAAATCGAATTTGTATGATTAAGACGCGCCTGAGTGAGCGCCAGTTGCGAACTCAAAACATCCAACTGGGTATTGGCGCCTTCTTCATACATCATAGTTGCCAAACGCAGCGCCTCTTTTGCCAAATCCACCGTCTGCACGGCTGACAGATATTTTTGTTTTGCCTCTCGAAATGCGTTGTAAGCGACTTCCACCTCCATCGCAATGCCGTCATAAGCCTGCTTTTCAGTATCCAGCATCATTCGGTAATCCAGTCTTGCCTTTTGATACTGGGCTGCTGATTGGAATCCATGGAATAACGGAATTTGTAAACTCATGGCTGAGGTAAATCCCTTACTGGCATCAGCGTGACGAAAGTGATAATCATTGCGCATCAGCATAAAAGAATAATCGGTTTGAAAAAATAGCTTGGGCATAAAGTTACTTCGCGCGAGGGTAATGCCTTTTTGGGTAATTCGTTTTTGGTCTTCGAGCGCCTTCAATAATGGACGCTTTTGAAACGCCATGTTTTGGAGCTCTGATAAACTCAAATTGGTAAATTCATCTTCTGCATATTCAAATTCGCCTTCAACTTCAACCATAACGCCGCGCTCCAGTCCGAGTATATTTTTAAGAGCGGTCAATGCCGATTGGTAATTATTCCTGGCTGAAATTAAAGCCGGTTTTAAATTAGCGACCTCGACTTCGGCGCGCATTTTATCAAATCCGGAAGCGGCGCCAACGTTAAATTTTTTCTGCACGATTTCAAGATTGGCTTCAGATTGGTTTAACGCTTCTTGCTGAACCTGGAATAGCTTCTTTGCCAGCAAACAACCATAAAATGCCCGGGTGGTGTTCAGAATCAGGCTCTGCCGCGTCTCTTCAAGATTTTGTTCGGCTACTCGTGTAGCTGAATTTGCCATTTGAATACCGGCGATGCCAGCGCCGCCTAAAAATACCGGTTGCGTCACTGTGGCGCCATACCTTAATGTGTTTTCCAATCCAAACGACATAGTGACATAATCGGGCATCTGTTCCAGTTCCGGCATATAAGGCGCCAACGGAGCCAACATGGGTTTTAAAAAGTTAGGAATAGTCTGCTGCTGAATATCCCAGGCATGTTGGAAATTGATCGATCCATCCAACTTTGGTAGAACATTGCTCCACGCCGACCAAACAGCGGCGCTGGCTTTGGAAAGCTCCTTTTCGGCAATTTTGAGCTGGGGATTTTTATCCAACGCCGATTGAACACTTTTTTCCAGCGTTAGTGTTACTTTTTCCTGGGCATAAATTGTAACAGAAACTAATATCAATATGAAAACCATAACCCATAATTTTTTGAATGAAAACATATTCTCCTCCAGATAGACACTAACTGTCATTTTCAACAATTACTTGCTTTGTTTGGTATTATTAGCAATAAAATTATTTCCGGCGTTATTGATAAATCAGCTAAAAAGCTATTCATTCAAGCCCCGGAACAGCAGTTCGACAATTTCTTCAGCAAACTCGTCAGTCAGAATTCGCTTTTTGCTTTTAAATTGCAGTCTGATAAAATGGCCAAGCACCGCACCGATAATCTCAACAGCGAGCTCAGGATTTGTCCGGGGACCAAACTCACCGCTTACCACACCTTGGCGAATAATATCAATCAACATCTTGCGGTGCTTTTTAACAAACGTCTGATAATCGTCAATAAATGGAATATTTTCCGAGGTAACAAAAACCGACAGATAGAATTTCGCCAACTCCGGATGCTTGTAACTGGCTTGAAACCGATTCTGGACAAGTTTAATCAACTTTTGTTTGATCGGCATGTCCGAAGCGATGATCTCCTCTGTCTTTTCAGACCCGTATTTCATACCAACCTCAATCAACTCTTTAAAAATTCCCTCTTTGTTACCAAAATAATAATAGATGGTTGGCTTTGAAACCTTTGACATCTCAGAAATCTCTCTCATTGACAAGCCATTGTAACCCTTTTCAGCAAAAAGTTTCGCCGCCACTTCAAAAATCCGAATTTTTGTCTGTTGATCACCATTTAATATTCTTTGTAATTCAGACATTCTTTTATCCTACATAACGGTAAGTAAATCCACTGGTAAAAAAAATGATTTTTTCTACGCAGCATTGACAAATATGTTTCCCAACGCTTAAAAAAAACCGCTAATTCGATGATGAATAAATTTAGCAGAGATTAAGCAAGAGCACATAATTTCAGGGCAATTTTAATTAGACAGTTATATACCGAACGGTCGGTATACTTTGGAAAAAATTTAATACTATTACGCCTTGTGATACTAAAAGTTTCTAAAATATTTCACCAGTCTATTTTTTTTATAGAACATCATTTTACATTGTTATTCCGGATTAGCAATATTTCAAGGAGTGATTCGCGCTAATTTCGATGTGAGGAAACTCAGAGTGTTGGCTTTTTTGTGAGTCGCTTTTGAAGTTGACAATAGCATCTTTTCCAAAAGGGAAAATGCTCGATGCCATGCAATGCTAAAAATGTTCCTCCCCTATTATTCGATTGTTGTGCACATCCAATTGAATCTCCATCATCTATTTTAACAGCAACAAGACCTGTTTCGATGCGCCCCAGACGATAAAATCCATTTTTGTCAGGTTATGATGTTTGATGGAGTTATTAATTTTTCCGCATCTTTAATACGAACAACCAGCTCAATAGCAGCCAGTTTATTAAAAAACAAAGTAGCGGACGGTCGCAACCGTCCGCATAATCATCCTCGTTTTGTTAACACATCCATCTCATACCGATGAACCGCCGAAATCAATTCTTCACCGACCGGCACATCATTCTTCAAACAATAATAATCCCAAACCGCGCCAAACGGCATTGTTTTCAACTCGTCCAACAACGCCAGCCGGGCGAAGTAGTCAGATTTTTCCTCTGCTTCAACCAATTTTGCGTGGGGTTCAAGCAGTGCAACCAAAAACGCCTTCAACGTGGCGCGTGCGCCAACTACCCAGGCGCCGACTCGATTCAATGTTGCATCAAAAAAGTCGAGCGCAACATTGACGCGAGGCAGAAATTCTCCGCGCACTAATTCTTCAGCCACCGCTTTCACCTCATCGTTGAGAACAACAGTGTGATCGCTATCCCAACGGACACCGCGGCTGACGTGAAACAACAGCTCATCCACATACAATAACGTGGCAGAAATTTTATCGGCGACCGATTCGGTGGGATGAAAATGCCCCAGATCAAAACAGATCATTTTCTTGTTCGCAATTGCATATCCCAGATAAAACTCATGCGATCCCACCACAAAAGATTCGCTGCCGAGACCGAACAATTTGCTTTCGATCGCGTCTTTCATTTCTGTTGCTGAATATTGGGATGAAAAAATTTCATCCAGCGATTTTTTCAATAACTGGCGATGAGCCCAGCGGTCTACAGGAATATCCTTCATTCCATCCGGTATCCACAGATTATGAATACACGGGCTGTTCAATTCACGTCCCATGGTGGCGCTGATCTCGCGGCAGCGTTGGACATGTTCAATCCAGAATTGTCGCAATGCCGGATCTTTGCTGCTCAGCGTAAAACCATCGTTAGCTTTGGGATGAGAAAAACAGGTGGCGTTAAAGTCCAGTTTGATATTATTTTTTTTCGCCCACCCGATCCAAGCGCGAAAGTGATCAGCAGTAATTTCATCACGATCGACCAATTGTCCACCAAACTCGCCATAGATCGCATGCAAGTTGAAGCGATGATTTCCAGGGATAAACGAAAATGCTTTTTCAGCGTCCATTCTCAACTCATCCGCTGTCCTGGCTTTTCCCGGATAGTTACCCGTTACTTGAATCCCACCGCCGCTTAATTCTGCTTCAGGAGTCTCAAATCCCCCAACATCATCGCCCTGCCAGCAATTTAGTGAAATGGGAATTTTGCTCAATTGTTCCAGTGCAGCTTCAGTCTCCACTCCCAATTGCGCATATTTCTCTCGGGCTAAATCATAAGATTTTTCGATCAAAGCAATTTCATTCATACTCATTCACCTCCGGTTTGATTAGAATAATGGACAGACTACAATTATTTTTTCAGCAGATCGCTGTTTCTTATTTTTGGGTGTTTATTCATTATGGGTTAATTTTTCAGCATGTCATCTGCCATTGTGAGGATTGCCGCCTACGGTGGGATGACGAAACATTCTCAAAATTTGCTAATAGTTACGAGATTGCTTCTACCGCTGAAGCAGGATCGCAATGACAGCATTCGATAAAAATCTTACCCGCGACAACCATAAAACTGCGGTTCACCAAAGGCCAAATTCGGTTTTATTACAAATTACAGCTCGGATCACCAGCGATTGTAATGAATTTTCGATTCATCAAACCGGTCTGCAGGCGGCTTGGTTTCCGCCGGGTATCCGATTGACACGACCGATAGCGGCATGATGTTCTCCGGCAATCCCAGCAATTTTTTGAGCGCATTAATTCGCTGCTCACGGGGAAAAATCCCCAACCACACCGCGCCCAATCCCTTTGCATGCGCTGCTAACAGAATGTTCTCAATAGCGGCAGCGCAGTCCTGAATACCGTAGCCATCAGCCAGTTCTTTTTCCCGGTCCCAACAGACCGCGATTGCCAGCGAAGCATCGTGTAACATCTTTGCATGCGGGTGGAATTCGGGAATTTTATCCATAACCGCGTGATCATTAATCACCAGAAAATGCCAGGGCTGACAGTTTCCTGCCGAAGGCGCCGCCATCGCTGCTTTTAGCAAATCCTGAACATCCTGTTCCGACAGCGGCTTTTTAGCATAGTTACGAATACTCCGGCGGGACATTATCGCATCCATCAATTCCATTGAATTTCCTCACTTTCATTGTGTTCAAAATTATTGTATTTTCACCAAATCTGGGCCAAAGTTAGAGGCTAATCTGTCAGACTGTGCAATAGTATTGTTAGCTATCATTATAAGTTATTTTCCAAAAAATGGCAAGTCTTTTTATAAAAATCTCTGAATTATCATCGATAACACAGTCAGCAACTCCCTTCCATTCTTCAGCCAACATCTCCAAATTCAACACAATTCGCTATTGATTGTAGAACTTCAGTTACAGGCGGATAAAGGAGTGCATCGCCTTTTTTATGCGATGCTTTGCGGCGCATAAACAACGTGTCTATGAACCTTAATTTTTTTTTAGCTTTTATGTCTTTGCGATCCCGCTTCAGCGGGATAACATAAGTCACTATAATTAAAGAGATTGCCTGGTCGCTTCGCTCCTCGCAATGACATATAATTTTTGAATTTTTATGAGTTCATGGACAGCCTGTAAAGGCGCCGCACTCCAATTTGTTCAAAACCCTTCGAATGTGAAAACCACCTGTAAGTGAGGTCATACTATTGATCAAATTTTTCACTTGACTTTACCACTTTTTTTTGATATGTTAATATTAGTCGTTAAAATAAGAAACAAACTAAGGAGGGTAATGTTATGCGAAAATACTATTATTTAATCCTGGGCGTTTGTCTATGTTGCTTGCTTTTTTCATCTTGCGAAAATGAACAGCTGCAAATTACCACATCCTCACCCGAAGCGCGTCAACTTTTCCATCAGGGTGTCGTACTTGCTGACAAATTTCTCGAAGACGAAGCGATTGACAAATTCATGGCAGCGATACAACTGGACACTACATTTGCCATGGCCTACTATTACCTCTCGCGTACTTATGAAAGCGCAGGAAAGCTGTCCGAAGCCCGACAGGCAATCCAGAAAGCAAAGCAATTTAGCGGAACTACCACACCGTTGGAATGGATCTACATCAATGGCTGGGAAAAAATCTTAAACAATAATTTCGCCGGCGCCATGAAAGTCTATCAGCAAACGATCAAAGATTATTCCAACGATCAGCACATCCTGTTCATTGTCGGTAAAACCCATCGATTGATGAAAAACTACCCCGAGTCGGTAACCGTGCTTAAGAAATTAATCAAAAAAAACCCCGATTATGCACCAGCTTACAATCAACTCGGTTACACCTATTATGAGATGGGCGATTATGAACAGGCAGTCGCAATGCTGCAACAATACGCCTCCATGGAGCCGGATCAACCAAATCCATTCGATAGCCTTGGCGATATGTACCGTTCACTGGGAGATTATCAAAGCGCGATCCAAAATTATCAACAAGCGCTGGAAATCAAACCCGATTTTTACGCATCAATCCGTAATCTGGGGTTGACCTATCTCGAAATCGGCGACTATCAAAATGCGCAAATCACTTATGACGGATTTCTCAAATCAGAGCCGCCGCGTGAGTGGCGTCGCGATATTTTTCTGGATCGGGTCCAACTAAATATCGCATTGGGTAAATACAACGAAGCCTTAAAATGCTGTGACCAAGCCATCGAACTTTCTAAAAACAATTTTCGAAAATCCTATGCTATCGCGACCAAAGGTTATATTTTTTATTTGAAAAATCGACCAAATGAGGCACTCACTCAATTAAACGCCTCATTGACCGTCCTACCCGAAGCAATCTGGGCGCACGAATGGAAAGGGTGCGTTTATGTTAAACAGAAAAAATTTGAACAGGCGCTGGCGCAAGCCGATAAAATGAAATCATTGATTGATAATTTCGGTCAGACCGGCTACCTTGCAAATTATTACGCGTTGCTGGGTAACGTCGCCATGGAGCAGGAGCTTTACGATGAAGCCATTCTTTATTTCAGCGATTCACAAAAATATGAAAAACATTCTCATTTATACCCGATGGCGCTGGTGTATTATAAAAAAGGCGATTACAAGAATGCGTTTGAATTCACCGATCAATTGCTATCAACCAATCCGAACCATGCATTGACTCATTATCTCAGAGCGCAGCTTTTTGAAAAACAGAAGCAAACCAAGCAGGCAAAAGAAGAATATCGAAAATTTCTTTCCGTTTGGAAAAACGCTGATTATGACCTGCCTGAAGTTCGCAACGCGCTAAATCGAATCAGTTAATAAAAACCCATCTGACACTCAGTGGCCAGATGGGTTTGTTGTTTAAAATGAACTCAATTACGATAAATCACATTGGCGATTTTTAAGCTGATCGCCCAAAAAATCGCTCGGAAAAATTCTGCTGTGGCAGGTAGAAAAATAGTAGCAGCGATAGCGATGATCTGCCCCGACCAATGCTCGCCTACATGAAAATGGTATGCAGTTGGCAGCCAATTCATCACCTAGGCTGTGAACAATCGCCCTAATATCGGCGCGAAAAAGCTGTTTCACTTATGCTGAAACAATTGTAAAATAAAATCAGTTTTCGGCGCCGGCTAAATATCAATAATCACACCACCGATGATATTCATCAAGCATTGCCATGTAATTGTCATAATTGCTGCCAACCGCCACCGAATGGCTGGTTCCGAGAATGAATCTTCCGCCAGGTTTGGCGCAGTTCATCGCACGCTGAACATCCTGGCGCACATCATCTTGAGAGCCGCTTATGAGATGTTCCAGTGAAACACCGCCCCAGAGGGTGATTTTGTCGCCGTAACTTTTTTTTAACTCGCAAATATCCATCCCCGCAGTCGCTTGAATAGATTGATAAGCATCATATCCAATCTCGATAAAAAAATCCATCAACGGCATAACGTTTCCACAACAGTGTTTGAGAACTTTAATCCCAAATTTCTGGTGAAGATTTTTCACCCTGGCTTTATTTGGTTCAAGGAAATAATCGCGGAACATTGCCGGGCTGATGAAGGGACCCGATTTATAGCCAAAATCCGCTCCCCAGAGAACAGCATCCGATTCCGGGTGAATGTATTTTTCATCGCTAAGATTTTGGGTTTCCAAAAAATGGGCCGTGGCAGCATGAATTAGCTGAGGATTTTCGATCAGCTCCATCAGCCCGCGCTCCATTCCTCCGAGCATAACGATACCGATTTCCCCGCCGTCGGGGCTGCAAATAAATTTTTCATGTTTGAATCGTTGCACCACCCCATCCATGATCTGCCATGAACGCTCATCAGGAGCTGCGACATCCGGCAGCTTCTCAAACTCGTCTATAGAAAACACCCGCTGGTCCATAACCGGATCGCGGATGCAGGTGATATCCGCTGTAACCGGTGAATATTTATAAATCCGGCCGTATTTATCCTCCCAGGTGGAATCATCGATTTTGCGCGGCGGTGGATCGTCAGTTGGCGCAGGGAGCTGCCAGGTCGCCATGGGAAAAGTCACGATATCCAATTCCAGTTTCTCGTGCAACTCGATGTGATCTTTGAGATAACTTTCCGCTACTTCATCATGCCGGTTTTCCCAGCAAGCAATCTGTGAACTGGCTTTTGCTCGTAAATATGTTTTCCGTCCCAGAATTTTTTCCACTGTGTCATAATCCACAGCAAACTCTGCAACGGGAACCCGATCCGGGATTTCTCCGTTAAGCGTTTTCAGTACGCGCTGCTTTGAATTCATTTTCATTCTTTCAGTTAATACAATTTATTCATGCCACGGTTTTTAATATAATCAATTTCAACTCTAATTTCAACAACAATGTACCACAAACATCAAGTCATCTTGGAAAAAAATATCGTCTTCAATTCTGTTCCAGTTTAGCGGAAAAATTTTTTGGTTTTTAAACATAGCAACACCTTCGCCAAAAAATGATAGCGAGCAGGAACAGTCAGTCTAAATATTCGAACATTTTTTTCTGCATCTCAATAGTCGAATATTTATCTTAATAATTGAACCGGCTGCCGTTTGCAATCGTTCAATAAAAAATTGAGGTGGTTTTCCATGGAAAAATATTTGAAACTTGCACAGTCTGTTTTTACCTATAAGACAATAGTTTTGTTGTTGGCAGCCGCATTTTATCAAAACAGTATTACACAGGATAAAAATATGAAATATAATAAACTGACCAAAGAGGAACAGCAGGTGATTTTGGAAAAAGGTACAGAGCTGCCCTTTTCCGGTAAATATTATCAGCATAATGAGGAGGGAACTTATACCTGCAAGCGCTGTGATGCACCGTTGTATCAATCTAAAGACAAGTTTGACTCTGGTTGCGGTTGGCCCAGCTTCGATGATGAGATCCCCGGCGCCATCAAGCGTCAATTGGACGCTGATGGCATCCGCACCGAAATCGTCTGCGCCAATTGCGGCGCTCATCTGGGACATGTATTTGCTGGCGAGCGATTAACCGATAAAAATGTGCGCCACTGCGTCAATTCCATTTCGCTGAACTTTACTCCCACTGAAGAGCAGGAAAAAGATGTCCAATTTCAAAAAGCTTATTTTGCCGGCGGTTGTTTTTGGGGGGTTGAATACCATTTCCAGCAAGCGAAAGGCGTTATCTCTACAACCGTGGGATATATGGGTGGCGACACCAAAAATCCATCTTATTACGATGTCTGCCAATCCAATACGGGCCATGCTGAATCTCTGGAGGTAATTTTTGATCCATCTCAAACCAATTATGAGACGCTTGCTAAATTATTTTTTGAAATCCACGATCCCACCCAATTGAACCGACAGGGTCCTGACATTGGCGACCAGTACCGGTCGGCCATTTTCTACACTAATGATAAACAAAAAAAGGTTGCTGAGAAATTGATACAACTTCTCACCGAAAAAGGTTATCAGGTAGTGACTAAAGTTGAACCGGCTGATATTTTCTGGCAGGCGGAGGATTACCATCAAAATTATTATCAACTGCGACAGCAACAACCCTACTGCCATCCATATCAAAAGCGGTTTTAAATTGAATCCGAAAATTTAAATGAAGATTTAACCTCGTAACCGTTCACAGGGTAGAATTTCTAAATATGAATGACCAGTTGGATTATTGGTTTGTATTTTTAATATTTAGATCGTGGGAGGATGCACAGAATAAGAGCAAATTCAGGGAGTTAATTGCTTGTTTATAAATTTGTTATATTACGTACCTTACGGGATAGGAAGGTCTTATTTCTATAAATATATCGTGCCTATCACCACTTACTTTTTCGATCCTTGCTGGTTTTTGCCAAATTAGCTAATACCGTTGTCTCAAAGTCGCTTTAGCGACGATATATTTATAGCAAAATGCGTAAAAAAGGCAGTATGAGTCACTTTAGAGACTATATATAACTATGATTATTTACTGTAAGTTAGAATTTTTAACTAATGGTTATTTGATGCAAAGATGCATCTTCTCAACTATTTCAAAAATCCATTTATTTGAATCTGATATTTTCGACCTGGCCCGCCCTGGCGCATTGGCGTCAAGCTAAGGCTATTTATTGAAACTTTTTGAATTGCCGCGACCTTTAGGTCGTGGATTCTAAATGTCTGAAATGCCTTGAAGGGGTTTTAACCCCCGATTTTTTTAAATATTCGGGGTTAAAACCCCGAGTATATTAAGCAAATTTTCAACCCACGAGATAAATCTTCTCGAAAATGCTTCGGGACAACTCAACAATTCTGGTTTTAACCCAGCGCACTAAAGTGCAGGCGAAGGCAGAGGCAAAGGCGAAGGATTAAAGAAAATCCTTTATCTTTTTCCTTTGATCTTAAACCTTGCTTCGCCTTTGCCTTCGCCTCAGC
>OMKS01002570.1_pt1 | contig 15062 bp, 11 predicted proteins | sample 1674721 | NCBI WGS metagenome assembly OMKS01 (sample SAMN06264996, study PRJEB25208) | sediment metagenome | isolation source: hot spring sediment | place: USA: California | collected 2014-09-02
TTCCGGACCGTGTTCCGTGACACACCATAGTAGCGGGCGGTCGGCTTGATACCCTGCTTCAGGGCCAGCATGACCATGCCATAGCGAATCTCGTACTTCACGGCCGGGTCTTTACTTCTGACCATGGCGTAGTAGGCTATTGGCGGCATCGGTTCCACCTTTCTGGCGCTTCTGTTTCGCCACACAAGCATAACCAGAATGGCCATGAACTCGATGCCTCATTTCGTCTCCGCTCGGAGCCGTATCGCTCGTGCCCTTCCTTTCAGCATTGCCCAGTCCTTCGGCGGAATGCCCGCCGACCTCGCGGCCACCCTCAGGGGGTCACCATGTGCCTGGGCTAGAGCTCGACTCAGCGCCACACCAGCAGACGGTCCCGGACCCGAACCATCTCGGTCCCCTCCGCACCCGGCGCGCGGGCGGTGACGGTGAACAGATAGACGCCATTGGCCAGGCGGTTACCGTGCGCATCCCGGCCGTCCCAGTCGAGCTGGTTGTAACCGAACGTCGCCGGCCGCTCGCCGAGGTCACGCACGAGCCGGCCCGAGAGCGTGTAGACCCGGATGGACACGCCGGCCGCCCGGTTGAGCTCGAAGACGAACCAGGCCGAACCCGGAACCGGGTTCGGGTAGACCCGCGCCGAATCCAGCCGCAACGGCTCGTCGCCGGAAAGCGACTTGACCGCGACACGGTGTAGCGTCCGGTTGAGCAGGTTGTCGCTGACCAGCGCCTGGAGCGTGTCCTCACCCCCGCTTAGACGCACCGACACCCGGAATCGTGCCGTCGTCGTGAGCGAATCGTCGAACACCAGCCGGTCGCTCAGGTCAACCACCGCCGTCCGGTTACCGGTGAAGAACTCCGGCGTCCGGCCCGGAACCGGCGCCACGAGCACGCCGGACGGGTCCGACACCACCCCCTCCAGCTCGAACGCCGCGGGCACGACCGTGCCGTCGCGCAGTTCATCGCCGTCGCGGTAGAACCGCACCATCGGCCCGATACTGTCGTCGCTCGCCAGGGCCTGCCGGTCCCAGTTCAGGGTGTCGCCGAACAACTGCCGGCCGCGACCGCCGTCGGCCACCACCGCCGCGAGCCGCGCGGTGCGCGGCAACGGCACGTAACTGCCGTCGTCAACCCGGAAAGTATCCAGCGCCACACCCAGCGGGAAGATGCCGTCGAAGTCGAGCCGGCCGGACCGCACCGTGACGTTGCCCCGCCCCAGCGTCACGCCGGGCAGGGTATAGTTCGCGGTGCCGCGCACGGACGTGTAGGTGCGCACCCGCAGTGGGCCGCTCAGCCGCCACTGGCAGTGTCCCTCGGTGTCTCCCAGCAGGGCGCGGCCTCGAAACGGCGCGGCCGGACGCAGCGTGTCGGGCCGCACCGCGAGCGGTTCGTCCCAGCCGTCGGCCCGGCGCAGGCGCGTGGCCGGGTCGCCGAACAGGTGATAGAGCCGGTCCGTCGCCCAGGCCAGGAAGAAGGCGGTGCCGACCGTCGAATCAGGGTCGCCGAACATCGGCACGAGCAGGTTACGCGCGAAGACGGTGTTCGAACCCGAGGTCGTCGCCTTGGTCGCCCCGATGGCGACGACCGCGCCGCCGTGCGGACTGCGCACCAGTTCCTCGGCGATGCACTCCGTTTTCGTGTCGTCGAATCGGCCGACACTGCAACTGCCGAAGTAGCTCACCGGCATCCGCTCGACGTTGGTCACATCCGGCACCTGCACGATGTTGAAGACGCTCTCGTGGCAGAGGTCGAACGCGTCGCCGTGCCCGAAGAACACGAAAACCAACGCCCCGGCCTGGAGTTCGCGCAGGAGTTCGGCACGGGCACCGGGCTTGTTCTTGGGCCCGGCGAAGAAATGCTCGGTCAGGTAGACCTTGACCGGGTCCATCGTGTTGCCGGGCAGGGCCCCCATTGTCTCGCACTGCTCGATGTGGCGGAAGCCGATCGGGTCCGGCCGCCCCCACTCGCCGTTCCACTCGTCATCGGCCACGAGCAGGTAGCGCCGGTTCCAGAGCCCGGCCGGCGCCGATTCATAGGCAACCAGCTTATCCACAAACGCGCCGAGCTCGGCCCCGCTCCGGCAGGTCACGCGGCCGAGGATCATATCCGGGCTGTCGCCCGCGCCTTCAAAATCCGCATACCAGGCATCGAGAGCGAAGGCGTCGCGGCCGCTGATGCCCGAAGGGTCGAGGCTGTAGCCCACCTGCCAGGACGGGACGACCGGTGCGGTCCTGAGCCCGAGATGGTCGCGGTAATCGTACGTCGCGTCACCGGCGAGCAGGCCATAGACCGGGCGCTTGTCGGCGAAGAACGCCTTGATTGCGCCCGGTTCCTCCATACCGAAAGCATAGTCGTCGTAGATATCATCGAGCACCGCCACTTCGGCACGGGCGCCGGGCAGCCAGGCGATGTTGCCGGTGCGGTACCGGGCCAGCCTGCGGGCCGCGGGCGCAAACACGCGGGGCGTGACGATCCAGTAGTCCGCGCTCGGCGCCGCACGGAGCCGCCCGGGCCGGCGCAGTTCGACAGCCGCCGGTGACAGCAGTTGCCGCGCATCGGCGATGCAGAACTCGGCCGGGCGGAAGACGCGCCGGGCGACGACCGCTTCCCCCCCGCGGTACTCGATGCCATCCGCCGACTGCGGCCGGTACGGGTCGGTGACGTCGAGCGCGATGACCGGTCCGGGCGCTTCGCGGACCAGGAACCGGAACGCACCGGTATCGTCCTGCAGGAACCGGCACTGGCCGTCGCTCAATGACAACCTCCGCACGAGGTCGAGTTCAAGATGGTCGAGCATCACCCGGCGCGAACCATCGCCCCGCAGTTCCAGGCGCAGGACGTTGTCACGGGTCATCAAGGGTACCCCGGCATCCACCCCGAAACGATAGGGCTGGGCCGCGGGCGCGGCTTCGAAACGCAGGGTGTCAACAGCCGCGCCGTTCAGTATCAGGACCACCTCGTTGCTGTTGGTCGTCGCGAACAGCCGGCCCGAAACACGCTCGAGCCGCACCGGCGTCTCCACCGCCAGCGGGACATCGAAAGTCACGCTCGGACGATGCGAATCCTTGAGTATCGTCCGCCACACCCAGAGCAGGCCCGACCGCGCCGGACATTCACGATTCTCCTCCCGGCGCACCCGCCAGCGCCCGGTCGTGACGTACGGCGTCCCAGTGGTGTCCGGCCCGAGTCCGACCGCCATCCGGGCGCCCGGTTCAAGCCCCCAGGTCAACCAGTAAGCGCTCCGGCCGGTGTACAGGTTCTCGACCCACGTCGAACAGCGGTTTGCCCAGTGCTCGGTAGCCCGGGCGTAGAATACAATGCGGTCGTCCGGGTCGAACCGGCCGTCATCCCCGCCCTCGAGGTGCAGTGCGACCGGCACCATCGTGTCGGGGTAAGGTCCGTTCTGCCGGTACTCACCGATGGTATGGAGTGCCAGGGTGCGCGGGTCAATGCCGGCTATCGGCACGCCCGCCGCCGCCAGTTCGCGGCCGGAGATTGCGTGGATGCCGGTCTCGGCGATCGTCAGTTTGACCCAGTGTGCAGAGCGCTCGAAGAATGACCTGCGCCCGGTTACTGTCGGCAGCTTCCAGTCCACCGCCGGCCGGCCATTGACAAGCATCCGGGCAATAATGGAGTTCATCGGGTCGGCATCAGACATCACCACCGGCCGCTCGTCGAACACCAACTCAAACTCGAGCCACTCGTGGACCACCAGCCGACGTTCCGCCTCATCGAAGCGACACGGATGAAGAGTCAACTCCACGAAACGAATCCCACGCAGTTCCTCAACCGGCCCGACCTCAAGCAAGCCCTCACCTTGCCCGCCCCGGCTCGGCAGGCGGCGCGGCCGGAACTCCGCTTCGCGGGACACGGCCACCGCAACTGACGGCTCGACGCCGTCCAGAACGCGGGTCGGCCCCGGCCGGACGACGGTCCGGAACCCGCCCGCCTGCGGCAGTCCGACCCGGACCACCTTCACCGGCAGGTCGCGCGCGCCGGGCGCGGCCGGGTACTCGGCATCGGGCAGTTCGACCCGTACTGTTCCGGAACCGGATTCGACCAGTTGCGGAACCCCGACCTCGTAACGGACGACCACCCCGGAACCGTCACTGCGCAGGACCGAGAGCGGACCGGTAGCGACCGGGCAAACAACCGCCGCGAGCAACGACACTGGCAGGCCGGCCCGCAGAGCCGCTGTCCTCAAAGCCATCCCGGCCGCCGCGCAGGACACGCGCGCCCGCCCGCCCGTTCTCTTCATCAGCGCAACCTCGCCTTGAGCGAGCGCGCGGACAACACCCGCAACCCGGCTGACGCCGGCAGGGACGCAACCGCGACCAGCGCTTTCACCTGCTCCCGTCCGCCCAGGGCCACGAACTCCAACCTGCCCTCGCGCACCCGGGCGGCATCGAGCGTCCGCCCGTCCACGACCAGGAGCACCAGCTCGCCCTCGGGCAGGGCCGCGCCTTCACGGCCGGCGACAACCAGCGTCGGCCGAGACAGGAACTCCAACTCGGTGGAGACCGCGAAGTCGCCGTTGCCGCCCAGAAGCCGGGTCGGCCGGGCGAGACGCGATGCGTCACCGCCGATTTCCACGACGCCTTCCGGCGCAGGTACCGTCGGACCGATACCCTCCGCCGTCCACAACTCGACATGCCCCGGCCCGAGCAGGCGCTCGATGACCGGAGACGGCTCCTCGCGCTCCAACTGCAGGACGAGTTGGCCCCAACGCCGGTCCCGGTCGAAGGGCGAAGCCCGGAAGAACCGGTGCCGGCGTTCCAGGACGTCAAGCCGGGCGGCAACGGTCCGCACCGCGTGTCCCAGCTCGCGCCGACCGGCACGCCCGACCGGCGCGACCGCCAGTTCCTGGACCGGCACGAAGGGCACCGTCACCCGGCCGGCGCGGTTGAACCCGGAAAGCCGAAGCTCCCATCGGACCGGCCCGTTCTCCTCCCGGCAGGAGGCGCGCAGGAGAAGCCCGGTTTGACGGCACAGCTCCAGCTCGCCCCGGATTCGCTTCTGGCCCGAGGGGTCGAGCACCGGGAGCTTGGGGTCGAACTCGTAGCGGTAGGTCCGGCCCGTCTCGCTGTGGAACCTGAACTCCGGGGTTCGCAGGACCTGCTCGATATGGTCGAGCACCCTCGACTCGATGCCCCTCGGCTCGCGGCTCCAGCCGCCGTCGAGAAGCTCGTACTGCACCTCACCGTCACCGACGACGATGAAGGAACTGCGCGACGAACCACGATACCAGGTCCCGCGCCAGAACTCGCGGTCGGTCGAGTCCCTGACGCCGGAGAAATCGGCGCCAAGCTCGAACGGGCGGTCGGTATGCCAAGAGAACCGGAAGGCAAAACTCTCCAGCCGCCCGAGACGCTCGCTCGCCTCGGCGACCGCCTGTTCGGGCTCGACCGGCGGGCCGACATTGACCGCGTGCCGACACCCGGCCCGGAACAGAAGCAGAACGGAAACGACAGCGGCCACCCGGGAAATCCCGGCTCTCATCCCGCTAGAACTCCGTGCCCAGCCCGAAGTAGAACTTCCAGTTCCTGTCCTCGGTCGCCGAGAGCGGGTAGGCCCAATCGAGCTTGAGGTAGAAGTACGAAATCTGGATGCGCAGTCCCGCTCCCGCCCCGACCTTGATGTCCTCGGGCCGGTTCATCTCCCGGTTCCAGAACCGGAAGCTGTCCTGCGGCACGTACCCGGCATCCACGAACATCACGCCCCTGATGCCACCCAGTTCGAGAGGCAGGGGCGCGGCGATGCTCAGCCGGTCAATGAACGGCATCCGCAGTTCCAGGCTCGCCAGGGTCAGTGCCGGCCCACGCCGGCGATAGAACTCCCAGTAGCGGTAGCCGCGCACCGTCTCGCCCCCGAGGTAGTACCCCCCGGCATCGGCACCGAAACCGCCGACTCCGAACAGCCGGCTGGCGAACACCGCCCGCCGGCCTATGCGCTGGTAGTTGCGGAAATCGCCGTAGAAGTCGTAGGACTCGCGGCTGGACAGAAACGTGAGGTCGGCTCCGACCCGCAGTCGCGTGCCCCGCGCCGGGCCCTGCCAGGTCCAGTAAGTGTTGTCGAAAACGAAGGCCGGGCTCGTGTAGAAAGCCCGCTCCCACCGCGACGAGTCCGCGAAGTACTGGCGGTAACTTCCATCCCAGTTCCAGTAAGTGACGTTGCTGGCGTAGCCGGTCAGCCCCAGTTCGACCCGGGTAAGCTTGTCGAACGGGTAGACCGCCAGCACCTGCCCGCCCCGGTTCATCCGGTCTATCACCAGCGACTCCGGCGCAAAGAAAGGGATGTCGCGGAACTGGAAGAAGGTGAACCCCCAATCCAGCCTTGCGGGCAGGAGCCAGTACTGGAGCGTCAGGTCCGAGTTCAGGATATCGCCGTAGATGTCGCTGTAGAGCTCGAACCGGTGATTGCCGAGCATGTCGCTGAGCGCGACGTTGACGACCCCGGCCGCACCGCCGGCCGACGACCAGGTCGCCGCGCCGACCGCGTAGTCGGGCGAGATGCTGAATCCCAGCCGCTTGACCCGGCTGAAGTCCAGGCCCTCGGGCCGGTATCGGGCGGTGTCGGTCGCGACCGCGAAAACACTTGTTTCGGTCGGAATCCGCTCCAGCGGCTCGTGGATGACGGCGATGTCCCAGCCGGCATTGTCGAAGTACGCGAACACCAGCCGCCGGTCGTCGGCGGAAAGTGAGACATGCGACGCCTCGCCGGTGAACCGGGTCCGGCCGACGTTGCGGCGCTCGTCGAGCGAGTAGACGTAGATATTGCGGGCCGAATCGGCCGCGGTATAGACCAGCCTGCGCCCATCGCCGGTAAAGGCCGGCCGGCCCAGGTCCGGGCTCCGGTCGGTGAGCCGCGTCAGCCTGCCCTGCTCGTCGCGCAGCCAGAGCGCATAAATGCCCGGCAGCCACTCCCCGCCCGGGTCCGGCCGGTCCGAGACAAAGACCAGGCTGTCGCCGCCGGGCGAGAAAGCGACGTCCCGGTCCTCGTAGATGTCGTAGGTCAGGCGCCGGGGTTGCCCGCCCTCAACGCCGACGGTATAGATGTCGCAGAACCCGTTCCGGACGCCCTCGAAAGCCAGGCTCCGCCCGTCCGGCGCGAAGACCGGCGCGCGGAGCGCATCGAGACCGAAAGCCAGCCTCCGGCGCACGCGCCCGGTCGCGTACTCGATGAGAGCGATGTTGTCGCGGCCGGCCGAAGTCGTGGCCAGCGCAATCAGCTCCTCGTCGGGCGACCAGGCGATGCCGGGCCGAAGCAGGTGCATCGCCTCGAACCCGCCCGAACGCTCGCCCCGCACCAGCCGCTTCAGGATTCGGCCGTCCAGCGCCGACATCACGTAAAGGTCGGTGTACTCGTGACGGTCCGAGATGAATGCGACTCTCGTGCCGCTCGGCGAGATGACCGGCGCGGTGTTATAGACCGAGCCGTCGCGACGGTGCTCGGTCAGCTTCCGCGCGAGCGTGTCGAAGTGGACCAGTTCCGTGACCTGGGGCCAGTAACGGACCCTGAGCCAACGCATCCAGTCCTCGCTGACCCGCTCGACCCCGGCGCCGAACACCCGGTTGAAGGTCGCCTCGAGGTTGCGTCGGTTCTTGAGCGTGTGCAGGAACTCGTAGACCTTGGGCCGGCCGTATTTCTCCTCGACGAAATGGTAGAACGACTCGCCCTGCCGGTAGACGAGGTAGCCCATCCCGTCGTGCAGGTGCTGGATCGGCACGACGCGGTTGTTGAGCACCAGGTCGCGCATGAACACCTCGGACCGGACGTTCACCCATCCTGACTGGTATTCGGCGTGCCCCTCGAGCACCCACAGCGGTATCCGGAACTCGTCCACCGCGCCCAGCAGGCTGGCCATCCGCGACCGGTAGAACATCGCGAACTGGAAGATGTGAGTTACCTCGTGGCCGATGATGTGATGGAAATCGGCATAAGAACCGGAGAAGGGCAGGACAATCCGATTCTTGAACAGTTCGGCGAACCCGCCCACCCCCTCCTCGATGATGTCGAGGATGACGTTCGTCTCGCTGAACTGGCCGGGTGAGAGATAGACTATCAGGGGCACCTTGAAGTCGAGCTCGAAACCGAGGTCGCGCACCAACCCGGCGTAGTACTCCTCGGCCGAGTTCGCGGCGAACTCGGCGATGCCCTCACCGCCCGGGTAGAACAGGATTCGGAAATGCTCGGTCTCGTAGGACTGGAAACGGTAGTCCCGGGTCTGGACCTTGTTCTTGCCGAACCAGCGGTACTGGCCTGAAGTCGGCGTCGGGAAGACCAGCAACCCGAGGCAGGCAACCAGCAGCCAGGCCGCGGTCCTCCTCGGCATCAAGTCGCTTTCTTTCTGTCCTTGCCGTCCGTGAACAGGAACAACCGCTCGGCAATCATGTAGCCGTAGGACATGTCCGGCGTCGTGTGCCCGAAGGCGAACCCGGCCCGCGCGTCCATCCCGACCGCGCCGACCTCGAACTTCCGGCGCCGGGCCTCGGCCAGCGCCAGTGTCATCGCCACCGACGCGGGCATCGTCTTCATCCGGTCCGCGATATCCCGGGCCAGCATCAACCGCAGTATCGCCTCGCCGTGGCCGGTACAGGACACCGCGCCGCTCGGCGCGGCCCAGGTCCCGGCACCCGGGATACCGGAGTCGCCGACCCGGCCGGCCAGCCGGCCGGTGATGCCGCCGGTCGAGGTTGCGACCGCAAGCCGCCCGCGCCGGTCAATCGCCACCGCGCCGACGGTCCCGTACTTGCGAACCTTCTCGAGGCTGAAGAACGGCGACTCGCCCGCGGCCAGGAGCCGGGCCAGCCGCTCCCGCGCCCCCTCGGTCATCGGGTCGTGGTCTTCGAACCCGCACTTCCGGGCGAAGCCGACCGCGCCCTCCCCGGCCAGCAGGTGATGGTCAGTCTCGGTCATCACCTTCCGTGCGACCAGCACCGGATTCCGCACCCGGCTGATGGCCAGCACGCCGCCGAACTCGCCGGTCTGGGTCATCACCGCGGCATCCATCTCCGTGCGGCCGTCATAGGTCGGCGCGGAACCGGTCCCGCAGTTGAAAAGCGGGTTGTCCTCCATCACCCGCACCGCCTCGACGACCGCGTCAACCGCCGCGCCGCTCTGGCGAAGCAGGGCGTAGGACGCCCGGAGCGCCTCGCCCAGTCCCGCGGCGGCCGCCTCCGGGTCGCGCAGGACGCCGGCGCCGCCGTGGCAGATTATCCCGAATGTGTTGCCGACCAACTCGCCTCCTAACGCTGGCACCCCGGGCAGTAGCAACTGCCCCGGTTACCGAACCGGACCCGCACGATCGTCTGACCGCAGTCGCGCCGGCGGCAGGGTTCGTCGGCCCGACCATAGACATAGAGATGACGCTGGAACCCGCCGGCCGTGGTATCCGGACGCCGGTAGCGGCCGTCGCCCAGCGTCGTGCCGCACCAGCGGATGCCCGACCGCAGGACCCGCCTGAGATTGTCGGCCAGCCGCCGGATTTCCTCGGGCCGGAGACCGCCCGCCGGGCGGTCCGGCCGGATGCCGGCCCGGAAGAGCGCCTCGTCGGAGTAGATGTTGCCGACACCACAGCAGACCGACTGGTCCAACAGCAGGGTCTTGACCGCGGCTTTCCTGCCCGCCAGCCGCTCGGACAGGAACCGGCTGGTGAACGCCCGTTCCACCGGCTCCGGCCCCATCCTGCGCATCCCGGCCAGCGCGGCCGGGTACTTTCCCCGCTCAACGAGATAGAGCCGGCCCAGCGCGCGCGGTTCGACGAACACGAGCGCCCGTCCCCCGCTGAGCCGGAACCGGACCCGCTCGTGACGGCGAACCGCGGCTCGGGCGGGAACGACCTGCAGGTGACCGCTCAGGCGCAGGTGAATGACGAGCTCAAACCCGGCATCAAGACCGATGATGAGATACTTGCCCCGCCGCCCGACCCGCTCGATGCGCCGGCCCTGACAGCCGGAAGCGAACCGCCCCGCGCCGGGCCAGCCCACGATGTCCGGCCGCCGAACCTCAACCGCGGCAATCCGCCGGCCGGCCAGCAGGGGCTCGAGCTCGCGCCGAATCGTCTCGACTTCGGGAAGCTCGGGCATGGCTCAGCCAGCCACCCGGCCCGCTAACTGCCCAGCGAGCTGAGCATCTGCCGGGTCGAACCTGCGGACGACAGCAACTCCACCGCGCGCTTGAGGTGAACATCGTTGCGGAGCCGCATCTGGTACTCGCCGCGCATACCCAACAGCTTGCCCCCCACCTCGCGCTCGACTTCGCCGGCCAGGTGTTCCCGGGCCGAGTCGAACTCGATATCGGTGAACTCGACCTCCTTGACGTCACGCAGGTAGGAACGGAACCGGTCGAGCACCCGGTCGTCGGCCACGAAGTCCATCGTCAGGTCCCGGTGGTCGTCCTTGTACTCGATCGCGAAATCGAAGAACACCGAGCGGGTCAGCCGCATCTCGAACTCGTTGCGGAGTTCGTACTGGACGAAGGCATCCGGCACGATCGCGCCGCCGCCGCACACCGGCCGGCCCAGCTCGCCCAGGGTCCGGTACACGGTACCGTCGTCACGACGCGGCGCCGGCCGGGGTGGAGCCTCTTCATCTTCGTACTCATCTTCGAGGTCGTCGCCTTTTGAGTCCCTCGGCCGGTTGATGCACCGACCGCTCGGCGTGTACCAGTAGGCGGTCGTGAGCTTGACCGCAGTTGTCGCGTCAAGCTGGTGAATCGTCTGGACCGAACCCTTGCCGAAAGTCGTGTCGCCCAGGATCAGCGCCCGCTCCCAGTCCTGCAACGCGCCGGCGACAATCTCCGCCGCCGAGGCACTGCTCCGGTCCACCAGCACGACCATCGGGAAATCTCCGTTCATATCCGGCTCCTCAGACAGGAACTCCTGGCGACTGCCCGGCACCCGGCCCTCGGTGCGCACCACCACCCGGCCCGGGGGCAGGAACAGGTCGGACACGTCACGGCCCTCGCGCAACAGCCCGCCGCCGTTCGAACGCAGGTCGAGAACCAGCTTCTTCGCCCCGACCCCGAACAGCGAATCCACCGCGGCCCGCAGTTCCGTGGTCGCGACCTTCGAGAAATCGGCCAGCCGGACGTAACCGATGTCGCCGCTCACCATCCCGGCATAGGGCACCGCCCGGATGTTGATGATTGCCCTGGTCAGCTCGACCGGAATCGGCTCCTTCACGCCGGGCCGGTCAAGGTCAACCTTGACGTTGGTCCCGGGCTTGCCGCGCAGGAGTTTCACCGCATCGGTGGTGGTGAAGCCCTTGGTCGAGGCGCCGTCTATCCGGGCAATCCGGTCCCCGCCCCGGACCCCGGCCCGCTCGGCCGGCGTCCCCTCGATGGGCGCGATAACCGTCAATCGCCCGTCCACGGTGCCGATGTGAATGCCGATGCCGCCGAACTGGGCCTCGGTCCGGACCCGGAGTTCGTCGTAGTCGTCCTCTTCGAGGAAGTCGGTATAAGGGTCGAGCGAGCCCAGCAACCCGCGGATGGCCGAACGGATGATCTCATCCGGGCTGACCGGCTCGACGTAGTTGGCCAGCACCAGCCCGACCACCCGGCTGAAAGTCTGCAGGCTCTGTCCCAAAGTCGCGGTGCGCTGGGCCCAGAGCCGGCCGAACAACCCGCCGACGACCAGCGCCAGCGCCACCGCGGCGGTAATCGCAACTCTTCTCTTCATCTCAAATCAGTCCTTTGCGTTTCAGCACCTCGGTCGCCAGTCGCCGCACCTCCACCTGCGACTCCTCGGCGGGCCGGGTGCCGTCAACGATACGAATGCGCTTCGGTGCGCGCCGGGCCAGCCTGATGTAGCTGTCCCTGACCCGCTGATGAAATTCTACCCGCTCTCGCTCCAGCCTGTCAAGCCGGGAGCCCTCTTTCCGGCGCCGGCCCACCTCGACCGGCAGGTCCACCAGTATCGTCAGGTCCGGCCGCAGGCCCGCGGTCGCCAGCTTGTTCAGCCGGGACACGACCCTCTCCCCCAGCTCCCGCCCTCCCCCCTGGTAGGCCAGTGACGACTCACTGAAACGGTCGAGGATGATGACCGTGCCCGCGCGCAGGGCGGGCATCAGCTTCTCCCGGACGTGCTGGTTGCGGCTGGCGAGGTAGAGAAAAAGCTCGGTCCGGCCGTCCATCGCCGCCGCGTCCGGGTCGAGCAGAACCGCCCGGATGCGTTCGCCGATATCGGTCCCACCCGGCTCCCGCGACACCAGCACGGAAAGCCCCAAACCGCGCAGGTGCACGGCCAGCCGTTCGACCTGGGTGGACTTGCCCGAGCCTTCGACGCCCTCGAAGGTCAGCAGTGCGCCGCGCACCGGCCCGGCCTATTTCCTGGCCGGCTTCCGCTTCTTCGGCGCGGCCTTCACCGCCTTGTGGGCGTACCGGCGGATGAACGCCTCGGTCCGGTCGCGGCAGACATCATCCGGGAACTGGTTCGGTGGCGTCTTCATGAAGTAACTCGACGGCGCGATGACACTGCCCGAGAGCCCGTGGTCCAGCGCCAGCTTCGCGCACCGCACCGCGTCAATCACCACGCCGGCCGAGTTCGGCGAATCCCACACCTCCAGCTTCAGCTCCAGGTTCAGCGGCACGTCGCCGAAAGTCTGGCCCTCGAGCCGGATGTGCGCCCACTTCCGGTCCTTCAGCCAGGCGATGTAGTCGGACGGGCCGATGTAGATATTGTCCCCGCCGATGTCGTAAGGCAGGAGCGACGTCACCGCGCCGGTCTTCGAAACCTTCTTCGAATGCAGGCGACTGCGCTCGAGCATGTTCAGGAAGTCGGTGTTGCCGCCGACGTTCAGCTGGGAAGTCCGGAGCAGCTTCACCCCGCGGTCGTTGAACAGGGAAACCAGCATCCGGTGCAGAATCGTCGCCCCGACCTGGGACTTGATATCGTCGCCGATGACCGGCATGCCCGCGGCCTTGAACCGGCGGTGCCAGTACTTCTGGGAAGCGATGAACACAGGGATGCAGTTCACGAAGGCACAACCCGCCTTCAGCACCTGCTCCACGTACCACTTCGTCGCCTCCTCACTGCCGACCGGCAGGTAGTTCACGACCACGTCGGTCTTCGTCCGCTTCAGCGCACCGACGATGTCCGCGGTCGGGCCCGGCGCGGGCTCGATAATCTGGGAGAGATAATAGCCGAGCCCGTCGTGGGTCATCCCGCGCAGGACCTTGACCCCGCTCTTCGGCACGTCGGCGAACTTCCAGGTATTGTTCGGGCCGGACTCGATCGCCTGACTCAGGTCCTTGCCGACCTTGCGCTTGTCAATATCAATCGCGACGGTGAACTCGATGTCGCTGACGTGGTAACCGCCGAGGTTGACGTGCATCAGGCCCGGAATCCTGTCCTCGGACTTGGCGTTACGATAGAAATGGACACCCTGCACGAAACTGCTGGCGCAGTTGCCAACACCGATAATGCCGACTCTGACCTTGGGCATTAGAAGACCTCCTGGTAATCTGAGCTGTGTTTCAAGATAGACATTTCCCGGATTCAGTCAAGCGGCCAGACACTGCCGAGAAAAGGATTGACCAACATCGCCCGGGCGAAACTCCCGCTCTCGCCGTGGCCCGGGTACAACACCGTCTCGCCCGCCAGCCGGGCCCGAAGCGACAACAGCGACTCGCGCATCAGCCGGTTCGACCCGCCCGGGAAATCGGTCCGGCCGATGGAATCGAGGAACAGCGTGTCGCCGGTGAAAGCCATCTCCCCGCCCAGCAGGCAGATACCGCCGGGCGTGTGGCCGGGCGTGTGGAGCACGGTCAGCTCCAACTCCCCCACCTTCACCACGTCGCCCGACGCCAGCGTCCGGGAAGGCTCGAGCGCGGACACCGTGATACCCAGGTACGAAGCAAGGCTCTCGTCCGGCTCGGACAGCATCGCCGCGTCCTCGGCGTGGATGAGCAGTTCCGCGCCGGTCGCGGTCAGAAGCGGCTCGTTTCCCGCCACGTGGTCAATGTGACCGTGGGTATTGATGACCAGGCGCAGAGTGCCGCCCAGCTCCCCGACGCGGGACAGGATTCGACCCGGCTCCGCGCCCGGGTCAATCACCGCCAGCTCGCCTTCGGAACTCACGATATAGCAATTCGCCGCCAGCGGCCCGACGACCAGCCGTTCGACCTCAGCCACAGTCGCCTGCCCGGCGGGCGCTCATTGCGTTCGGGTGCCGACTCATACACTTGATACTCACGCGGCCCTCATCTTAGGACGATGGCCGACAGAGTCAAGCCGCCCGCGGGACACCCTGTCCATCCTCTTTGACTTTGCCGGAACCCGGACTGATAATGCAGGTATGAGAATGGCAATGCTCCTTCTCGGGATGGTGGGGATGCTTGCGCTCGAGGCCGGGCAGGGCCGGATGGCCGGGTATGAACTGCGCAGGACGCAGCACGCCGCGCACGCGCTGCCCGGCCCGGTTCGGCCGGTCGCGGCAATCACCGCCCCGGACGCCTGATGCCTCCCGAATCCGGCCCGCGCGCCCGGACCGGGGTCAAGGTAGTCATCCATAATGCGGTAAGCGCGGACGGCCGACTGACCGGGTTCGAGGTTGACATGGCCGAGTATTACCGGCTGGCCGGGACCTGGCCGGAAGATGCGACCCTGTGCGGCATAATAAGAGATCCTTGACATCAGCGGGGTTTCGGAGACGCAATGCTGAACTACCTCTCGGGTGTGGAACACCCTCGGTCGAAATGACAGCGCTCTAAGTCGGTTCTCTCCTCTCTCACCCTTTCTTCCTCTCTGTGACCTTGTGGTCTTACCTCCTGTCCGGATTTCCTCTGGCGTTCATCGGCGGTTAGTTCTTCCGGTCAGGAAAGGGATCTCTCCACTCCGGTCGAGATGACGGAGAGTTCCGGCGTTCATCGGCGGTTGCTTCCGGTTCCTTCACTAGACCACTGAACCACTTGACCGCTAGACCACTTCCTCCGGCGTCCTTCACTTCTATGTATCCCATTTCAGCCGCTGACCGACAAGAAATCCGGCCGAAACCGCACTTTTCCCGCCCAGTGGGCCGCCCAGGGGCCGTGGGGGGGATAACCCCCGGGGCTGTATTCCGGGT
>OMKS01002574.1_pt1 | contig 15053 bp, 15 predicted proteins | sample 1674721 | NCBI WGS metagenome assembly OMKS01 (sample SAMN06264996, study PRJEB25208) | sediment metagenome | isolation source: hot spring sediment | place: USA: California | collected 2014-09-02
GATCTAGTACGGTCTCGTGGGCTCGGAGATGTGTATAAGAGACAGCGAAGGAGATGTACTCGTGGATGCAATAACGTTGTTCGACGATCCCGGGTAAAAATCCCTGGAGAAAGGGGATAGCTGCCGGCAACAACACCGTGGCGGCGAAGATTACGCCCAGGGCGAAGCTCAACGCGGCGGTCGGCGCGCCAATGAGGATGTAGCGGCGCTCGTTCGGTTTGAGGCCGGGGGCCAAGAATTGAAACAGTTGGTACATGATGACCGGCATGGCCAGGACAAGGCCTATCAGGATGGCGACCTTGATGAAGACGGCCGGCGGTGTGGTCGGCGAACTGGCGAACGGGAGCCGGTCGCCCAATGGGGCGGTCAACGCCCGCAGCACTGGTTGGGTGAGAAAGACGCCGATGAGCGTGCCCATGGTGATGGCGATGATGGCCCAGATGAGCCGCTGGCGCAGTTCCTCAAGATGTTCGAGTAAACCCATGGTGGAGGGGTCGTCTTGTCTCATGGCTCTTCCGGCTCGTTGGGTTGTTTCTCAGGTTGGATGTGGGTTTGTTGCAAACGCCGCCCTTCGCTGCTGGCGATTTGTTGTATGGCTTGGCGCGTTTCCTGCTCCATAGCTTGGAGATCAGCCTGGATGTCGGCGATAGGGCCGACGAGCTCATTGATCAGCTCTCTTGGCGTTTGATTTTTATCGATTTCGGCTTCTAGAATGTCGTCCTGGAGGGCGGATGTGAATTCGTTGGACAATCGACGTAGTTGGGCGGACCAGCGACTCAGGGTACGGGTGATCTCTAACATGCGTTGGGGGCCGAGGACCAGGATGGCGATGGCCAGGACGAGCATCAGTTCGAGGGGACCGACTTGTAGGAAGCTCACCGTATCTACTCCTTACTCAGAGTCTCTTGATCGGCGATTGCTGCCTGGGCGATATTTTGTTTATAATCGACCAATGTGCCCAAAACGCCATTGATGAAGCGAGGAGCGCTATCAGAACCAAAGGTTTTGGCCAATTCGACCGCCTCATTGATGGCGACCTTGACAGGGGTTTGACCATCAATGGCGAATTCGAAGATCGCCATACGCAGGATATTGCGGTCGATGTAGGCCATTTGCTTCAGGGGCCATTCGGGGGCGTGTTGGTGGATGAACGTATCTAGGGTCTCTTGATGGGCCAGAACGCCGCGCACCAGATGGCGGCAGAAATCGTTGGTGGATTGCGATAAACGATTGGCCGCAATTCGCTGCTCGAGGACGACGCCGGGTAGATGACCACTGCAGTCGATCTCGTATAGGGCTTGTAAAGCGACGATGCGGGCTTGATGCCTGGCTCTCACGATTGAAACGCCTCCGTTGGCGATAGGGCCTAAGTTCAATACCGTTTGGTGAAGGCTGTCAGAAACCAGGTTTTTCTGGAGAACTTGGTTTCTTTCTCTTATTCAAACCGTATTGGGTCTCAGTTACTTTTCTGTTGAGCGTGCAACGTCCTCGACGTATACGTCAACTGATTGGACCTTCATCCCGATCATACCTTGAATGGCCCGGGTGACCTCCGTTTGAATTTGTCGTCCAACGTTGAGCATGTTGACGTCTGATTCGGTCACGACGTATAGCGTCACGTGAACGGCGTTGTCGATGATCTCAATTCTTACGCCATCCTGACGCAAGAAGCGGTGCATGCCCGGCGGCGAGATGAGACGAGCTACACCGGGTACGGCTAACGTCGTGAGGCGTGCAGTGGTTTCCAGCACTTCTGGCGCGATGGTGATTTTACCGATCTTGGGTTCTGTTTCCATCCGGTTCCTTTTTTCTCTCTTTTTCCCAGTTACTCCACACGCCTTCCGATGGATCGAGAATCAAGTGATCAATCCGCCATCCACGGAGAGCACTTCGCCGGTGATGAAGGCCGCTTCGTCGGAGGCCAGGAAAGCGACGGCGTAGGCGATCTCTTCTGGCTGGCCCATACGCCTCAGCGGTGTCGCCTCGATGATCTGCTCTTTCCATTCTTCCGGCTGGCCCATCGTGAGATCGGTGGGGATAAAGCCCGGCGCGATGCAGTTGACAGTGATGTGGCGCGGGCCGATCTCTTTGGCCAAACTTTTGGTGAAGCCGATGATACCAGCCTTGGATGCGGCGTAGTTGCTTTGTCCGGCCTGGCCTGTGATACCGACGACCGACGTGATGTTGATGATGCGGCCTTGACGCTTCTTGACCATCGGGCGGGCGGCGGCCTTGCAACAATTGAACACGCTTTTCAGGTTGATGCGGATCACGTCGTCCCAATCTTGCTCTTTCATCAACATCAGCAATTGATCGCGGGTCGTGCCGGCGTTGTTGACCAGGATATCGATCTGGCCATAGGTGTCTATGGCCGTTTTGATCAGTTGCCCGGCCTGTTCGAAATCGCTGACGTCGGCCTGAACGGCTATTGCTTCTCCACCAGCCTTTTTGATAGCTTCCACGACATCTTCGGCGGCCTCAGCGCTGCGGTGATAATTCACGACGACACGAGTGCCCCGGCGGGCCAATTCCAACGCAATCGCCCGACCGATGCCGCGCGAGGCGCCGGTGACGACGGCCACTTTCTGCTTCAGGTTCATAAGTCTCCATTTCTTGACGCGGTGCTTGAGTACTTTTGTTCGCCCACACCTGATCTTCTACTCAGATACTCAGAAGATGGAAGGGAGCAGGCTTATGATTGCCTACTCCCTCCTTTCGCTAAGCTAGAATTTCCTCCGAGGATACTCTTTCGACTTGGCGGTCTATGCGACGCACCAGGCCGGTGAGCACCTTGTCCGGGCCAATTTCGACGAAGCGAGATACTCCTTTTTCTAGCATCCACTGGATCGACTCGGTCCACTGCACGGGCGAGATCAGTTGTTTGCCCAGCGCCGCGCGAATGTCGACCGGATCGATGAGCGGTCCGGCGGTGGCATTGGCCACAATCGGGACGAGCGGTTCCTGGAATGGCGTCTCGTCAAGACAACGGTTGAACTCGGCAGCGGCCTCACGCATCAGGGGCGAATGAGCGGCGATGCTCACGGCAAGCCGGATGACGCGCTTGGCGCCCTGCTCTTTGGCCTCGGTCATGGCCTGTTCCAATGCCGAGACGGCTCCCGAGATGACCAGTTGGCCCGGGCAGTTGTCGTTGGCGATACCCACGTATTCACCGGTTTGTTCCCGGGCCATCTCGCAGATGGTTTCCACCAGGGGGCGTTCTAGCCCGAGTATGGCGGCCATGCCGCCGGGATTTGTCTCGCCGGCCTGGGCCATCAACTCACCTCGTGTTCGCACCAACTTCAACCCATCCTCGAAGGTGAGGGTGCCAGCGGCGACCAGCGCGCTAAACTCACCCATACTGTGTCCCGCGACGTAATCTGCTTCGGCGAGCAAATCCCTCGCTTTCAGCACGCGCAAAGCCGCATAACTGCTCGCCAGGATGGCGGGTTGCGTATTCCGCGTGTCGTTCAACGTTTCTTCAGGCCCATCGCAACACAGTTTTGATAGCGACAGGCCCAGGATTTGATCTCCTCGCTCGAAGACGACGCGCGCTTCGGGATAGCGATCGTATAATTCGCTCCCCATCCCTGCGTATTGAGAACCCTGCCCTGGAAATAAATAGGCGGTTAGACTCATCTGATTGAACGGGATTATTCTTCTTCGATTTCGAGAACCTGTACGCCCCGGTAGGTGCCACAACTGAGGCAGACGTGGTGCGGTCGCACTGGCGCGTCACATTGTGGGCATCTGTTCAACTGGGGCGCCTTTAGTTTCCAGCGACTCTGGCGATGTCCCCCTCGGGCTTTCGAGATTCTTCGCTTTGGTACTGCTCCCATAGTTATGCACACTCCTTTCTCTGATTTGGGTGTGTTTCAAATGATTCAAGCCTTGTTCGTGGTACGCGCTTTTACGGCGATAAATCTACTACAAACTTGGCCTCAAATGAAATGAAACGCACCCCTCTGATTTGATCTGTTGCTTCTCGCAACGAAAGTATATTATAGGAGGGAGCACGCAACCTGTCAAGGTGCGCTTCGTTAGATTATTTTTCTGACCCGTCCCTGTTCGATGGACTGAACTTTTCCTCACGTTCTATCTGGATGGTACGGATGCCGTTCTCGATGACAGACAGCGCGCGTTTGAGTTCCTGTTCCAGGTTGCAGAGGATATCGAAGGCGTACTCGTCGGCTCCGCTGCGGATGCTCTCCGCCTCTTGTTCGGCCTGTTCCAGGAGGGCGGCGGCCTGCTCCTTGGCTTGTTGTGTGATGGCATGTTCGGCGCTGAGCTTGGCTGCTTCGCTGCGGGCCAGATTGATGATGCGTTCTGCTTCTTCCTGGGTTTGGGCCATGGTCCGGTCTTTTTCCCGGATGGTGCGTTCGGCTTGGCGTACCTCTTCGGGGATAGAGATGCGCATTTGGTCGATTAGCGGCCAGACGTGTCGTTCGTCGACCATCCGTAGGGCGCCCAAGGGCAAGCGGGCGCCCTCCTTGATCACCTCTTCTAATCGATCCACTAAGTGAAGAATATCCATAATGGCCTCCGGGGCTTAGTCGCGCAGTGAAACTAATGGGATAGGTTCGTCGTTTTTCTCTCGTTCGAGCCTTTTTCGTTCCAGGGCGGCCCTGACGTGGAGGGGCGTCATCTTGTTCACGTCGCCCTTCAGCAATGCGATCTCTTTGACGATGCTGGAGCTCAGAAATGCGTGGGACTGACGGGTCATCAAACATACAAACTCGATCTCTGGGGCAAGTTGGCGATTGGTCAAGGCCATTTGGTATTCAAGTTCGAAATCTGAGATGACTCGGAGTCCACGGACGATCGCTTGTGCGTCAACCTCACGGGCAAAATCGACCGTCAGGCCGCCGTAGGGTGTTACACGCACGTTAGGCAGGTCCGTAAAAGCCTGGCGTGCCAGCGCCACGCGCTCCTCGATGGTGAACATCAGGTGCTTGGAGGGCTGGTCGTATACGGCGACGATCAATTCATCGAAGATCCGGGCCCCTCGGATGGCAATATCCACGTGACCGAGGTGTATGGGATCGAACGTTCCGGGGTAGATGGCGATGTGCTTCAACTGATCTCTCCTTCTCCCTTCCAAACAAGGGCGACTCGGCCGGCTAACAGACGATTCTCCGGCGCTTCGAGTTCGGGATCGCTTTCGAAGAAACGCCGGGCTGCCTCTCGGGCCGCTTCGATGCGTTTCAGATTGCTCATGCTGGCTAACTGAAGGTCGGGTAAACCGGATTGGCGGGTTCCCAGGAAATCGCCCGGGCCGCGCATTTCCAGGTCTTTTTCGGCCAGGACGAACCCATCGGCCGTCTCCTCCATCGTCTTGAGCCTGGCCTGGGCCTCGGGCGTGACCGAGTCTGAGACCAGGAGACAGTACGAGGCGTGTTCACCTCGTCCGACGCGGCCACGAAATTGGTGGAGCTGAGACAGCCCGAAGCGTTCCGCTCCTTCAATCAGCATCACCGTGGCGTTGGGGACGTCGATGCCCACCTCGACCACCGAGGTCGAGACGAGGATGTCAAGGTCGCCCCGGGCGAAACGCGCCATGGTATCTTCTTTTTCTTCCCCCTTCATTCGACCGTGGAGCAAACCCATGCGTAGATCGGGGAAGATATATTTCTGCAAGCGCTCGTGTTCCTCGATGGCGGCTTTGGTTTCGATTTTCTCTGACGCCTCGACCAGCGGGCAGATGATGAAGGCCTGGCGTCCCTTTTCGACTTGCGATCTCAGGAAGCTGTAGGCCCGTTCTCGCTCGGTGGGGAGGATCAGGCGGGTGATGACCGCTTTGCGCCCGGGCGGCATCTCATCGATGACCGAGACGTCCAGGTGCCCCCAGACGGTCAGTTCCAGCGAGCGTGGAATAGGCGTAGCCGTCATCACCAATAGGTGTGGGTTGTACCCTTTTTGGCGCAGCGCCGCCCGCTGGCGTACGCCGAAACGATGTTGCTCGTCGATCACGGCTAACGCCAGATCTTTGAACTGGACGGTTTCCTGGATCAGGGCGTGGGTGCCGACGACGACGTCGACCGTTCCCGAGGCCAGCCCGGCGTAAATATCCTCCCGTTCTTGACCGGTGACGTCGCCGGTCAGAAAGCGCATCGTCGGCGTGGGGCCAGGGTAAATCGCGAACAGTTGCGTCAGCGTGTTGTAGTGTTGCTCGGCCAGGATCGCCGTGGGCGCCATCAGCGCCGCTTGAGCGCCCGAAGCCACGGTCAGCGCCATCGCTGCCGTCGCCACGACCGTCTTGCCCGATCCCACGTCCCCTTGGAGGAGTCGGTTCATCGGATGTTCTGAGCGCAAGTCGGCGATGATCTGCTGCAGTGCTTTGCGCTGGGCGCCGGTCAGTTCGAACGGTAGATGCTTGATGAAGCGCTGATGCATCGTCTCGTCCACCGCCAGCGAGCGACCCGGTTCCGAACGCCATTGGTGACGTTGCTGCAAAAGGCCGATTTGCACGACGAATAACTCGTCGAAAGCCAGTCGAGCGCGGGCTTTTTCCATCGCCGCTTTACTGTCGGGGAAGTGAATCTGCGTGATGGCTGTTTCCAGGCTCATCAGGTCGTATTCATCCCGTACCGAGTTGGGGAGATGGTCGGGCAAGCGTTTGGACCAGTAGTCGACGGTGTATTTCATCAAACTGCGCAACCACTTGGCGTGAATGCCAGCTGTCAGGGGATAGACCGGCACCAGGCGGCCCGTGTGCAGCAGCTCATCCTCCAGAGGTTCCCACACCGGTGAACTGAAGCACAGCCGCCCCAGATATTCGTTCACCTGCCCACTGACGACGATCTGCTGGCCCGGCTTGATCCGATTGGCCAGATAGGGTTGGTTGAACCAAGTGGCGTCGATGAAGCCTGTTCCGTCCGAAAGTGTGGCCTTGAAGAGTGAGGCGCCGCCCCGAGTTCTACGAGCACCGGCATCCCATACCTGGGCGATGATGGTTGTCTCCTCGCCATACTCAAGCCGGTTGATGGGTTTGAGCTGAGAGTAGTCGTCGTAGCGATGTGGAAAGCAATAAAGCATATCCCGAATGGTGCGAATGCCCAGTTTGGCCAGCCTCTCACTTTGCCGGGGTCCTACGCCCTGGAGAACGGTGATGGGTGAGTCCAGGCCGGTGCGTCGTTTTCTCGTTTGACGAGGGATCTCAGTGGTGCCAGGTCCCTCTTTTGCTTCTGCTTTGACCTTTTCCTTTTTCTGCTCTACCTTCTCCTTCGGGATGGGGGCGTCTTGTACCAGATTGATGAGCGCGTGCAACGCGCTGCGGCGATTGGCCTGGTCCGAAAGATTGCCGTAGGCACGTAGCCGTCGGGCGATCTCCTCGATCCAGGCAGTGGTCGCCTCGGTAGCCTGTGGGCCGAAGGCCTCGCGGGCTTCTTCCAGCCACGTGTCGGCGTATCGACCCAGGCCGCCAAATACAGCACGATTTCGATATCTCTCCGCTTCCAGGTGAAGGATCTTCGATAATTTTTCTGTTGGTGTAATCATACCCTCATCGTTTCATCTATGCAGTCACGATCGCTATTGCTAAGATCCTAAAGGTTTTGTAAACAATGCTTTTTCGCCAGGCAATGGCCCTTTTCGTCAAATCTGCTACAAAAACTTTAAGTATCATCTCAATAAACCGGGGCAAACTCGCTCGGGCCGGTCTCCTGACCGTGCCCGCTGTGGCTCGGTCGGGAGACCGGCCACAGCTCCCCAACTTTAAAGATACAACTTTAAGTTGTCAGAACGCTAACTTTGGCTCTTTGCCCTCGAAGACGACCAGGCCGGTGCCATCGGGGCCGATGTGAGAGGCCAGCAATGGCCCATAGAGCAGAGTCGGCAGATCCTTCAGGTTTGGCGCAATAGATTCCAATTGGTCTTTCAGCATCTTGGTCTTATCGGTGGGATAGGACGTGCTTTGCAGGATAGCTATCTGCTCGATATATGTGAATTCGTCGGCAAAGTCGGCCAATTTATCTATGGCTTTATCCTGACCGCGTACTTTTTCCATGGGAATGATCTGCCCCTCCTCCATCGCCAGGAAAGGGCGGATACCCAACATTGATCCCAGGATAGCCTGGGTCGGGCTGATGAGACCGCTGTGCTCCAGGTAGTCCATCGTGTCGGTGACGAGGACGATGTAGATGCGGCGTACGATACCGCGAATCTCGCGCATAATATCTGGCAGTGGCAGGGATTGCGCGGCCAGTTCGGTGGCCTCGCGGACCAGGATGCTCAATCCCAATGACAGGGTCTCGGAGTTCATGACGGCGATGTCGCAACGGCCCATAAATTCACGGGCTGCTTTGTGAGCCTCAAGGCAGACGGGACTTAAACTGGCCGAGGAGTGAAGCGAGATGATTTGATCGGTACGCTGGGAAAGTTTCTTGTACACCCGACGAAAGTCGCTGGCTGTCGGCCCGATGACGGTGGGGTGAACCCGTTCGCTTCCCATCTGGAGCAGTAACTCCTCGTGATCCAGTTCAGCGCCGTCCTGGTAAATTTTCGAAGTTTTCGTTTGAGGCGATCTCAGACGATCCAACAGGCCGGCGTGGGGATCAATCCGAACTTTCAAGGGAACGACAGTTATGTTGAGCCGTTGAGCTATCTCGGGCGTGATGGTCGATGCGCTATCTGTAACGACGTGTACTTTGGACACTTGGCCTCCCTATTTGAATTTAAAGACCGTTTCTCTGCGCGTCTCTGTGAGATGATGTTTTAGTATCTTCTCAGAAAGTAGGGGCAGGCGTAAGTTGGATTAGCAATCCGACTTACGTTTCCCCCAAGATATTGAGATGATACATGTTTTACTTTACTCTACAGATACGATGTAATAGTAATGGGGTTGACCGCCTTCGACGATTTCGATTTCTTGATCCGGCCACTGCTGCGCCAGGCTCTCGCCCAATGCGTGAGCTTCTCCTTCGCTGACGTTCTCCCCGTAGTAGAGCGTGATGATTTCACTGAAATCGTCGATGAGTTCTTCCAGCAGCGCCAATGCGACTTCGCTGATGGTTTCGCCACTGACCTTGAGCTCGCCGTTGTGCAGGCCGATAATCTGACCATCCGCTATGTCCAAGCCATTGAGTTGAACCGAGCGGGTTGCAGTGGTGATCTCTCCAGTTTCGACGTCCTCCAGCGCGTCCATCATCATCGCGACGTTGCTCTCGAAATCGGCTTGAGCGTTGATGGCGAACGTCGCCGCGATACCCTGGGGAATGGAACGGCTGGGGATGACGGCGACGTCTTTGGGGCTGATCTCGCGGGCCTGTTCGGCGGCCAAAATCACGTTTTTGTTGTTGGGTAACACGATCACGTGTTCGGTTGGGATTTGTTCGATCGCTTCCAGTAGATTTTGTATGCTGGGATTCATCGTTTGGCCACCCTGGACGATGGCCTGAACCCCCAGGCTCTGGAAAACGCGCGCCAGACCCTCCCCCATAACCACCGATACGATCCCGATGTCGCTGCCGCCAAGCCCGGTCGTTGCCGTTTCAGCCGGCTGTGGGGGATAGCCGGGCGGACGATCATCCCCGACGATGAAGTCCTGGTATTGAGCCTGCATATCTTCCACGACGACGTCTCGCAAGGAGCCCAGGCTGGCGCCGTAGCTGATGGGAATGCCAGGGTCAGGGACGTGAATGTGGACCTTGACCGTCTCGGCGTCTCCCACGGCGAGAGGACACTCCCCCATACTGGCTATTTTTTGCAAAATGGCGTCCACGTCGAGACCTTCTCCAACGATGAGAAATTGGACGTCGTATCCGTAGCCCACCTCTATGTCCAGGTGTCGGTCGATCAGATCGACTGCTTCTGTAAGCTCGACGTCCTCCGCCAATCGTTCGCCGCGAAGGTGGCGCAGCATGCCTTCCAAAATCACGTACAACCCCTGGCCGCCGGCATCGACGACGCCGGCCTCCTTGAGCACCGGTAGCAGGAATGGCGTGAGCTTGACCGCCTCCCGGGCGGCGGTGACGGCTTGTTCCATCACGAGCACCAGATTTTCCTGCTCCTGGGCGACCCGGCTCACCTCGTCGGCGACGGCCCGCACGACGGTGAGGATGGTTCCTTCGACCGGTTTGACGACGCCCTTGTAGGCAGTCGCCGAGGCCTCTTGATAGGCGTCAGCCAGGTCTTGAGCATTGAAGATCGCCTTTTGATCCAGGCTGCGGGAAAATCCTCGCCAAATCTGTGATAGGATGACGCCTGAATTCCCTCGGGCACCCATCAATGCCCCATGGGCCATTTGGTGGGCGATCTGACCGACGTTTAGTTCCGGTGAGTCCTGGATCTCGGCCCAGGCAGATTGCATGGTCAACACCATATTGGTGCCTGTATCACCATCGGGAACCGGATAGACGTTGAGCGAGTTGATGACGGCCTGGTGATGCTGGAGCCAAATCATGCCCGCCTTGAAAAGCTGTTTGAATTCCTGTCCGTTGGTGGTCAGTTGAAGATGGGGAGATGTCGTGGGTGAAGTCTGTAATTTCGTCAAACCGGTAAGTCCTCTCAATCAATGTTGCTGATGCGCAAGCCTGCAACGTGCACGTTGACCTCAGCGACAGGTCGGCCTAGCGCTCGCTCGACACTGTATTTTACCACGCTCATCACGCTGCGGGCGACGGCGGCGACTCGCGTGCCGTACTCGATGATGACGTAGACGTCGATGATGATGCGTTCCTCTTCCTCGATTTGGACGTCGATGCCACGTTTGCTGTCCCTGGAAAGAATGTTGACGATCCCGGTGGGCAGGTCCTTAGCGGCAGTTCCCACGACACCGTAACTCGACAGAACAGCTTCGTTGACGATGCTGGCGATGGCTGTAGGTGAAACCTCGATACGCCCCAGATTGGACTGTTTTTCTAGCATAGTGTTCTCCCCAGGATGGTGATCAGATGGTTGCGTAAACGGTTCTCTTGTGGTATGATACACCTCGCATTAAAATATAGTGAGGTGATAATTATGGCAAAATGTGAAATGTGTGGCAAGAGCCCTCAATTTGGGCACACAGTCAGCCACTCCAAAAAGGCAACGAAACGTCAATTTAAACCGAACATTAAACGTGTGCGGGTCGATATTGATGGAAAGATGCGCCGGATGCACCTGTGTACTCGTTGCCTGCGCACGCTCAGTAAGGATCGTTGATCCGGCTGGTGCATCGTCTATATAAAGAACGGTTTTTACGTTCCCTGGTGATGGTCAAGTACCTCACCAGGTTTTTTTATGAGCCTGCCCGGCGAGTCCTGTTTTGTAGTCGGGCGCCACCAAAGCGGGTGCGCGATTGCGAAATCGCTACATCTCGGCGTTCCATAACGGGAATGGCTCACGCTCAACACCCTCAGAGAGATATGATACAACGACTTGGACTATTTGGCAACTGATGGGCGCGGGGAGGCGTTCAAGACGTCTCGTGATGACGTCGTTGGCGCAGTTGCCCGCAGCCGGCCTGGATGTCTAGCCCCCGGCGCACCCGGACGGTACATGGGATACCGTGACGTTCCAGGATGGCGGCGAAGGTTTCGGTCGCGGTGACGGCGCTCGTTTCCCCCGCGTAGCGCTGGGTGGGGTTGAGGGGGATCAGGTTCACGTGGGCCAGGATGCCGGTCAAGCGAGCGGCGAGCGCCTGGGCTTGGGTCGGTGTATCGTTTAGCCCGGCGATGAGCGCCCACTCGAAACTGACCCGCCGGCCGGTGCGCTGGACGTATTCGTAGCAGGCTTCGAACAGGGCGTCGAGCCCGTAACGCTGGTTGATGGGGACGAGTTGGTTGCGTAGCCGGTCGGTGGCGGCGTGGAGCGAGATGGCCAGCGTGATTTGCAGCTCCTCTTTCGCCAACCGTTGGATGCCGGGCGCGATCCCGACGGTCGAGAGCGTGATGTGACGCTGGCCCAGATTGAACCCCTGTTGATCGTTCAGGCGGTGGATGGCCTCCAGTGTGTTTTCGTAGTTGAGCAGGGGTTCTCCCATGCCCATCAGCACCACGTTGGAGAGGCGCTCGTTTCCATCCCCCTCCCCGGTTTGAGCCTGGAGCAGGCGGGCGAAGTGGAGCGCCTGGGCGATGATCTCACCGGCTGAGAGATCGCGCTGGAACCCCATCTGGCCGGTTGCGCAGAAAGGGCAGCCCAGGGCGCAACCGACCTGGGTCGAGATACAGGCGGTGTGACGTGTCTCGTAATGCATGAGCACCGCCTCGATCGTTTCGCCGTCATCCAATTGCAGGAGATCTTTGCGCGTCCTGCCGTCGGGTGATCGAATGGTATCGGCGACCTGGGGGACGCCAATGGTGGTCTCTCGGGCCAGCGTCTCGCGCAGTGACTTGGGTAGATTGGTCATCTGGTCGAAGTCAGTCGCCAGGTGGACGTACAGCCATTCCCAGATTTGTCTTGCCCGGTAGCTGGGTTGGCCCAGGTCATCCAGGAGCGATTGCAGTTCTTGATAGCGCAGGTCGTAAAGTCGGATTTTGGGTGTCATAGCGGGCGAGACCTCTCGCCCTGTGTCGTTTGCCATTTGCTATTCATTCGTCATTCGTCATTCGTCATTCGTCATTCGTCATTCGTCATTCGTCGTTCGCCAGAACGTGCAAGAGGTGATCGAGATCCTCACACATCAGGTCGGGTTGGTAGGGCGAAGGCGCGACGTCGGCTCGCCGGGCGATGCCGGAGAGAACGAGAATGGTGGTGATGTCGGCGTTGATCCCACCGGCGATATCCGTTTCGAGTCGATCGCCGATGACGGCGGTGGTCTCGGGGCGGGCCTGCATCCGGCGTAATGCTTCCCGGTACATCCACGGTTCTGGTTTGCCGACGACGATGGGCGTGACGCCGGTGGTGGCTTCGAGCGCGGCCAGTTGTGCGCCGTTGCCCGGCACCGGTCCTTGTTCGGTGGGATAGCTTTTATCCGGGTTGGTGCCCACAAACCCGGCGCCCCGGTGGATGAGGAGAGAGGCGGTCGATAGCTTTTTCCACGTCAATTGGCGATCCCACCCGACGATGACGTAGGCTGCGTTTTCTTCTGCCAACTCGAAATTGTGCGCTTCCAGGGCGTGGAGCACGCCCTCGCCGCCGATGGCGTAGACGCGGGTGCGGGGTGGGGCGATGTCGGCCAGGTAAGCCGCGGTCGCCTGGGCGGAAGTCAGAATACGTTCCGGGCTGACCTCGACGCCGAAGCGGGCCAACTTGGCCGCGTATTGCGTTGGCAGATGGCTGGAATTGTTGGTCGCCAGGATAAAGTTGAAGTCCTTTTGCCGGATGAAGGTGAAGAAGTCCCCAAGGCCGGGCAGCGGCTCGTCGCCGCGCCACAGAACGCCATCCATATCCACGATCAGGTGGCGGACGTGGTCGAGCGCCATGGCGTCGCCTGGCTCAGGCTCAGAGGGCGGCTTGCGGTCGTCGGCGCATCGTTGCTTCAGGCGCTCGTAATCCGCGCGGGTGTCTATGTCGGATAACACGTCGGCGTGAGCGACTTCGATGGTGGTGACTTCCTTCGCGTAGCGAGAGATCAGATCGCGCCCCCCCCTGTCTCCGCTGACTTCGGCCAATTCCGGGAACAGCCGCCGGGCGAACAGCGTTGGCGTTCCCCGACGCCCGGCGTAGACGGGATGGACGATGGGTGCACCGGTCTTCCGGAAGCGTTTCGCCAGTGTGCGGAGCAGATCGGCTGTGACGAGCGGCTGGTCGCATTGCAGGAAGAGGGCCGCGGACGTATCGGGGGGCAGGGCGGCGAGCCCAACCTGAACGGAGGTGCTCATACCTGCCTCCCAGCGCCAGTTCATCGCCGTCTGTATGCCGTGTGTCCCCAGGGCCTGCCTGACGGCCTCGGCGTGGCTGCCCAGGACGACGATGACGGGATCGAGGTCTGCCTGCAGGGCGGTCTCTGTCACGTGACGGAGTAGAGGGACGCCGTGCCAATCGAGCAGTTGCTTGGGTTCGCCAAAGCGGGTCGATGCGCCGGCTGCCAGGATGATGGCGGCGATTTTCTCCAAGTCCTATAACCTCCTGAACTTGCCTACTTGCCTACTTGCTACTTGCTACTTACTACTTGCCTACTTGCCTACTTGCTACTTGCACACCTGCACACATTGTATCCCAAGATGAGCGCGCGGGCAAGGGCTGATACTCGAGCGCCGCGCTTGTCACGCTTGCCGCCCTCAGCTATAATGCGTCCAATAGTATCTTCTCGATAAACCGGGGGGCGGGGTGTTTACGGGCGGTTTTGTCGCCCGATTCTTACCTCACCCCTACTTATTGAGAAGATACGTTCAACATATGATGTGGAGGTGGTGATGCAACTTTCAGTGCTGATACCGGTTTACAACGAGATTGGAACCATCGCCGAGATCGTCCACCGTGTCCGGGCGGTGAAATTGGCGGTGCCAGTAGGCTTTGGGCCAGAAAATGGGTCGACGGTCGAATTTGACCGGCAGATCGTGATCGTGGATGATGGCTCGACCGATGGGACGCGGGAATTTCTGCGAACGTTGGACGGTTTTCCCGATATGACCATCCTGTTCCACGAGCAGAATCAGGGCAAGGGGGCGGCGGTGCGCACCGCGCTCCAGTACGCCACAGGCGACGTGATGTTGATCCAGGATGCGGACCTGGAGTACGATCCGCGCGAATATCCCGCACTTTTGCAGCCGATCGTGGAGAATCGCTCCCAGGTGGTCTATGGCTCCCGGTTTCGAGGTGGACCGACCAAGGCGATGTTCTTCTGGCATATGTTGGGAAATCGTTTCCTCACCTTGGTGACCAACGTATTGTACAACACCATTCTCTCCGATATGGAGACCTGTTACAAAGTCTTCACCCGCGAGGTGGTCGATCAACTCAATTTGAAAGCCAGCGGATGGGGGTTCGATCCCGAGATCACGGCCCAGATTCTCCGACGCGGGTATCGAATTTACGAGGTGCCTATTTCCTACACCGGCCGGGAATTCGAGGAAGGGAAAAAGGTGGGTTGGCGTGATGGTTTCACGGTGCTGTGGACGTTGATCAAATATCGCTCTGTCTCTTATACACATCTGACGCTGCCGACGAAGAGGATAGTGTAGATCTCGGTGGTAGCC
>OMKS01002575.1_pt1 | contig 15051 bp, 17 predicted proteins | sample 1674721 | NCBI WGS metagenome assembly OMKS01 (sample SAMN06264996, study PRJEB25208) | sediment metagenome | isolation source: hot spring sediment | place: USA: California | collected 2014-09-02
ATGATACGGCGACCACCGAGATCTACACTATCCTCTTCGTCGGCAGCGTCAGATGTGTATAAGAGACAGGGCGGAGGAGTAGTGTATGACCCCGTCGACGGTGTTTCGGTACTGACTTTTCAACGGCAGCACCAGCCGTCCGTCCCTTTGGGTCGGAACGTCGCTCTGCCAGCGGTCGGAATTGGACCGAAGGTAGTTCTGGGCGGCCCGGTTGAGCTCCTCGCGGTAGGCGGAGAGTTGCTTCCTCTTGCTCCGCAGCTCCGGATGGCTGTCCTTGACCGAGCCGTCGGGGTCGAGGACTTTGCCGATCTCTCGGGCCAGGGCGTCAAACTCCGGTATCCCCGCCCCCAAGGCCACGAGTTTTTCGTAGCCGTACTCTCCGGCTTTTTTCAAGTATCCCTGTAATCGGCGAGCCGATCGAAAGTAGCGGGCGAAGGCGAAGATCTCAGCCCCCTCCAATACCACCGCCCGGGTCTTCAGCCTCTCGGTGAGCTCGAAAATAGGGGGGAACTCTAGGCCGGGCAGCTCCTCTCGGTTGAGATAGTCGTGAAACTCAGCCACGTAATCGTGGATCTCCTCCAGTCGCTCAGGATCGTACAAGGGCCTCTGCTTTTCCACCAAGTCTCGCCCCTCTTCGCTGAGACAGTACTCAGTGAGCTCCGCGAGTATTTTATGGAACTCCAGCTCCTTGCCGCCGTATTCATACATAGGTTTTACCTCTCTCCTCCAATTCGGAGTATATCCGCAGGTAGCTTTCGTAGCGGTCGGGGTGTATCTCTCCCCGCTGTACAGCCGCTTTCACCGCACAATCCGGCTCGTGGATATGCCGGCAGGGTTGAAAGGAGCACTGGTTCAAATAGCTGAGAAACTCGGGAAAGTAGCGATCCAGACCGTCGTTCTCTTCTATTTTGATCTCCAGGTGCCGTATCCCCGGAGTGTCGATCACCGCGCCGTGGTGGTGTTGGTACAACCGGGCGTTCTTGGTGGTGTGTCTACCGCGGTCGTATTTGAGGGAGACCTCCCCTACATCCAGCTTCAGACCCGGGTAGATGGCGTTGATCAGGGAACTCTTGCCGACCCCCGATTGCCCGAAGTAGACACAGACCTTTTGGGCGCTGTACTCCTTCAACTGGTCGATCCCCTCGCCGGTTTTGATCGACGAGTAAGCCACCGGATAGCCGATTCCACGGTAATTCTCCAGGCGCTCTTCCACCTCCGTCGACACTCCAAGATCGACCTTGTTCAACAGAACGAGGCTCGGAATGTCGTGGGCGGCGATCAATACCCGATCGATGAAGCGAGGCCGAAAGGGAGGATTTTTTCCCGAAGCAACTACCACCAGGAGGTCGATATTCGCCGCCACCGTCTGGAGATTCTGCCGCTTCCTATTCCACCTCATCAACGCGTTGCGGCGGGGCATTCGATCCAGGATCCGCCCCTCCGTATCGCTGTGGACGTCGGTGCTGAATTCCACCTGGTCGCCGGGAGCCAGGGGGTTGTAGACGGTCTCCTTCTGCTTCAACACCTTGCCCTTAATCCGGCAGAGGTACTCCCGGCCTCCCGCGGAGACGGTGAAAATGTTGTTGGCACCGAATAGGATGGTCCCCTTTTGTATACTCACGGCTCTCCGCCCCACTTCAGCCTGTACATTTCGGCGAAGTTCCGGTAGCGCGATTGTTCTTCGTCTCTGCTGGTAAAAAAGAGATCCTCCCGTCTGCTCTGGTCAGTGAATTTTCCTTTTCTCCCGTGCTTCTCCAGAATCCTCCGAACCTGCCGGGCTACTCCATCCCGTGAGTCGATGACTTGCGTGGCTGCCCCGAGCATACCCGATAGGGCCTCCTCCACGTAGATAAAGTGGGTGCAAGCCACCACCAGAGTATCCACTCCTCGGGCACGAAAGTAGTCGACCGCCGGTTGGAGCACCTCCTCCTGCCGCTGAAGGTCGACCTTTGGGTAGTGTTTTTCCACAAATTCGACGATATCTACTCCGGCATAACGGGCCACGCTGCATGATTCGGCGTATTCTCTGATCAAGGAGTCGGTGTACGGATCCTCAACGGTACGCCGGGTGGCTAATACCCCGATTGCGCGGCGGCGGCTGATCTCCGCCGCCGGTTTGATCGCCGGCACTACCCCGACAAAGGGTACCTGGTAACGACGCCGCAACTCATCCAGAGCCACCACCGAGGCGGTATTGCAGGCAATGACCATCAGTTTCGGATCACAGCGATCTATGAGCCTTCCCACCGCCTCCACCACTAGTTCGCGCAGCAGATCATCATCCTTCTCCCCATAGGGGAAGTTGGCCCGATCGGCCATGTACACGTAGTTCTCGTCCGGAAGAAGTTCCCTTATCCGGGCCAGATAAGGGAGTCCGCCGACCCCAGAGTCGAAGACACCGATGGGTTTCGCCGCTTTAGCTGCCTCTTCGTGACTATTCACGTTCGTTCCGCTCTCCATCACGCTATAGAATCGCTCCTCCTCAGAAATAGTACTTGACATCGCCGCTAATGTGAATACTCTAAAATTATGTTTCTTTTCAACAGATGTAAACACGATGATTGTCAGCTCTACGCGGCCGACGAAGAGGAGTACTGCCTCCAGCACGTGGATGACCCCGAGTCATGCGCCGCTCGACTGATCACCAAGATAAAATCCAACAACTACCTCCAGGACTTGAACGCCTCCTCCATGATCGTCGAGGATGAGGATTTTTCCAACCGAATTTTTAAGGTGTGCAATTTTTCAGAAAGTAGTTTTCGCAACGTAGATTTTTCAAAGAGCAATATCGAGCTCTCCTTTTTCCACTACTCTTACTTCGAACACTGCAATTTCCTGGGAGTGGACATCAAATACGCGGTCTTCGCCGGCAGCACCTTTAAGAACTGCAATTTCTCCGAATCGGATATCGTGCACACCAACTTTCTGGGAGTCAAGGCATGGGACTGTAGCTTCGACGACTCCGACCTCTACTATTCCAACTTCACCAACGCCGACTTGCACCAGGTCTCCTTTGTCGATTGCAATCTGAAAAAGACGGACTTCGTTGGCAGTACCCGGGAAGAGGTAAGTTTCAAATACTCCAACTACGAAGAGGCCCACTTTCAACAGGATACTCCGATATGAAGCTCTACTTCCATTTCGCTGTAGTCGGATTCGCCAACACCTATCTCATCGGTCCTCCTAAGGGGGGCGACGTCATCCTGATCGACCCGGGGATCATGGACACCGAACTTTTGAAGCTGATCGAAGGAAACCACTACTACATCCGCTCGATACTGATCACCCACAAGCACGAATCTCATGTGAAGGGTGTCCGTACGTTGAAAAAGATCTACGACGCTGATATCTACTCTTTTTCTCCTTATATTCTGGACTTTCCCTCTATTCCTCTGAAGGACGGTGATGTTTTTAGCTGTGCTTCGGGTATCAAGGTCGAAGTGCTGGAGGTGCCGGGCCATTCGCCGGACTCGTTGGTCTACCACATCGGGGGAATGATTTTCACCGGCGATGTCTTGGCCGCCGGTCGGGTGGGAGGCACCAAAAACAGCTACAGCCGCGCTATCCTGCTGCGGGCGATCAGCGACAAACTCTTTCCCCTGCCGGACAGCACCCTTGTCCTACCGGGGCACGGCCCGCCGTCCACCCTCAAAGCCGAGAAGATGTACAACCCAGACCTGCAGCTGCTACGCAAATAGACCTTCTCCACTTCCGCCGTCCCGTTCAGCGTGCAGCTCAAGCTCGCAACTCCACCAGGGCGTACTTGAAGTGCCGTGGCAGGGGGGCACGAAACTCGCGGCGGTCCTTCGTTCCGGGTAGTCGGATTCGTATGCTCGCGGCGTGCAGCATCAGGCTGTACTGCACGAACTCTCCTCCCGGACGACCGTAGATCGGATCGCCTACGATCGGGTGTCCCAGCGAAGCCATGTGAACCCGAAGCTGATGGGTGCGCCCGGTTTTCGGTCTCAGCTCGACCAGGCACGCTCCCCGGAGTCTTCGCAGAACCCGGTATTCGGTGACCGAGGCCTTACCGTCCGGTCGCTTCCAGGTGAAGCGTTTGCGGTTATGGGGGTCGCGGGCGATGGGGTGGTCGACCACTCCTTGCTGCTTCGGCAGGTGGCCTTTGACCAAGGCCAAGTAGCGTTTTTCTACCTTTTTTTTGGCGAATTGCCGGGCGAGAAAGTTCAACGACTCGGGGTCTTTGGCCGCTACGATTATGCCGGAGGTATCCTTGTCCAACCGATGGACTATCCCCGGACGTGAGCTCTCCCCGCCGAATCGCTCCTCCAGTCCGGCGATGTGATGCAGAAGCCCCTGGACCAAGGTCCCGCTGTAGTTGCCCGCCGCTGGGTGGACCACCATCCCCTGAGCCTTGTTCAGCACGATGCAGTGCTTATCTTCATAGACGATATCCAGGGGCAGTTTCTCCGCCTTGATCTCCGTCGCCGGGGGCGGTCCGTAGCGGATCAACAGGTGATCTTGGGAATGCAGGGTTTTGCTGAGCTTGGCCTCTTTACCGTTCAGAAAGACTTGGAAGTCCCGCTGCCTCATTTGACTTCGGCTGCACAGCTCCAGATACTCGGCGATATACCGGTCGATCCGTAACCCTTCGGCCCCTTCTTCACGCACCCAGACCTCCCGCTCCAAACTATTCTCCGGTTCTCCCAGTTTTCCTCTCTTCTATGAAATAATCCACCAAGGCGATCACCAACGAGAGGGAGATACTCACCCCTATTCTAGCGGCTACGGTCTCCTGCTTGTACACCTCCTTCTGACCGGAGGTGCTGAAAAAAAGAGGCAGGTAGGCCGAGTCGAAATCATTGGCCGCGTAGGCGTAGAGGTCGAAGCCGATCGAACTAAGGAGAAAGGATATGGGTATCGAGCCGAAAAAAATCGTCTCGAATCGGCGCAAACCGTGCGCCCAGTCGGGAAACTCCTCGGGTTTGTACGGCTCGTAGCTATCGCCACTACTTTGAGAAGAAATCGGTACCGCTAAGGCGAATACAAAAACCAGCACCCACACCCAACGTTTCGACGGAGCGTCCATTGGCTAACGAGCTCCAAACAGCGCCGTACCGACCCGCACCATCGTGGATCCCTCCAGGACCGCCCACTCAAAGTCCCCGGTCATGCCCATGGAGAGCTCCCGCAGGTCGAGCTCCGTATAACGACGCCGAGTCTCTTCAAAAAGTTCCCTCAGATAGGCAAAGGCCGATCGAACTTCAGTCTCGTTGTCGGTCAGTGGACCGATGGTCATCAAACCCCGAATCCGCAGATGGGGAAGCTCGGCGATTTTTTCAATATCTCGAAAAAAGAGGTCCCGGTCACGGTACCCGCTTTTCGACTCCTCACCGCTGGTGTTGTACTCAAGATAGATATCCATCTGCTTTTCCGCCGCCGCGCAGCGCTTCTCCAGCTCCCAGGCGGTCTTGAGTTTGTCGATGGACTGCACGCAACGGGCCACATCCACGGCTTTCTTGGCCTTGTTGCTCTGCAGGTGTCCTATTATATGCAGCTCCGCGTCATCGTAGAAGTTGCTGAACTTCTCCACCGCCTCCTGCACGCGGTTCTCCCCGAACAGACGGAGCCCCGCCCGGTAGGCTTCCTCCACGACTTCGCTGCTTTTAGTTTTGGTCACCGCCATCAGTCGGATATCTTCGGCTTTTCGACCCGCCCGCGCGGCTGCCTGCTCAATCCTCCGTCGCACCGCTTCTAGGTTCTTCGCAATACTATCCATGCCACCCATAATACCACCGTCGACGAACTATGAGAAGTACGTTGTTGAGCTCAGAGTCAACCTACGGCTCAATTGAGAAGGACAGCCGAGAATCAGCGAGTATACCATTGTCTCCCTTTTCATTTTTCTTCCAAGATTAGTCAATTCCAACGGGTCTTGATAAACACCTCTTCTATAAATAATATAGCGCAATGAAGCCAAAGAAAATACTCTTAATCCTGCTGACTATCTTAGTTCTTCTTTCGATCATTGGGTATAGGGTCCTTCGCCCTATTCGGGTATCGGTGAAACTCGCGGAGAAGGTCCCCCTCGCCGCTGAAGCTGCAATCAACACCAACGAGCCTTCGCGTATAACCGTTCGTATCTTTGGTCGTGACGGAGAGGATCTGGAACACGATTTTGACTCGGTGTCGAAAAAACATCGAGTACCGATCTTGGGGCTATATCCAGACTACAAAAATCGCCTGGAGATCAGAGCACAAAGCGCCAATGGGGAGACTTTTACCGAAGTTGTTGAGATAGAGACGGAAGCACTACCCGACTACTACCCCGATATTCGAGTTGAACGGTTGCGGTCCGAAGAGATATCCCCGGGGATGCTCTTCATGCACCTGGGACACTACGACGATGAGGGCGGCTTTCACCCCCTGGCCTCGGCGATCGACCGCTACGGCCGGGTTCGATGGTTCTACGACGGTGATTTCGGCCACCTGCTCCGCCGTCTGGACAACGGAAACCTCTTGATCCACCGGGACGACAGCCTGGTCGAAATAGACATGCTCGGTAGGGAGACCGGTAAAACCTGGAGCCTCGAGACCGGGGTGCACCACGACGCGGTGGAGACTCCCGACGGCAACTTTCTCGTCTTGACCTCAGCCCAGGATTCCTTCGACGACGGGGTGGTGGAGATAGAGCGGGGCAGCGCGGATGTAATTCGCGGATGGGATTTTCGCCGGATCCTCGACCCAGAGCGCCCCCGTCAGCCCTTGAACTTGGAAGAGAAGGATTGGCTCCACCTGAACGGAATAGACTATGAGCCCCGCCGCGACTCATTCGTCGTCTCGGGCCGCGACCAGAGCGTGGTAGTCAAGCTCGACCGTAAAAACGGTCAGATCGAATGGATTCTGGGCAACCACCGCTACTGGAAGGAGGAGTTCAAGAATTACCTGCTTAAGCCCGCGGGCGAAGCTTTCGAATGGCCCTGGGGACAACACGCCCCGATGTTTCACCCCGAAGATCCGAACCGGATCCTGATCTACGACAACGGAAACGAACGCTCTTACGACGATCCACTGGGTCCCGAGGAGAGCTACTCCCGGGCGGTGGAGTACCGAATCGATCCTCAAACCATGGAGATCGAGCAGCTGTGGGAGTACGGCCGACGATACGGCTCTCGCTATTACACCCCCTTCATCGGTGATGCCAACTACCTGGCGGGAGGCAACCGATTGGTATGCTTCGGCGGTATCACCCGCGATTTGGATGGTGCGCCCATGGAGATATTCGATTTCGAGGCCGGTGAGATCAATCGAATGAAGATTTCCGCGGTGATCGTCGAAGTGAGCTCCGATTCTCCGGCAGAAGAGATATTCCGAGTTCGTCTGTACGACGACGATAACAGCTCCTACCGCGGGTATCGCAGCTATCGGGCGGAGAAAATGTCTCTCTATCCGAACTAGAGCTGCATCGAGAGTTTGGCGCTCTCCATTTTTCAAACTAAAAATACTCAAAAAAACTTTTAACCGGTCCCTATATATGGTATATAGTGGTAGAGGTATAAAGGATGAAATATCACAAGAGTGCATATAAAAACACATGGCTACGCACATTGCCTTTTCAAATGGTATTAACGATAGTTTTCTACCTATTTTACGCCTTGGTTTTCGGCCTGAGTATCGTACCGTCGCTGCATCTCGTCTCCATCGGTATTCGTCGCTTCCGTCCTTTTGCAAGTACCGCCTTCATCAATTATCTTCTATTCGGCTTCTACTGCGGTTTTGCCCTATTCGCCTACTACATCAGTTCGATCTTTGTGATTGGTGTTGGAATGAGGGTAAGCTCTTTGGGTATCAAACCGGGCCGTTATCCCGCGGGCTCTCTCATGGTGACCAGATGGATGATTCACAACGGTTTCTATGGGATGGCCAAAACAATGTTTCTCCCCATGATCAAGGGGACCGGTTTCGCCAACCTCTTCTTCCGTATAGCCGGAGCCAAGATCGGCAAAAGAGTCAGAATAAACTCCGGATCGCTGGTGGACTGTTACTTGTTGGAGTTGAACGACAACGTGATCGTCGGCGGAGACGCGATGATCACCTGCCATATAGTGGAAAACAACCATCTGATACTGGAGAGAGTAAAAATAAAAAGAGATTCCCTCATCGGTGCGCGATCCTATATTACGCCGGGGGTAGAGGTCGGTGAAAAAAGTATCATCGGAATCTTTTCTTACATCAGGAAAGGTACCAAAATAGCTCCTCACAGCAAGATCACCAGTCTAGCGGCAATACCACTGCGTCAGGCACGCGAAATTGAGAAGGGACTCGATAAATTTTACCTGCGGCATGAACGGTAAGCACTCGTCTTTTTTCCATCGGTATTGAAGAGACTCACACCCCGTCGGGAAAGAGGAGCTTCTGACTGTCGCGGAGCCTCGCCTCCACTCCGTCCAGTATACGGTGAAGATCTTCGGAGTTTTTGACAAAATCCAGCTCGTCCCCGGGCACCGACAGGACCGGCGCCAGGTCGAAGCCGTCGATCCACTGCTGGTAGAGGCGGTTCAAGTTTTCCAAATAGTCCGGAGCGATATCGGCTTCGAACTCTCGACCGCGCTGGGCAATCCGACGCTGCAGCGTGTGCACCGAAGCCTGCAGATAGATCACCAGGTCCGGTACCGGGAGCAGCTGGGTGAACAGATGGTAGAGCTCCCGGTAGCTGCGATAGTCGTCATCGTCCATCAAACCGCCTTCATAGAGGTTTCGGGCAAAGACCTCGGCGTCCTCGTAGATCGATCTGTCCTGGACCACCGAATGGGGGTCACCGGCCAGGCTGTGATGAGACTTCACCCGGTGGGTCATAAAAAAGACCTGCGAATGGAAGGACCAGCGACGCATGTCCCGGTAGAACTTCTCCAAATAGGGATTTTGTGCCACCGGTTCGTAGTAGGCCTTCCAGCCGAAACGATCGCAGATCATCGACACCAGGGTCGACTTCCCGGCGCCGATATTCCCGGCCACCACCAAATGTTTTTTATCCATTGAAACAATTCCTCAGTTTGATGAGGCGATTATAACAAAGCAAGCCTGGGGAGAAAAGTGATATAGATATTCAGCTCCAGGTCGTTTTTTTTTCCACGCACCCATGGCTTATGATAAAATAAGGGTATGATCGATGTAAAAGATATAGAAATCATCACCTTGAGCGAAAACACCGCCTCCGGCCGTGACCTGCTGGCCGAATGGGGCTTGAGTTTTTTTGTGCGGATAGCCGATAGGCGGTACCTGTTCGATACCGGTCAGGGGATATCCGCCGCGGTCAACGCCGAGGTGCTCGGGGTGGACCTCAGTCGTGTCGAGGCGGTACTGCTGAGCCACGGTCACTACGACCATGTGGGAGGTCTGCCCTCCCTGGCGCGGAAGATCAAAAATAGACCGATTCCCGTCTACGCCCATCCGGATATATTCGCTCGCAAGTACAGCATCAAGCCCCAAGGCCCGCTTTTTGGTGGTATCCCCTGGGGGAGGGACTATCTGGAGAGTCTGGGTTTCGAGTTTGCGCTCTCCTCGGCTCCGCGGTACCTGGAGGAGGACCTGATTCTCAGCGGAGAGGTACCGATGGACAGCTCCTTCGAGTCGGTATCGGAGAAACTGCTCCTGAAGGGCGACGATGGCGCTTTTTCCCAAGACCTGGTGAAGGACGACCAGTCACTGTACCTCCGGACGAACCTGGGGCTGATCATCCTCCTCGGCTGCGCCCATCGCGGGGTGGTCAACATAGTCCGTCACGCCAAGGAACTCACCGGAGAGAAAAAAATCTATATGCTTCTGGGCGGCACCCACCTCCACGATGCGGAACCGGAGCGGGTCGAAAAGACCGCCGAGGCGCTCAAAGAGTTGGGAGTGCAGTGGCTCGGGGTCAGTCACTGCACCGGCGGCCGAGCGGCGGTGCATCTGGCCTCCGTGTTCGAGGCCAAGTTCTTTTTCAACAACGCCGGGACCAGGATAGACCTCCCCTTTTCACCTTAGTTCCCGGATCATCTGGCCGTCCATCCGTCCGGAGATTCTCAATGACTTTCGAGAATCTCTTCGGATATTGGAGTAATCAGCTTCACCAGTTCGTCGAATTTGAAATCGATATCCATGACCGCATAAATCTCCCCTTGCTGGTTGTAGATGGGCAAGGCTATCGTGAACACCAGTGCGCCGGTATATTTGGAAAAAAACAGCTCCGAGCAGTAAACACTCCCGCTGCCAACCACTTCGACAAACCACTGGTGCTGTCGAAAATCCTTGTTCATCAGATTCCTAAAGAGGTTTTTCTCCCCCCGCTGCGTGTGTACCTGGCTGATCCTTCGCCCTTCACTGTCGGTTATCGCCAAAAGCTGGATTGACTTCTCCCGTTTGATTATCTTGTCAAGGATCGGTTCCATCCGTTCCCGATCCAGGGATTGTATCTCCGGAGCCGACGAGACTCCCTCCGAGATGTGGCGGGCGATCGCCCGAGCCTCCTCTTTCACCTGCTGAAACTCCGATTTGAACAGCGAGGGGATATAGTGCTTGGCCTGAGCGATCAGCTCTTCGGGGCTAATGCCGGTGGTTCTGCCACGGGCGTACTGTTCCATGACCCAATCATGGATGTACTTGATCCCCGGGTGCCGCTTGTTGATCGGTTCCAGGGTACCGTCTTTGATCAGGGGGATATTCTCATTCAACCAGCGGGCAATACCGGCGTAGCCGGACTTATCCGTCACGGTCACCCGAATCGGCCGGTTCAGTATTTTACCGGTATCAAAGATATTGTAGATCTCAGGGTTCTTCAGAAGCCCGTCGGCGTGGATACCAGCTCGGGTGGTGTTGAAATCCTCACCCACAAAGGGGTAGTTGGCGGGTATGGAGGCTTTGATCTCCCCTTCGTAGTACTCGGCGATCTCGCTGATCACCCTAGTGTCCATACCATCCGCGGTACCCCGTAGTCCAATGTACTCCATCACCGCGCTTTCCATGGGTGGGTTGCCGGTACGCTCCCCATAGCCCAAGAGGGTGGCGTTCAGAGCCGAAACCCCGTACAACCACGCGGTGGTTCCGTTGATATGGGCTTTGTGGAAATCGTTGTGTCCGTGCCACTCGAGTAGATGAGAGGGATACCCGAGCTCCCGGCGGAAGGCGTGTATCAACTTCGGAATACTGCGGGGCAGAATCGTACCGGGGTAGGAGAGACCGTAGCCCATGGTGTCGCAGAGCCTGATTTTCACCGGGATTCCGCTCTCTTCGCTCAGCTTCAGCAACTCTTCGGCCAGGGGGAGGCAGAAGCCGTAAATATCAGCTCTGGTGACATCCTCGAAGTGGCAGCGTATCCTTATCCCCTTGTCCAGAGCGGACTTGACGATTCGCAGGTAGTGCTCCATCATTTTCGTCCGGTCTTTTTTCAGCTTCAGGTAGATATGATAGTCCGACACGGAGGTCAGAATCCCAGTCTCCTTCAGTCCCATGTCTTGCACCAATTGCAGGTCGTTTTCATTGGCCCTTATCCAGCCGGTCACCTCCGGGAAGGAGTGCCCTTGAGCCAAACATTTCTCTACGGCTTTCTTGTCCCGGTCGCTGTAGAGAAAAAACTCACTCTGCCGAATAATTCCCTTCGGGCCACCCAATTTGTTCATTAAATCATACAGATGGGCGATCTGATCGGGAGTATAGGGGGGACGGGCCTGTTGACCGTCACGAAAGGTGGTATCGGTGATCCAGATCTCATCGGCCGGGTCGAGAGGAACGGTTTTGTTGTCGAAGAGGATTCGCGGCACCTCCGAGTAGGGAAACTGCTCCCTCATCAGTTCGGGTTCTTTTCTATTTTGCATCTCTATCCCGCGATCAGTTCTCACGGTGGCGTTGATTTTGTTCATTCCGCTACCTCCTGAAATCCTCCGTCGAGGCAATTTTGCATTTACCATACACGTTCCATCTTGCAAATGCAACAGAGATACACGTTTTTTACAAAACTTAGCTGTTTTTGTTAATTTTTTGCACTTAATTAATTCTTCAAGAGCATTTTAGACTTTCAAATTTATGATCAGAAGTCTTCTCTGGACCACTTGCTACAGATTTATGATGAGCGAATTACCCAGCCTATCGTCCGTTTTACATTCAGCACCAATCTGTTCTATCAGCGACTTGGCGATTTCCCCTTCATTTCCAAACTCAGTGACTATATATTCATCATGAAAGAATTTCTCTTTCGACACGACTATCAAGACCTCGTCTTTATTCACCAAGCTCCTTAAAGATATCCGGACGTTTTTCTCCTTTGTTTTCATCCTTCCCATTATGTTAGAAATGACAATAATAAGGAGGATCCCAAGAGGCAGAACAAAATCGACGTGCCTTTCTATACTCTCAACTTCGATTGTAAGCCTATGGGTTCCAAAGTTATGCTTTTCAGCAAGGTTAAAACTCAGTTCTTTAACCAACTTACCAACGTCTAACATTTGCCTATCGAAGTTCATAAATAGCTTTTTGTCAGCAACGGTGATAAAGTTCCGGATATCGACGGTGTAAAAGTTCCGCTTTTACGACACAAATAAGGGCGGATAACCTATAGTGGGAAAGACCAAAATACACCACAAAAAAAAACCGCCCAAATGTGTCGAAAGGAAGATCGGATGCATATAGCTCACATCCTGGCCAGAGAAGGCCACAGACAGAAAGACATTGCAGCACAGCTCGGTGTCAGTGACCGTATGGTACGAAAGTATCTGAAAGAAGACTTTGGAGCAAGAGCTCGAAAGAAGCGTCGCAGTATTCTCGAGCCGTTTCACCGATTAATTGATGAGGCGATCGAAGAGAATCCCTACACCAATCTGGTGTTGCTGTATGAGCGGCTCAGGAGGCAGAGGTACGGTGGAGGGATGACGATTTTACGGGACTATGCCCGAGGGGTCAGGGAGCAGGTGATCACCAAAGCGGTGCTGCGCTTTGAAACCGAGCCAGGCAGACAAGCCCAGGTCGACTGGAAAGAGTGTGGAAGCTGGCTTATCGACGGGAGGATGCAGAAACTCTATGCCTTTGTCATGCTCTTGGGCTACAGTCGACGGCCTTTCGTGCTGTTTACCACCAACATGAGACTCTCGACGGTGTTGTTGGCACATTTGGCGGCCTTTGCCTGATTTGGAGCTGTGCCCAGAGAGATACTCTACGACAACATGAAAACCGCATGGCTGAATCAGGGCGGCAGTTGGATCGTAAATCCTGGGCTTCTCTCATTGGCCTCGACCTGTGGGTTTAGGCCTCTGAGGTGTAAGGACCGCCGGCCTCAAACGAAAGGCAAAGTCGAGAGGTTTATCGGCTATTTAGCGCACAACTTTCTCCCGAGAGTGGAGAGCCGGAACGACACTCGAGGAGCTTAACGGCGATGTCGCCGATTGGCTTAAAAGGGTAGATGCGCAGCAGATCGGCGGTATTCGCGGCACACGTGCCGAGAGGTTTGCCGAGGAGAAGCACTATATGAATACCTGGGTACCGGAGGCTGCCCCCGATGTACGGGAGATTGTGGGCCTGGTGGTCTCCAGGGAAGGGAAGTTGACCTATCAGACGAACCGGGACAGCGTGCCTGCCGAGTATATCGGCCAAATGGTTACTCTAAAAATAAATACCCTCAACTACCGTTCTCAGGTATTCACTCAGGAGAATCTGCTGCTGCGTGAGTTTACCCTTTCGCCCAAAGGAGCACGAGAGGTGAACATACGCAAGGAGGATACCGAAATCCTCATAGAGCGTAGGAAAGCCGAACGACGGCCTGCGGTAAAAAAAACACCACGGGAGGTGACCGATCCTCAAATTCTTGATGAGCTGAGAGCCACATCGGTGGAAACACGCAGTCCCGCCTGCTACGATCAGCTGGTAGGATCGGTCTCATGAATGCGCTCAGCGAAACGGTAGGAAGCCGTATGCAGGAGATGGGGCTGCAGTTTATGGCCGCCTCTCTGGAAAGTTACCTCGAAGAGCAGAGCCATAGTGACAAAACCCTTCTGCAGTCCCTTGCAGACCTGCTGGAGCTTGAATACCTTCCCCGCAGAGAGAGGGCTGCTCGCAGTCGCCTGAAGCTCTCGGGGACGGAATATGTCAAGATAGTTTTCGCTATGTAAGATGAAAAAATCATCATGCCGTCTTTTTCAACGGACGGTATTGAAAGGTTACCGGATTGCTTTGATATGAGCGTACTTTCCCTTGCCTCCACCGCAGTGGATTACGCTCCCTGGCTTCCTGTATGCATCTATTTCGTTTTTCATAGATGGCTTCCGCCTGGCCTGAACGTTTTTGATGAGGGGTTACATCTATCCAATTCCTGAATGGAGGTGTTCAGTATTGTACCACTGCACAAAGTTCGCATACCAACCTCGTGCATGATCGAGAGAAGTAAAGGCCTTTGGATAGCCGACGGTATACTTTAAGGTCTTGTGCCAAGATTCTATGAAGGCATTATCATTACTACAACGAGGTCTCGAATAACTTCGAGAGACCAAGAGGTTGTCAAGGAATGCTCCCAACGTTGCTCCTCGCATAGGGTGGCCATTATCACCATGGACAATTTGGGGAACCACATCAAGGTCACGGATTATCCTTCTGAATAATCTCGCTGCATGTTCGTCAGATTCATTGTCTTCTATCGTCCAGCCAACAAGACTCCGATCGAACAGGTCGATGATATTATAGGCATATTTGAACATGCCTCGTACCTCGGTTTTTAACCAGGTAATATCCCACGAGAAAACCTGATTTGGGCCGGTGACCACATAGACTTCCGCCGGTTCGCTTTTTCTTGCTTTCTTCGACTTCTGTCGATGTTCCAAAGCCTTTCGTTTGCGAAGTATGCGATATAATGTAGAGACACTGGCTATGTAAGTGCCTTCAGAGGCAAGAGTTGCCACTATCTGCTCCGCAGTCTTATCCTGGAAGCGCTGAGAGTTTGCTATATCATAGAAATCCTGTTCTTCTTTACTACTGAGCCTATGTTCCACGTGGCGAGCCCTTCCTTTTCTCCGATCTACCAGCCCCTGCTTACGCCAGGACTGGATGGTTCGCGGAGTAATGCCGAGGTACATACAG
>OMKS01002576.1_pt1 | contig 15050 bp, 8 predicted proteins | sample 1674721 | NCBI WGS metagenome assembly OMKS01 (sample SAMN06264996, study PRJEB25208) | sediment metagenome | isolation source: hot spring sediment | place: USA: California | collected 2014-09-02
ACGCTGCTGCTGGCAAGCCAATCCCCGGTGACAATGACCTGAGAGGACTGCTCCGAATCGATGATCGTACCGTCCACGTCGTCCAGATAGGTTCCCCACACCAGCCGCTGGCCGCGCTGCTCAAGTGTGCGCTGAAGCTGTTTGATATCGACCGACTGGAGGTCAACGCCACCGCTGTCGATGGCCTGTGCAATCGCCGCCGCTGAAGACTGGGCCAGAATCATAAACACCGGTTCCATCCGCACCGAGCCATAGGCGATATGCGAGGCCGACACGCACACCGGCACCGCCAGGTTGGCACACTCGCCGCGGCGCGGCACAATCGCCCGATACGACAGCCGATAGGGCTGAATTCCGCCGATCTGCACGTCGCCTTCGTTCTTCACATAGCCCTCGGCGGTCACAAACCGCGCACAATTATGCGAATCCATCCCATACGACGCCAGCCCCACCGAATCGGATACGCGCGTCCGCCCGAAAAAGTCATGTTCGGTGATGACATAATCCGAAACCATCCGACGCGCCTCGCGAACGTACAATTGCGGGGGCCAGTGGCCGTACTCAACAAATTCATCCGCCGCCAGGCCCCAGTTTTGCAGCCGAGCCTGAATGGTCGGGGCCACCTGTCCGACGACTGGATCATTGGCGACAAACCACCAGTAGCCCTGGATATAGCCAACATGCTGCTGGTAGATTTGCTCACGGGTTTGATAACTGCCCGTCGGCCAATCATAGTTCTGCCCGATGAAATCGGTCGATATCCCGCCGTGATTGTTCGTATCGGTTTTGCCGTTTGGAATACGATCAAATTTTTGAAAAAAGTTATCGACGTCCGTCCCGAAACCGGCGGCAAAGTAACGTTCCAGCAAAATATACCACGACCGATCATAGTTGGCCGGTTTGGGGAACGGCACACGATTGTCCGGTTGATCGGTCATACAAATCCGGAAATTATACGCCTGGATACGGTGATCGCCCTGCCCCTGAACGGGGATTTCGGTTTCGATGCCGCCCAGCAGGCCGCTGGACGGATCGCCTTCAACGATATACGGGCTGACATCGCGAAGAAACTGATGCTTTTGGCGGACCTGCCGCCCGTTGTAGGTCTCGTCGTAAACGGAATTGCTTTCGCGTCCGGTGGTATAGGACACCCCGGCCGCAGCCATCAAATCGCCTTCATACGTGGCGTCGATGAAATACGCCGCCCGCACCGTCAACCCGTTTTCCGTCGTGAGACTCACGATGCGATTATGTTCCATCTTAACGCCGGCCGCACGGTCCAGAAACGCCTTGTCATAGACCTCAACGCCGGCCTCGGCGACCATCTCCTCAAATACCGCCAGCGCGACCGACGGCTCAAACGTCCAGCGTATGGGCATGTCATATGTGGCGCCGAGGCGTTCGTAAAATTCCCGGGCGATCCCCTGAACCGCGTCCTGAGTCCCAAAATCCGTCCAGCCCAACCCGCTTGCGGTCAGACCGCCGATCCGCACGCCGGGATGAACGATGACCGAATCGATCCCCAGCCGCTTTAATTCCAGCGCCGCTACGACGCCGGCTGAGGTGCCGCCGTAAATACATACCTGTGTCGTAATCACCTTGTCAAGCGACTCTTCGGGCGGGAAGTAATAGCGAAGCAGCCCCTCGGCGTGAACCGATGAACCGGTCATACCTCCAATCACAACAATCGATAACAAACCCAAGACACTCTTTCGCAGCACACCCCATACGCGCATAAATTCACCTTTCTTGCCGTCATTTGCTTCATCGCTTCGAACCGTCAATCTACTCTTAGCCTCAGAAGCCGTAAATAAAATTTGACTGTTTTTTTTACCACGAAGAACACGAAGAACACGAAGAACATCCTTTTCAACTCACTCAAATCTTCGTGTTTCTTCGTGCCTTTCGTGGTTTAATTATTCGTAATTCAGTCGTTTGATTTCTTAACGATTCCTTAGTCCAGCGGCAGGATACAACCTTCGCCTTCGGGATCGTTGCACAACAGCCAGTTCGACGCCATCATCGCCACATCGTAAAGATCGATATAGCAATCCGGTCTGCCTTCCGGCCCGCTGATGTCGGCGCTGAGATAGGGATTGATATAGCGGCCGAGGTCTTCGTTATAGATCAGCAAATCCTCACAGACCGGTTCATTGACGGTAATGACAACTTCATCAAAAATATCGCCTTCCAGCCCGGCGAGGCCGTCATTGACGGTCAGCCGTAAGGTATAGACGCCGGCCTGAGCAAAGGTGGCGGTGGTATTGACGGCCGTTTGGTCGCCGAAGCTGACAAACGCAGCCAGTTCCGGTTCGACAACCGACCACATCGCCGCAATCACATCATCGGGGTTTGGCTCAATGATATCCGCGGTCAGTTCAACGGTATCGTTAAACTGCTTGACCAGATACGTGGGAATATCGCGATCAATCTGAACGCGCGGCGGGACGTTGACTCCCTGCTGCACCAGTTCAAGAATCTGATCGGCCCCGAGGGCGGCGCTGTACAACCGCACATCGTCGGCCAACCCCGCCAGAAAATGGTTTCGGTCGCGCCGTCCGCCGATAGACAACTCGGACTCCGTACTTAACCGGATCAAATCGCGCCCCAGCTCGACGGCGGCCTCTTCGAGGCCGTCCACATAGAGCACGGCGCGGCGACCGTCAAACGTTCCGGCCAAGTGATGCCAATAACCGTCCAGAATATCGGTTGTACCGGTCAACCAGACCTGCGTGTCGTCCATCTGCAACACCAATTCCGCATACGGGCTGGTTTCCGCTTTTCGCAGAACCCAGTTAAACGGCGAAAATCGACCGACAAGCGTCCGATAGCCCCCGCTTTCCGGGTCGGGCTTGATCCATCCGGCCGCCGTCATCTCCCACCGCAGCGACTTGGCATTCGGATCCTGCGCGGCCACATCGTTCACATCGACAAGCTGGCCTCCGAAAAATTCCAGCGCGCCGTCGCCGACCCAGCCGGCAGTCCACTGAGGCAGATTCGGATCGGTCACGCCGGCAAGAAAGCCGTCATCAGCCACCACATTGCCCGCGGCCGCATCCAGCGCATCGGCTGCGACAGTGCCGGACAATTCTTCAAATCCCCAATGCCCCAGCAGGACATCATCGACCGCCGGGTCTTTAACGCGGATGTTGATCGTGCCTTCACCGGTCAATCCCCGCTCGTCCGTTACCGTCAGTTTGAGGACGTACTGGCCGCGACCGCCGTCAAGAATCGCCTTCGCGTTCAGATCGTTGGCCGTTTCGCCGGCGAGAGGGCTAAACGAAAGCGCCGGCCCGCTGACTTGAGACCACTGGACAATCAGCGTTTCATCGGGGGTGTCGGTGTTGCTGACAACGGGCGTCAGTATCACACTGTTTTCAGGCAGCTCGACGGTGGTATTCAACCCTGCATCCACGACCGGCAAATCGGGATTTTGGGGATAAACCGCCACATTATCAATCAGAATCTGATTGGCGCCGCGACTGAGATCGAAATTAATAAACGTCGCATTTTCCTGACGTTGATAATGATTTAATCCCGTTTGATTCAGCAGCACGGTCTCTGTATCCAGATCAATGACGGTCAGCGCATACGAACCGAGCCAGATTCCCTCGATGATGATTCGATAGGGATGAACCACATCGGCGGCAAAATGGCTCGCCGACATCAGGCCGGTTGCGTCTATGGGAACCCACGACGAGCCGTTGTAGATATACAGCGTATCCGTTCGGTAATACATATTAAAGACCGACGTCGTGCCTCCTGCCGTCAAATTGAGATTCCAGTCGCGTCCGCTGGCGGCGGTTTGAAAGGCGATGTCAAAAGCGACGTAGAAATAACTCCCATCGGCAATCGAACTTGAAAAACCCTGCCTGAAGTACTGGTTATTGGAGTCTCCGGAAACCGCGTTCAGCAGCACGGAAGCCGAACCGTTCAGCAGCGACGACGGGGCCAGCGTCACAGGGCTGCCTTTGAGCCAGTTGTCCGGCAAACCGCCGGTCCACTGCTCAAAGTCGCCGTTCTGAACCATTGATGCCGGCTGCGCCTGGGCCCACACAGAAACAAACGCAATGGTCAGTAGTAAAATGGTGTGTTTCATAATCTTACCTCCGAATAAAAATGTTTTTCACTTTCTTTTCATACACCTACGGGAGCGGTTCAAGTCTTAAAACAGGATTGCCGAAAAAACAACGATCCGAATGAATGGGGTCGCTTTCTCCGGCTTGCTGATGATCCGTCGTAACCAGAGTCAAAAAACGGTCGGTCGGGGCAATCGGAATACGGACGGTATCAGAAAATCCCGTCGCAGCGCCGATAATCCGTTTGCGCACCTGACCGTCGATCAGTATCCAGAAGTCCGCCTTGCCGTTTTGCGACGGATCATTTTCCCCTTGAGCGGCGATGGCACACAACGCCTCAAAATACGCAATCTCCACACGCCGCAGGTCGTTTCGTATCGCATCCAGGTCAAAGGTAATGCCCATATTGGCGTGCATGGAGATCGCCGGCTGATGCGGATAACCGTACGCCGTATCGTTGATCGCCAGCGCCCCCCCTTCTGAATCGTACACCTTGTTCAGGACGGTAATGGCTTTTCGAAATCGTCCCGATGTGGGCGGACAGTCGGCAAACAACGTGCCCTCGGAACTGATCTGAACCGGGCCTTCGCCGCCGTCTGGAACAAAGACGCCGTCAATATATTTCAAGGCCTCCACCTGATGGAATGTACCTGTGCCAAAGCCGACGGTTTGCCCGCGATCCACATAAGCGGCCACGCTTCCATTGCTCGGGTCAATCACACGATAGGGATCGCCCGTTCCGAAACCGACGCCTCCGCAGACCACATCCGCCAGCTTAATTTCGCGCTGTCCGCGCCAGACAACGCCGGCTCGGGAATTGATGTCGTGCACAAACGCCTCCCGTTTGACCGCGATTTCTTCCACCCGCCCGGACGGATCGACTTGTCGGGCCTGGCCGGCCAGCAGGATCTGCCCTTCGCCGGTCTGGCCCTTGACGCCGGGTATCAGCGAGGCGCTGCCTCTGAGCAAATGAACATCGCTTGATCCGTCATGATCGACTTTGATGGCAAACTCCGTACCCAGGTCGATGACCGTCGCGCTGGGCGTATCCACCCGAAATCCTTTGGATCGGCTCGGCACATAAGCAAACAACCGACCCGAATGCAGCGTCATATCATCGGCGGTCTTCAGCGTAAACTCGGCCGGCGCCTCAATCACCGCTTCCGCGCCGTAATCAAACGCAATTTTGACAATTCCTTTTTGCAGCCAGATCGACTCCTGACGGCCGGTCAGCCGGGTCCCAATCGGAATCGTGCGGTTACCGGCATACGCCGCATCCACGCTATCCACAACGGTCGCCACTTCCACCGCCGCAGGGGGGGACATCCGCAGAAACAAGACAATGAACAACGACGCCGCAACCGCCGCGGCCACCATCAGCCGCGATGAACGGGGCATTTGATAATCCATCTTCTGACGCTCGACCTTCTCAACTTTGGGAATCCGTTCGCGGGGCGATTCGTGTTTGTCCACCTCGCAGATCAGTGCGGGCGCTGTATGTTCATCCTCGGCCAGAAAATGCAGCAGTCTGTCATATTCCGTCGCTGAACTATCCGATGTTTCAGACAAAGTGCAAATTCGCCCGGCATCCCCATACGGCGACAATTCCGCGTATAAGCGGATCAAATCCAGATACCGCCCAGCCGCTTCGGGGTCTTCAATGAGCCGTTGATTCAGCGTCTGACGCTGACGCTCCGAAAGCTCGCCTTCAAGAGCGGTCAAAACCAACTCATCAAATCGTGTTTTCTCGTCGCGGTCCATTATTGCGCATCCCACAAAGACAGAGTCTGATGAATACAGTGCAGCAACGTCGTATGAATGGCCGTCATCATTTTATAGACCATGGTCATCGAACGGCCCAGTTTCTCGGCAATCTGATGATAGGTCAATCCCTCTTCATAACGCAGACTGAGCATATATTTATCCCGGTCCCTGAGCTTGCCCAGACAGCCGCCCAGCGCCGCCAGACGATCATTCGAATCGTCCGGAAGGCGGCTTGATTCCCGCAGAATCACCTCAAACGCCTCGTTGTTGAGAAACAAAACGCCTTTTTCTTTTTGCTGCTTTTCGCGAAACTTCAACACCTGAAATCGGGCGATGGCCCGCCCCCACGACACAAAATCGGTCCCCGACTCAAAACGGTCAAACAGTTTCCACATCTCCATCATCGTTTGCTGAAGCAAATCTTCGGCGTCCTGGCGATTCGGAACAAGACTCAAAATATACACAAATACCCGCTTCTGGTTCACCGAATAAAGCTCCAGAAACCGCTCATACCGATTCGCTTTACCGCTTTCTGACGATTTATGATGCAATGAAAGACCTCTTGCGTTTGGGCTTTGTTGTGCAACGGATATAAGTTAAAGACGGAAAAAACGGAAAATTTTCACTCATTTTTCAAAAATACGATGAATTTGATGTCAGAAAATCGGCGCATACGATTAGCGCAGACGGCCTCAAAGTGAAAAAGACCACAGGACAAAAGGGCAACCCTTCGTAACACGGCGGGAGGGGGTTAAGTACTCCTCAGGAAAAGGCACGCCGTAATAATGCCAGGCTTTTGGGCAGTGCGGTTCGCCAGTCTTCTTTGCCCTCAAATTCAAGGCAAATATAACCTTGATAGTCGTGTTTTCTGAGGATTGCGGCGATGCGGTCGTAGTCCAGATCCAGGGTGTACCAGACGCCGCCGCCAAAATAGGTCTTGGCCTGCACAAAAACCGTCTGGGGAGCGATTTTTTCAAGCTTGTCGTAGGGGTCGTCCAGGAAATTGCCGGTATCCATCAGCACTTTGAGCCAGTTCGAATCAATCGCGTTGACGATTCGCAGCAGGCCTTCGGGCGTGCGGGCCAGCCCCCAATGATTTTCCAGCGCAAGCGTAACGCCGCATTGTTCGGCCATCGGCAGGCATTTTTCAAGGCTCTCGATCACCCAGGGGTAGGCATCCTCATCGGAATAGCCCTCCAGCGGCGGCTCGATGCCTTTGTTGGCCATCAATTCGTTAAAATTGGCCGAGGTTCCCCACCGTCCGGCGCTGATGCGGATACAGGGAATGCCCAGCTTGTAGGCGATGTCGATACAGCGGAGGGTGTGATCCACGCTGCGCTGCCGCCGCTCGGCGTCGGGCGTTACGAAGCCCTGATGGGTACTCAGATTGCACAAATCCAGGCCGCAGACCAGGGCCAGCCGCTTGAGCGATTGCAGATAGGCGTTGGATTCATCGGTCATCTGAGCATGCAGAATATCGACGCCGTCAAAGCCCAACTCGGCCGAATGGCGAATGCACTGGTCAATCGGCATCCGCCGGCTGGGGTCAAAATGCCAGAATGAATACGTCGCCGCGGCAATGCGATGGGGCCGGCGGCGGCCGCCCGAAGAAGACGATTCCGCTTGTGCGGCCGATGTTGAGGTCATCGACAATCCTGCTGCCGCGGCGGTTCCCAAAAATACTCTTCGATCCATAACCGTATTCCTTTATCCGAATGTACCGTATTTTTTACAGTTCTTTGATTTGCATATTGCGAAACGCCACTTCGGTCCCGTGGCCGAGAATGACGATATGGCCGCCGGTTCGGGTCAGTCCGGGATGGTCGCGACCGTCCATCGTGCCCTGCTCAATCGCCTGCGTCAAGTCCGTATCCACAATGATCACGTCGTTGAGGATGACGGTAATCCGCGGCCCGTCAGCGATGATGTCCATCGCGTTCCATTGGCCGACGGGCTTGAGGCGGCCGCGCTGGGCCGGGGCGACGCCATAGATCGACCCGCAATATTGATACGGCTGCAAGTCGGCGTATCGGTCGGCGGTGTCGTCGAGAATCTGGATTTCCATCCCGTCATAGGCCGGATTGCCCTGCCGCGGCGAGCGAATACCGATGCCGTTGTTGGCGCCGGGGGTAAGGCGAAATTCGCATTGGAAATGGAAATCGTCATATTCCTGTTCCGTATAAAGATTGCCCCCGCCCTGCCAGACAATGGCTTCGTCCTGAACGACATACCCGGCGGTATCGCCGACCCAGCCGCTCAGGTCGCGTCCGTTAAACAGACGAACCCCGCCGGTCTCCTGCGGCCGGATGCGGCGAACAAAGATGTTGTTGAACCAGACCGGATCGCCGTGGCATTGCAGTTCAATCGGGCCGGCGGCGAAAATCGGGCGGCGGCGATCCCAGTAGTTTTCAAGGACAACGTTGTCCACGATCAGCGTGTCGTTAAGATACACCGTAACGTGCTGATCGATCATTCGAATGAAAAATGTGTTCCACTGGCCGATGGGGTGATCGGCGCGGACCAGCGGTTTGGATGGATTTTTCTGATTGTTGTACAGGCCGCCGGACCCTTCGGGCCAGTCAGCCGGGTCCCAGATTTGCACCTGCGGCGCGCCGCGCAGATAAATACCGCTGTCGCCGTGCGGGGCAATCTTCCAATCCACATACAGCTCAAAATCCCGATAGTCTTCTATCGTTGACAGACTAAAGCCCCCGCCGTCGAAATACAGGATGCCGTCTTTGACGTGCCAGTGTTTTTTCATAAGATCATCGGCCTTGGCCTGCAGGTCGGCTCGCTGCGAATCGCTCAGGCGTGCCCGTCGGATGGGATTGTCGTACGGCGCAAGCAGAACGCCCTGCCAGCCGGTCAAGTCTTGATTATTGAACAACGCGGAAAATCCGTCCGGCGGCGTTTTGGTTTGAGGCTTTGACGGCGGCGGCAGCGTGTTCAGATAATCGCGTACCTGCTGCTGTAGTTGTTCATCCGTCAGCGCATCAACGGACTCCGTAAGTACGTTGGCCACATAGACGCCGTCCAGTCCCTTATGATCGCCATCAGGCAGCGCAATGCGGGCAACCGCCGCGGCAGCCGCCGGACGCAGCGCAGAGTCGTCCAGATAATGCGCCGCCAGGGTCAGCGCCCTGTTGGATTTGACTTGACTCAGGAAGGACAGGATAAGCTGTTTTTCGCCCTCACGCGAAACGGCCTCCAGGGCCTGTTTTGCCAGTTGGACTTTTTGCCGCGACGTCCACCGGCTGTTTTGCACCAGCCGCAAGGCGCTGCGCAGGGCAATGACCTGATAGCGGAGTTCTTCGGTTCGAACCACCTCCATCAATCCCTCGACCGCCGAGACATCCGGCCAGTCGGCCAGGGCGCGGATGGCGGCGTCTTTGATGTCGGAATCGTCGCTGTCGGCATACCCGCGCACCGTTTTGAGCGCCTCGGTTCCGCCGACCTGACCGAGCGTTCGAATCAACACGGCCTTGTCCGAATCGTCGGCCTGCGATAATCGCTCCAGAATCGGATCGGCTCGTTTTTCAATGTCGGCAAGTTGTTGGGCCGCCGCCACCGCAGCCCGTTGAAGACCGGCCTGTTCGGTGCGGTCGTCGGTATCGAGCATCAGCGACAGCAGCGTGGGCAAATCGTCCGCAGCGGCGCAAAACATCAACGCCCGAATGGCCGCTCGTCTGACGGTCGGGTCGGCAGCGACGGCCTGTTCAAGAATATATGAGGAATATTCAGCGGCACGGCGGCCGGCCAGTCCTTCCATGACTTTGATTCGGCTTGTCGGCGGCATCGCGACAAGCGATTGAGCCGCGGCCCGCAGCGCCTTTTGTCCAGGCAGGCGCATCAGCACATCCACACCTTCGGCGATGCGCTGTGGACGGTCGGTTTCACGCAGCATCGCCACGATCGCCTCGACGGCTTTGTCTTCATCCAATTGAACGGCGGCGGTCATCGCAGAGGCGGCGACCGAATCATCAGCGTGATAGAGCAGCTCCAATACCGACAGCAGCGCCGAGCGGTCGCCGCGTCGTCCGAGCATCGCCGCAATATGTTCGGCCAGGAACGCGTCGGCCTCGGCCAGCAAGCGGATCCAGCGTTCCGTGGCGTCAGGGCCGTCAATCCTGTCGGCCAGATTAACGGCGGCAACCTGGAGCGACCGGGTATCACTGCCGGCGGCGGTGATCAGATCGGCCAGCGCCGCGGCACCGGCGGCAGTAACGAGCGCATCCAGTGCGTCCGCCTGAATCGAAGCCGCAATGGCGGTATCCCTGTCAGCCAGGATTTTACGGCACATCGCCGCGGCGGTATCGGCCTGCCCTTTTTGTGCCAGACGTCGAGCCAACAGCGCGTAATGCGATGCGGCTTGTGCTTTGGGATAACCGGACGCGGCCGTCATCGTCTCGAAGATCGCCGTTGCGGCCGGTTCATAGCCGATGTTGGCCAGTGCCCACTGCGCACTGTGCCGTAAGGCAGCATCGGCGTCCCGGCTGTACGGCGCGAGGGTCTCGGCGGCCTGTTCGACGCGCAGGGTTCCCAGCGCCAAAATAACGGCAGATTTATCGGCAATTTGCGGCCGGTTCAGCGCAGTCGTTAAGGCGTGTGCTGCGGCGGGGGTCCCCAGAGTCGTCAGGGCGCGCGCAGCCGGGCCGCACAGACGCCCATCAGTCAGAAAACCCGACAACACCGCAATGCTGCGGTCATCGCCGGCCCATTGCAGCAGTTCAATCAAAAAAGCCTGTGTTTCTTTATCTGATGTCTGTTCCAGCGATTGGGCAATGGCCTGAATAAACAGTGTCCGCTCCGCAAGACGGCCGTCTTGTCCAACATACGCCGCCGCCGTTTGCAGCAATGTGCGCTGACGGGTGTCATCTTCGACCGCATCGAGCATTTGACACAAGGACACAATCGCTTCCGACCCCAGTTCAAAGAGCGCCGCGCACTGCGCTTGGGCGTCCTGAAACGTTTGGGGCAAAGGTGCAGAAAGCAGTTCTTCAAGACGCTGATCGACAGAAGACGACGCCTGAACCGATATGCCTGTGCACACCACAAGACAGGACATCAAGCCGAATAGGTATAACTTATGCATAGATCGTGTCTCCGTTATATCCGCCACGGGCTGCGCATCGGCTGATGGATCAGCCGATTGGCCTGCGGGTCGTTGATAAATTCCTGCTTGTCGGGGTCAAACCGCAGCGGCCGCTGAAGCCGCAGGGCAATCTTGCCGAGATTGACCAGGGTGCAGCTTCGATGGGCGTTCTGTTCGTTCAGAGCAAAGGGTTTACGCTGCCGGACGGCCTGAGCAAAATCGGTCAACTGCGGCGGCAGTTCGGGAAATTGGGCTAATTTGGCTTCGAAGTTGGGTATATCCGAGCGAAATCCGCGATAGAGTTTGCCTTCGGGGCCTTCGATGTAAGCGGCGTTGACGTCTTTATTCTCGCCGTCGAGGATGATCTCGCAGCCGTCGGCGTACTGCATCCGGATTCGGCGCCACCTGCCGACGGCGTCGGGGTGCTGCGGGGGCGCGTCGGCTTCGATCTGAACGGGGCTGGTGTGGTCCTTGTCGAGAAGATACTGCACCGGATCGAGATAGTGCTGTCCCATATCGCCCAGACCGCCGCCGTCATAATCCCAGTAGCCGCGAAATGAACTGTGAACACGGTGGGGATGATAGGGCTTGAATGGAGCCGGTCCGAGCCAGAACTCATAATCCAGCTCATCGGGGACGGGCATTTCAGGCAGGTTCGTCCGACCGGACCAGCCAAACTTCCAGTCAAAACCGGTGGCCGCGTTGACGGTGACCTTCAGCGGCCAGCCGAGCATGCCGCTTTGCACCAGTTTCTTGATGGGCTTGACGGTCGGGCCAAAACCGTAAAAGTTGCTTTGAAAGCGAAACCAGGTATTCAGCCGAAAGATGCATCCGTGCCGCTGCACCGCCTGAACGACCTTGATGCCTTCGCCGATGGTGCGGGTCATGGGTTTTTCGCACCAGATGTCTTTGCCGGCCTGCGCGGCGGCTGTCGCCATCAGGCCGTGCCAGTGCGGGGGCGTGACGATGTGGACGATGTCAATGTCGTCGCGGCTGAGTACCTCGCGAAAATCATGATAGCCTTTGACGTCCGGGCCGCACTTGGCCAGCGTGCGCGTCAGGTGGTTTCGATCCACATCGCAGATCGCCAGCAGTTTGGCGCCCGGATAGGTCAGATGGCCCTGCCCCATCCCGCCGACGCCGATGACGGCCTTGGTCAATTGCTCGCTGGGCGGCGTGATACCGTTGCCGCCCAGTACCGAACGCGGCACAATCGTAAAGGCCGCCGCCGCACCGCCGGCAGCCCGCAAAAAGCCGCGGCGTGTCGAATAGAGATTGCTCATTAAAAGCCCTTTCGAACAGGCACAATGGGTTATATCACCTTGAGAATCAGCGTCAAAATGACCAGTACCGCACAGATCGGAAGCAGCAGCCGGAGACTTTTCTGAACCGTCATTCCGCGAGCGAGATTGCCGATGGTTTTGGGGACGATGACCGCGCCGAGCAGTCCAACAGCAAAAATAATTCCGAAAACCGTGCTGAAGTTGTCCGCATGCCGATTGTATGCAATCGCTACGATGGTGGGGAAAATGGCCGAGAACGTCAGTCCGCCGCAGGCTACGAGCAGCGCCGACCACATCGCCCCGCCGCGGGTCATTGCGAACACCACGCCGCCGGCGGCCACCGCCAGAATGATGACCGAAACAGCGCTATGCTGTTCCACGGCTGCAATCTGACTGGCCAGCAGACGACCCACCATCATCGCAATCGCAAAAATGGACAGCATCTGCTGACTGGTCGCATCCACCGTCGTTTCAGCAAGCGAGGGGAAATCTTTTGAAATGACCTGCTTGGCATAGGGAGCAATCCAGTTGGAAAAAGACGATTCTAAACTGATATAACAAAACAACGCCAGCGCGGTGAAAATGACCACCGGATTCAGTAACAAGCCCGCTGCATCAGAGAGGTTGAACCCCAGCGGCGCTTTGGGAAAATCTCGGCCCAAAAAGGCAAACAGAACCGGAATGACCGCGATCGCAGCCAAGACGGAAACGGCGTTTTCAAAACTGGTCTTCTGGAACAGAAAACTGACGATAAAGGGCGTCAAAAACAACCCCAGCCCGAACGCGACATTGCCGAGGTTCAATGCGGCGGCGGGGTTTTGCCCGTCAAAGAGCACCACAGGCATCAGGGTGTTGCCGACATTGCTCATACACATCGCACCGACGCCGAGAAACAAACAGGCCACAAAGACGGTGTTGAATGACTTGCTTCGTGCGACTGTCAAGATAGAGGCGCCGGTGATTAAAAACCCGATAATCGCAAAGATCTTGTGTCCCCAGGTGTCAATACCCAGCCCGACCAGAATGGACGAGACCACCGCGGTAATCATCAGGGCCGAGACCAGCGAGCCAAACCGTCCGGTGTCGATGTTCAAGCGGGGCATCAGTTTGACGCTGATCGCTCCCAGAAAGGAAAAACACATTCCCACGCCGAACGCTCCCATTAACGCCGTTAATTGTACCATCGTTACATCTCCGTTTTAAGTTGTGTGTCGGTTGTGTGTCCGTTGTAATCGGGCGTATCAGGCCGCGGCAAAGGACTTGAGCCGCTCGACAGCGGTTTTAATGTCGCCGAAGCGGTCCTGTCCGCATTCGCGTTCAATCGCCAAAACGCCGGTGTAGTTGATTTCCCGCAGCGTCTTTAAGAAATTTTCAGCGCCGACCTGCCCGTCTGCCCAGATCACTTCCTGCCCCCAGGTTCCGGGCTGATCGGCTCGAAGGGCGTCTTTAATGTGAACATGCTTGACCCAGGCAGCAAGGGTTCGAACGCCCTTGAGCGGGTCGCCCATATTATACAGGATCATATTGGCCGGGTCAAAGTTGACGCCGAGGGCCGGGTGGTTCAATTTCTCCAAAAACGCTTTTAATTCGTCGGCGCGTTCCTGACCGGTTTCCATCAATAAAACCACATTGTGCGCCGCGGCGGCATCGGCCAGCAGGCGAACGCGCTGGATCAGCTTGTCGGCGTAGGCCGGATCGGACATATCCAGAAAGCCGAAATGCGACGACAGGTAGTTCACGCCCAGGGCCGCGGTAACCTCGATGGCTTTCAGAAAGCGTTGACGGTTGACATCCCAGCAGTCATCCGGCACGATACCGCCGGTTTGTTTGATGGTCTCGAGCGTGGAGTAATCTTCCTGGGCAAACCCGATCATCGTCGAGCTGATCGTCCAGTCGCCCTGCTGAACCAGATCCATATACGGGTCGGGGTCGTCCTCGCAGGCCGGGCCGACATCCAGATGAACGTGATCAATGTCCAGTTTGTGCATCGCTTCGACCACGCCGGGGATATTTTGCTGAAGCGACCAACTGCATACGCCAATAGGCCAGGGTCCGCATTGAGCCATAACCATCTCCTGAACTTGTCGTTAGCATTGTCTTTTATTGAATTTCGATTCGCCGGCCTTCGGCTGCTGAACGGCGTTCGGCCTCGATGAGCCGAACCGAATCGCGCGACTGGGCCGGAGTCAGAACCTGTGCGGTTGTTTTGCCCTGAATCAGGGCGGTAAAATAGGCGATTTCCTGGGCATAGCCGTCGCCGTCGGCTGTCGGCGGGGTAAACGGCTGCCCGTCGGCCGGACAGAGACGAAAGGCCGGCTGCCGCGTGCAGTCGTACACGAGTGTGGCCTGTTCAAGCATGATTTCAAAGCCCATCTGAAAGCCGAACGACGGCGTCGCAAGCCAACTGGCTTCGGCGCCGATAGCTCGATTATCGCCGTAGTCATAGTGCGTCTGAATATGCGCGATACCGCCGTCTTTCAGGGCGGCATGGCTGCATACCGCCGCCGGCAGGCCGAAGAGGTAATGAATGAAATCCGTATCGTGAATGTGCAAATCCAGCGGCATCCCCCCGCTGCGCCGGTCATCAGCCAGCCAATTGTCGCTGCTCCAGGTCGGCGCCGCAGTGAGCCGTCGAAAAGACGCGGCCAACACATCGCCGTACTGTCCGCTGTCGATCAGTTCCCTGGCTTTGACGTATTCGGGCCAGAAGCGGATGCAGTGGCCGATCATCAAGTGCTTGCCGCTGCGGCCGGCCGCTGCAATCATGCGGTCGCACTCGTCCAGCGTCAAGGCCATCGGCTTCTCGCACAGGACGTGGACGCCGGCGTCCAG
>OMKS01002577.1_pt1 | contig 15050 bp, 14 predicted proteins | sample 1674721 | NCBI WGS metagenome assembly OMKS01 (sample SAMN06264996, study PRJEB25208) | sediment metagenome | isolation source: hot spring sediment | place: USA: California | collected 2014-09-02
GTTCTGCCGACAGTCCCCATACAACCGCGTTCTTGGGGTCAGATGGAATGGAAAGCACCCACAGCAGCGCTGCCCCGCCCGTGACCGTTATTAATGACCACAGCAGCACAGCCAGCGCTTGTCTCCGATCCCTCATACGAGCCGCCTGACCATCCATACAACCCCTACTCTATCCCTGTGTTGTCCAATGGCAAGCCATCCAGCGAAGTCAGTGGCGCTTTGTCAATCTCCTGCCACTCCAACGGGCAATTCACCTGTCCTTCCCAGCGCATGCCGCTGCGGGCATAGACGGAGCCATTGTCGAACACCTCGAAGGGGCACACATGCTCGACCTTGTCCAGCACTTTCAATTCCCTGCGCGAACGCCACAGGGCATACAGGCTGATGCGGTAGCGGCCCGGCACCAGCAATGGCGCCGGTAACTGAATGCGGTAGGTATACACCCCCGGTTCGCGTGAGAAAACGCTGTCCTCATTCATCTCAAAATCATAGCTGTTGACCAGCGTGTGCAAATCTTCATCCACCACCTGCACCCCCAAAAAAGCACGGTAGCCCGGCTGGAAAAGGGCGCATTGCACGGTGATATCAATCGGCTGGTCATGCCCAAAACGTGTTTGCACCACGTCATCACCAGCACTAACCTGTGCGCTCAGGATCTGTATTGGCAGCGATGGATCAGGCAGTCTGGCAACCTGCTCTTGTTTTTGCAACGAGCCTTGCGTCAGGTACGCGGCGATGGCGTCATCCACCGCGCCGAAATACTTCAGTTCACCCTGCTCAATAAAGGCCGCCTTCTGGCACAACGCTTTGACGGTCGCCATGTTGTGGCTGACAAAGACCACGGTCCGCCCTCCGCGCGCCACACTTTCCATCTTATTCAGGCTCTTCTGCTGGAAAGCGATATCGCCCACCGCCAGCACTTCATCGATCAACAAAATCTCGGGTTCAAGGTGCGCCGCCACCGAAAAAGCCAGCCGCACACGCATTCCGCTCGAATAGAATTTCACGGGTGTATCCAGAAATTTGCCAATATCAGAAAAAGCCACGATCTCGTCAAATTTGCGATCAATTTCCCGGCGGCGCATGCCCAAAATCGCGCCGTTCAGGTAAATATTTTCCCGCCCGGTCAACTCGGTGTGAAAACCGGTGCCCACCTCCAACAAGGAACCCACCCGCCCGTGCAGACGAATGCGTCCGCTGGTCGGTACCGTGATGCGTGAGATCAACTTGAGCAGGGTCGTTTTGCCCGCGCCATTGCTGCCGATCACCCCCACCGATTCGCCCGGCTGGATGTCAAAACTGACATCTTTCAGCGCCCAGATCGTCTGGCGCCGCCCCTGCGGTTCAGGTTCGTTTTGGCCCGCAACCTTCGCCAGGGCGCGCGCAGCGCCATTGACCATCTCGCTCAGGTCTGCGCGCAAGGTATCGGTCAGATTCTCTTTGCGCAGGCTGCGCCCGATCTTGTATAGTTTGGAGAGATGTTCAATGCGAATGGCGTACTGGTTCATATCTCGTCCGCAAAAGTCAGTTCCATGCGTTGAAAGAAGATCAGGCCGCTGAACCAAAGCAGCAGCACCACACCCACCGACAACAGGTATAGATGGCTGGTGGCGGGTGTCTGACCATACAGAACCCAGCGAAAACCTTCCACCACCGCTGTCATCGGGTTCAGGCGATACAGCCACAGCCATTGTTCCGGTACCAGCGTGCTGGGATAAACCACCGGGGTGGCATAAAGCCATACCTGCACCAAAAACGGCGTAATAAAACGGATATCACGGTAACGCACCGCCAGCGCAGACAGCCAGAAACTGACCGACATGCTGGCCATTAACGTGAAAACCACCAACACCGGAATCAACAGGATGCGCCAGGTGGGGACAATGGCATAAAAAACCATCAGCCCGAACAGGATTAACAAAGCAATGCCGAAATCGACCAGGCCACTCAGGCTGGTGGACATCGGCAGGATCAGGCGCGGAAAGTAGACCTTGGTGACCATGTTCTGATTAGTCACCAACGATGAGGTAGCATCCGAGATCGAACGCGCAAACAACTGCCACGGCAGCAATCCCGCATAGGAAAACACCGGGTAGGGAATGCCGTCTGAGGGGATGTTCGCCAACCTGCCGAACACCACACTGAAGATGACCATAGTGATCAGGGGGTTCAGCACCGCCCAGGCAACCCCCAGAATGGTCTGTTTGTAGCGCACTTTGATATCGCGCCACACAAAGAACAACAGCAACTCACGATAACGCCACAGTTCACCCAGCCGCAGCGACATCCAGGAATGCGGCTTTTCGATGACGATTTCGCCACTTGAAATGGCACTGTGTGTGATTGCATCTGCTCGGTCAGTCATGATAGCTCAGGTTACTCTTTTTTAGTATTGCCTCCTTCGCCATTATACTTCAGATTCAGCCCACCAAACCACCGCACACAACCCATGCCCACAGGCGTTATAATGAAAACCATACTTTGCGAAGAGAGGCAACCAATGGATCACAAAGACCTGGTCAGGCAATCCTTTGACAACCAACCCCTGCTGCCGATGGGCAACTATCAATTTCTAATCAACCCACTCACCGAACAGGTGCCCGCCACCTCGGCGGCCTTGCTGCGTGCCGCCGCTGATTGGATCATAGAAGCCGGCAACTTCACCAGTGCCACCAAGATCGCCGGTGAGGAAGATAAAGGCGCTATCCTGGTGGCTGCCGTGTCGCTGGCAACCGACCTGCCCTTCGGCATGGCGCGCTGGTACCCCAGCGGTCTGGCAGGCCAGGTAACAGTCGGTTTCGCCATGGAATACACCCAGGGGGCACTCTATCTCAACGGGATCGAACGCGATGACCGCGTCGTGATCGTGGATGACATGATCTCAACCGGCGGCACCATGATTGCCCTCATCCACGCCGTACAGCAAGCCGGCGCGCAAATCATGGACATCATTTGTGTCGGCGAAAAGCCCGTCTATGGCGGCGTGCAGCGTATTCTGGATGAGACCGGATTCTCCGTCAAGACCCTGGTCAAGATTGATGTGTCAGGTGAACGCTCCCGCCTATATGTCTGATACTTACTGCGAAACGCAGTTCTTCCCAGCCGCCTTGGCGCGATACAGCGCTTCATCCGACAGGCGAATCACCATCTGGGCATCACGGTCATCCTCAGGATAAGCTGCCACGCCAATCGAAATGGTGATATGGTGGCTGCCCTTGTCTCCTTGAAATTCATACGCTTCCACAGCCCGGCGGAAATCCTCCGCTCGCGAGTAAGCGGTATCCTTGGCAATATCCACCATCACGATCATGAATTCTTCACCGCCCATGCGGATGATGTAATCATCATCCCGTGACATAGTCTTGCACAACTGCGCCAATTGCATCAGCACCAGGTCACCCTCGGCATGGCCGTACTGGTCATTCAGCTGTTTGAAACCGTCAATATCATACATGAGAAAGCAGATCGTATATTGCTTGCGGCGGGCGCGTGCAATGTCGGTCGGCAAAGTTTCCATCAGAAAGCGCCGGTTATACAGATTGGTTAAGGGGTCACGGATCACCTGCTGTTTTAGCTCCGCCTGCAGCGCTTCGATTTCTGTTAATTGCACCTGCAACTGCTGGTTGGTCTCTACCAACAACTGTTCTGCATTTGCCAGGTCTGTGATCTCATTCCATGTCACCAGCCAGCCGTTAGCCTTCCCTGCGGCTACCGCGAGCGGTTTAATGCGCATGGCATAGGTACGGCCTTCACCATCCTGCAATGTTTGCTGTCCAGATTGTGACAAAACCTGCGGCCATTGTCCCTGCAATAGCTGCCACTTATTCAATAAGGGCTCAACAGGTTTGCCTATGGCAGTATCGCGCTCACATTGCAGCAATTTTTCCGCACTGGCATTCATCTCCACCAAACGAAATTGATGATCAATGACCAGCATACCTTCCTGCATGGTGTCAAAAACAATCTGTTTTGCCACCGGCACGATATCGAACATCGACAACCGCAGCAGCCCCAGCGTATAAAACACCCCCAGAATGGTGAACACCATCGGGATCAGGTCCAACCCGGGCAGCGGCGATAAACCCAACACACCCAGCAAACCAACCGCCGGTGCGATCAGTGAACCCAGCATGATCAACAGCGACTGCCGCCGGTAGATGCCATGTTGGCGGAAATAACCGATCAACATAAATATATACCCGGCAATGACCATGGCAAAAAAGTAAATGAGCCCCACATAATACCAGGGGCCGCCTTCGAAAATATCTGTGGCGCCTGGCACGCGTTTCCCGCCAAAAAACACGTCATGATAGTGGTCTGTCCACAACAGGATCACGGTCATGGCGGGGATCAGGTAGAGCAGCGGTAAAGTTCTGCGGTTGAGCCAGCGGTCCAGCTGGTTGAAACGCGCCGCAAACACCAAAAATGTCGTGGGAGCAATCACCACCCCCAGATAAGTGGCATCCAACCAGAAAAATTCCGCCGGGTTGTTCGGAAACAGCCAGTGCAGGGCATAGGTGAATGCCCAAAATGCCGTGGCTGCCATCATCACCATCAAAGCACGCGCTGAAGGTGCTTCACGGCGGCGCCATGCCAGTACAATAAACACCACACAGGTGCTGGCAGAAAGCAGCAGTCCGGATGCGTAAAGTAGATGATCAAGATTCATTCATCAGGTTCCATTTTTTTTAAAAATACGCCAATTTCGATAAGAAAGATTAACTCATTATACAAGAGATCCATCACATCCCCAACGTTTCTGAAGAATCACTTAACGATGGCGTTTGCGCAATTCCTCCTCCACCGCCTGCAGCGAAACCCCCTGCTGCACCAGCAGCACCAGCCAGTGATAGATCAGATCCGCCGATTCTTCGATCAAACGCTGCTCACCCTGGCTTCCCGCCGCAATGATCACCTCCACCGCCTCTTCGCCCACCTTCTGCGCCGCGCGCTCATAACCGCCGTTCAGTAATTCGTTGGTATAGGAGCCTTCCTTGGGGTGTTCCTGCCGGTCTTTGATAATCTCATACAGGGTTTGAATCATAGCCCGCCTCCTCCATCGTTCTATAAAAACAACTGACCTCGCCGGTGTGACAGGCCGGCCCGCGCGGTTCCACCAGCAGCAGCACGGCATCGCCGTCACAATCAATGCGTACTTCTTTCACGGTCAGAAAATTACCGGAAGTTTCGCCCTTGCACCACAGCGACCGACGGCTGCGCGACCAGAAATGCGCCAGCCCGCTTTCCACCGTACGTGTCAGGGCTTCCTGATTCATCATCGCCACCATCAGCACCTGAAGGGTCTGACTGTCCTGTACCACGGCGGTCAGCAGTCCTTTTTCGTCAAATTTCAACGCCTGCATCCTGCTCTCCTTCCGCCACTATGCGCACCGGCACACCGTGTGCCGCCAGATATTGCTTCAAATCCGCAATAGTCAAAAGCTTGTCATGGAACAATGTTGCCGCCAGAGCTGCCTCTGCCTGCGTCTGCTGAAAAACATCCACAAAATCCTGCATACTGCCCGCACCGCCGCTGGCGATCACCGGCACCGACACCGCACTGGCAATGGCTTCTGTCAGAGACAGGTCAAACCCGTCCCGTGTACCGTCGCGATCCATACTGGTCAACAGGATTTCCCCGGCACCGGCAGCCACCCCCTGCCTTGCCCATGCCAGCGCGTCCAGCCCGGTCGGGGTGCGCCCGCCGCTGACGAAAACCTCCCACCCGCTGGGGGTCGTACCGGTCTTTTTGGCATCGATCGCCAGCACAATGCACTGGTTGCCGAAGCGTTTTGCACCGGCTGTCAGCAGCGCGGGGTCTTTGACCGCTGCCGAGTTGATACTGACCTTATCTGCACCCGCCAGCAAGGTATTACGAATATCATCCACACTGCGGATGCCACCGCCCACCGTCAACGGCAGGAACACCTGCTCTGCGATCTGCTGCACCACCGCCAGGGTGGTGCGCCGTCCATCCGGCGTGGCAGAGATATCTAAAAAAACCAGTTCATCCGCCCCCATACGGTCATAGATGCGCGCCTGTTCCACCGGGTCACCGGCGTCACGCAAGTTCACAAAATGAATACCCTTGACCACCCGCCCGTCTTTCACGTCCAGGCAGGGTATGATGCGCTTAGCAAACATCGATTGCCTCCTTTAAAGAGAAATTCCCCTCATACAGCGCCTTCCCCACGATTACACCAGCCAAATTCGCTGTTTTCACCGCTTGAATATCTGCCAGACTCGCCACCCCGCCCGAAGCGATCACGTCCAGGCCGCAATCTGCCGACAACTGCTGTGCTGCCTGCCAATCCACCCCGCTTTGCATGCCGTCGCGGGCGATGTTGGTGTAGATGATGGTGCGTGCGCCCGCGGCTGCCAGACGCTGCGCCAGCGGCAGCATGGCAACCACCCCGGCTTCCTGCCACCCATGAGTCCTTAAGCGCCCATCCTGCGCGTCAAAGCCAAAGGCGACCTTATCCCCGCCAAACGCGGCCAAAACCCTTTCACCGAAGGCTGGATTCTCGATCACCGCTGTACCCAGCACCACCCGCCTGACCCCCAGGGCAAGCGCGTCTTTGATGTGCGCCATGCTGCGCAGCCCACCGCCCAGCTGGATATTGACATTGTCGCTTTCTGCCAGGATCGCCTCAATTGCCTGCCTGTTCTGGATGGCGTCTTCCCCAAAAGCGCCATCCAGGTTGACAATGTGCAGCCACTGCGCCCCCTGTGCCTGCCAGTGCTGCGCGGTTTTCACCACGTCCTGACTGTACACGGTCTGCTCGTTGGCATCTCCCTGACGCAGACGCACCACCTTGCCGCCGCGCAGGTCAATGGCTGGATAGACCATAAATTCAGTCATGCTGCCACCCCACAAAGTTGCGTAGAATCTGCAGGCCTACCCGCTGGCTCTTTTCCGGATGGAACTGCACGCCAAATAAGTTACCGCGCTGTATGGATGACGCATAGCGCAGCCCGTATTCCGTACTGATTAGCGTATCGGCTTGCTCTGACGGTTCACAGTAGTAACTGTGGTTAATATACACATAATCGCCCGGCTGGAGACCCTCTAACAACGGACTGTCTTTCTCAAACTGCAACTGGTTCCAACCAATCTGCGGCACTTTCACAGTCTTGTTCTCAAACAAACGCACCCTGCCGGGAACCAGCCCCAACCCATGAGAAACGCCCTGCTCCTCGCTCTCATCAAACATCAATTGCATCCCCAGACAGATGCCCAGCAGCGGTTTACCGGCGCGCGCCGCCTCCTGTACCACCTCGACCAGTCCACGCTCCGCCAGCCCCTGCATGCCATCGGCAAACGCGCCCACCCCCGGCAGAATGACCTTGTCAGCGCGGCGGATGTCGGCAGCGTCTTCTGTTACCAGCGCTTCACCGCCCACCTTCACCACCGCTTTATGTACCGAATGCAGGTTACCCAGCCCATAATTGACAATCGCGATCATCACAGCACCCCTTTAGAACTGGGGATCTGACCCGCCCGGCGCGGGTCAATGTGCACCGCTTCCGACAGCGCCCGGCCGAAAGCCTTGAACAGGGCTTCGGCAATGTGATGGTTGTCGCGCCCGTCATGCGCGATCATGTGCACATTGGCGGCGCTGGCGACAGCAAACGAGGCAAAGAAATGCTCGATCAATGTAGCAGGTAGGTTGGCTACCATGGGATATGACCATGCCGCCTTGATCACGGCATACGGCCTGCCGGAAAAATCGATCACCGCCTGCCCCAACGCTTCATCCATCGGCACAAAGCAGGATGCCATGCGTTGAATGCCGCGTTTGTCGCCCAATGCCTGTTGGAACCCCGCCCCCAGCACCAGCCCACAATCCTCGACTGTGTGGTGGGCATCCACCGCCAGATCGCCCTGCGCTTTCAAGGTAATGTCGAACAAGCCATGCACAGCCACCTGCGCCAGCATGTGATCAAAGAAAGGGATACCAGTGTCAATCTCATAACTGCCGCTGCCATCCAGGTTCAGCGTCAGCGAAATGTCAGTTTCATTGGTTTTACGTTCAACGGTTGCGCTTCTCATCATACCTCCATGGCGGTTAATGCTGCGATTAATCGATCAGTCTGCTCCCGGCTGCCCACACTGATGCGGATATGATCCTGCAAGCCGGGTGAATCAAAATAGCGGATGAGAATACCCTGCCGACGCAGGTATTCCTTCACCGCACGTGCCGGTCGATCCAGCACCCGGCACAACACAAAGTTGGACTGCGAGGAATACACCCGCAGCCAGGCAAACCTGCGCAAGGCATCCACTAACCGCCCGCGCTCTTGTATGATCTGTAGTGTGCGCTGTGACAGATCTTCAACATGTTCTATCGTTGCACATGCCGCTGCTTCTGCCGCCACCGACACCGTATACGGTTGCTTTGCCTTCATTAATACCGGCACCAGTGCCGGAGGAAAGATTCCATAGCCGACGCGCAGACCTGCCAGCCCCGCCCACTTGGAAAATGTGCGCAGCACGATCAGGTTTTCACGCTCTTTTACCCGCGCCAGCAGGGAAGGTGTGCCTTCCGCGAAGTGGATGTAGGCTTCATCCATCACCAACACCAGCGGCAGTGTCAGCAGCCGTTCGATCACGTCCGCCGTGATGACCCCGCCGTCAGGATTGTTGGGATTTGCTAAAAACAACAGTTTGGGCTGTTCCTGCGCCGCCGCCTGTTCAATTGCCCCCATATCCAGCGAAAAATCCGCTCTGCGCGGCACATTCACCACCCGCGCCTGATACAACGCGCCGTCAAAGGCATACATGCCGAAGGTGGGCGGACAATTCAGCAAGGTATCACCAGGCGTCACAAACACGCGCATGATTAAATCCAGCAGTTCATCCTCGCCCGCCCCCACCACGATGCTGTCCTGGCTGATGCCGTGATGAGCCGCCAGCAGCCGGCGCAAACGGCGGTTCTCAGGATCAGGATAGATATGCACATTATCAAGGTTGGCCAGTGCTGCCTGCACCTGCGGCAGCGGGCCATAGGGGTTCTCGTTGGCATCCAGTTTCACCAACGCTTCCAGCGGAAGCCCCAGCTCCTCTGACAGCACCTCCAGGGGAACAATGGGGTGATAGGGCGGCATGGCACGGATGTGTTCGTTCACCAGGTCAAGGGCTGCGGTCATGCTCTCTCTTCACGCGCACGCGCAGCCGCGGCATGCGCCGTCAAGCCTTCCACATCCGCCAGTTGCGCCGCCAGGTTGCTCAATGATTTGGCAGTGGTTGCATCCAGACCGATCACGCTCGAAATTTTGACAAAATCCAGCACATTCAACGGCGAAGCATAGCGCGCCGTGCCGCCGGTCGGCATCACATGGCTCGGTCCGGCGATATAATCACCCAGCACCTCGAACGAGTGATCGCCCAGGAAGAAACCGCCTGCGTTGTTGATCTGATCCATCAGCGCCTGCGGGTTTCCCACTGAGAGGCACAGGTGTTCTGCGGCATATTCATTCGCCAGCGTTGCCGCTTCTTGCAAAGATTCCGTCACCACGATACCGCTCGCGTTCTCCAGCGATGCCAGCAGGATGTCATTGCGGCTGAGGCGCGGCAGTTGTTCTGCCACCGCCACCTGCACAGCCTTTGCAAGGTTTGCGTCCGGGGTCAGCAGGATGGCGCTGGCCTGCACATCGTGTTCCGCCTGCGCCAGCAAATCCGCTGCTACCCAATCTGGGTTGGCGCTGCCGTCAGCGATCACCATAGTCTCAGTCGGGCCGGCCAACCCTTCCATGCCGACCACGCCAAACAACTGCTGTTTTGCCAGGGTGACAAACAGGTTGCCCGCGCCCACAATTTTGTCGACCCGCACCACACTTTCAGTGCCGAACGCCATCGCAGCGATCGCCTGCGCTCCGCCGATCTGGTATACGGCATCCACATTGCACAAATAGGCCGCTGCCAGAATGGCTTGATGCGGTTCGGGCGGGGTGGCAACAATGACTTGTTTGACGCCCGCTACCTTGGCAGGGATGACGCTCATCAGCAGCGAGGAGGGCAGCGGCGCGGTGCCGCCGGGCACATACACCCCCACCCGCTCGATGGCGCTCACACGCTGTCCCAGCATACCGCCCATCTCAGTTGTAACCCAACTCTGGATCGGCTGGCGCTCATGAAATTCGCAAATGCGCTCCAGGCTGACCTGCATCACCTGTTGCAGGCGCGGGTCCAGGGTTTTCCAGGCCTGCTTCAGTCTCTCAGGCGCAATAACAATCTCCTCTCCCTCGTACTTATCCAGTCGCGCTGACCATTCACGCAACGCTTCATCACCGCGCTCTTCCACCGAATGTAGAATGATCTCCACCGCCCTGGGCGGGGTGACGCCCGCGCCGAACAGGGCTTCTGTGCGCGATACCAACGCCGGCGCGTACTGCATACGAGTGAGCGGCTTGCGCTTGAGAATGGTTTTCTTGGCTTCTTCTACCGAATAAATAGTGATCATCTTATTCCTCCAGTGCCGCCAGCATCTGGGTCAGTTCCAGCGGCTCTTCTTCAAAAATATAACTAACCGGCGACACCACCACACCGCTGCCGCCGATCTGACGCAGTTCGCGCACCGCCTGGTGCAGCAATTCTTTCTCTACCACCACATGCACAGAAAAGAACGGTTCACCGTCGCGGGTGAGAATGCGCGATACGGTCGGGCCTTGCAGCCCGCTGATCACAGTTTTGGGCAGCAGCTTTTGGGCGATCTCTTCCTCGCTGCCCGCGCGAACATTGGCGAAGACCGCCACCTTGCGCTTGCCGCGCAGATACGCCCCCACCAACTCCAGCAACTGGATCGCCACCGCGCGTGTGTCAGGCTGGTTCTGCAGTGCGGCTTTGTTCGCCAGCAAGCAGGCCTGTGCCTCCAGCACGGCGCCGTCCTGCAGCCGTTTCAGGCGGTTGTCACGCAGGGTGGTGCCGGTCGAGACCAGGTCAACGATGATGTCGGCATACCCGATGGTGGGCGCGATTTCCAGCGCCCCTTCCGCCTGGATAATCTGGATGGGCAGCGCGGTGTTCTTGACGAAAAACTGCTCTGCCAGGCGCGGGAATTTGGTGCCTACCCGCAGCGGACGACCGCATGCCGCCTGCCAGCGAGTCAGGTCATCCAGCGTGTCCACCTCGGCCCATTCGTCCGGCACGATTACATTCAAGGTGCATTTGCCATATCCCAACTGGCTGTGCAGAGTGAGGATCCTGCCACTGTCGTCGTTCTTCTCGTAAAAAATATCGCTGCCGGTAATACCGAAATCGACACTACCGTCGCGCACACTGATCACAATATCACCGGGACGTTGAAAGATCACCTCTGCGTTCGGCAGCAGGGGGATGCGGGCGATATATTGGCGCGGGTTGGGGCTATAAATGGGCAGGCCGATTTCGGCAAATAATTGCAAACTGGCATCCGCCAGCAGCCCTTTGCTAGGCAAGGCGATTCTGATATTTCGGTTGTTTGGGGTCATACGTCACTCCTGATTGAAAAAGCGCCCCCCGTCCGGGGAGCGCTTTGGATGTACGTTCGTTCAGCGTTTAGATACGCAGACAAGCGGTCCTGCCCGGGCGGGTAGCCGGTTGTGTATGCGCATGATGATGCAGGCAGGAAATGGTTAATGTTTTCATTGCCCAAGATTCTACCACAACAAAACCTGGAATACAACTTTTTTATTACTATCCTGAAATAATGAATAAACTATATTTTTCTGTTACAATCATGCCTAACTTTTTTACCCCCTTGTCCAAAAACAACCACACAGCAACAAAAACCAAGGATGTTTTCCGAACATGACACCCCCCGATGTTTCATTGCCCAAAGACGATTTAACCCAGGATGCCCTGTCAACGCAATCATCCATAGCCCCGCGCCGCACCCGCCTGCGTGCAACTTTTCAAGCGGTCAGGTACCTGGCATCGCGCGCTTTGATGATTGCCCTGATCATCTTTCTGGGGGTGTTTGTCACCATCATCATCATGAACCGACCGGTCAATCTGGGAATGCGTACCAATCCTCCCCAATTGGATACCGCCATCCGAACAGCGGTGAAAACGACCGTTGATGCCCAATGGCGTGAACTGCGTCCCAGTGAACGTACCACATTTAATCCAGATGCGATGACCCAGGAATTACTCGAAGAAAGCGGCATTAACCTGCCTTATCTTCCCCGCCACCTCAAGTGGACTTGGAATTCTCTGCGCTTTGATTGGGGCAGGCTGCAAGCACGTAGACCCAATCTGAGTACGATTTGGAGAACAAGCAGCACCTTCAACCTCAACGAAATCCTGCTGGAATATATGCCCAACACCATGCTGCTAGCGACTACCGCTTACCTGATAGTCTTCGTGTTCGGCATCCCGCTGGCGTTGTTTCTGGCGCGCCACTATGGCAAATGGTACGACCGCGTGGTTGCCTTTCTGGCGCCGATCTCTTCCATCCCCTCCTGGGTGATCGGCATTCTGCTGATCGCCATCTTTGCCATCCAACTTAACTGGCTGCCCTACGGCCGCATGTTTGGCAACATACCCCCTGACACCAGGCTGGGCTATGTGCCCATCATTCTCAAACACATGATCCTGCCGGTCAGCGCCATCGTACTCAGCATCTTCTTCCACCTGGTCTATTCCTGGCGCTCGTTCTTCATCACCTTCGGTCAGGAAGATTACGTCGAGTTGGGTAAAGCCGTTGGCCTGAGCGCGCGCAAACTGCAGCGCAACTACATCCTCAAACCAACCCTGCCCTATGTCATCACCTCCTTCGCCATCATGTTCGCCAGTTTCTGGCAGATGACCGTTGCCCTTGAGGTGATCTTCAATTGGCCTGGACTGGGCTTCCTCTTTATCAATCTCGGCCTGCCCAATCTGTGGGGTGAGAACATGTACCCCGGTGAACTGCTGATCGCCCTATCCGTGATCGTCATGTTCGCCTACCTGCTGGGGGCGGCCGTTTTCCTGCTGGATATCGTCTATGTACTGATCGATCCGCGCATCCGCCTGACACAGGGCGACGCAGCGCTGCATCTAAAATCCAACCACCGCTGGCGCTGGAAAGACCTGAAAGCTGAAACAAAACATCAATGGCTGCGCTGGAAGAAGCTATTCCAGCGGAGACCGGCTGTGCAAAAACAGCAAAAAGCACCTATCAACGTTTCTTTGCACCGCGCTGAGCGGCGCCAGCGCTTTGGACAGGCAGTGCGCGAAATCATGCGTTACCCCTCCGCTGTCATTGGTTTTATTATCATCAGCCTGCTGGTGATAGGGTCTATATACGCCGTGATCGCCCTGCCTTATGAAAAGATCGGTGAAGAATGGCAGCGCAACCAGCTGACCGGCAAGCCAATGGCCCCTCAACAGGCGCGCCCAGCGTATACAAACTGGTTCCGCCAGAAGAAACTTCTCTCCACCCTGACTCTGAACAGTGAGGAGGGCGACGCTGAACGCTTCGAAGATAGTGTCAATGATGAAATTGACCAGATCGTACTCACCTTCACCTTCGATTATGACTACGCCGAATTCCCCAGCGAGATGATCATCTATCTCTCCTCGACTTTCACCGAGAAGCGCACCTTTACTGCCCTTTCATGGCGCACCCCTGACGGGCGGGAAATTCCTCTGAAAGATGTCTCTACCGGTACTCATGAAAAATATGAAATCGATGACAAGATCAATATCCGCCGCTTGCTGCGCGATTATGAAGCCCTCTCCAACTGGTTTCAGGTTGACGGCGGCTCACCCACCCCGCATCATCACCTGCTGTTTGCCGACCCTTATGCCGAAGAACCGCGCGTGCTGCCCGGTGAATACCAGCTGGTCATCGACGCACTCACCTTCGAGCCGGGCAATGACATTCAGGCGGAAGTGATCCTGCTGGGTCAGGTCTATGGGCTGGCCGGCACCGACTATTACCGCCGTGACCTGCTGGTGCCGCTGGTATGGGGCATGCCTTTTGCCCTTGTAGTCGGATTAGGCGGGGCTGTCAGCACCACCATCCTCTCGATGTTGGTGGCTGCCACCGGGGTGTGGTTTGGCGGTTGGGTCGATAACCTCATCCAGCGTATCACGGACATGAACCTGGTGATGCCGGTGCTGGCTATCGCTGTGCTGGCCTATGCCTATCTGGGGCTCAGTCTGTGGATCATCCTGATCGTGTTCGTCTTCCTGAACGTGTTTGGCACCCCCACCAAGAATTTCCGCGCCGCCTTCCTGCAGGTGAAAAGTTCGCCTTACATCGAAGCCGCCAAAGCTTACGGCTCCGGCAACTGGCGCATCATCTCCCGCTACATGGTGCCGCGTCTGATCTCCGTGCTGGTACCGCAGCTGGTGGTGCTGATCCCCTCCTTCGTGTTCCTCGAAGCCACCCTGGGGCTGTTCAACATCAACACCGGCTTCCCCACCTGGGGGACGGTCATCTTCCTCGCCCTCAGCCGCGGGGCGATGTTCAGTTCGCGTTACTGGGTTCTGCAGCCGATCGCCCTGCTGCTGCTGACCGGGTTGGGCTTCTCCATGTTCGGCTTTGCGCTCGAACGCATCCTCAACCCGCGACTCCTGGAAAAATAAACACCGAGACCGTTTTTCACCCTGCCTTTTCGGTATAATCAAAACAGACACACCAACCGAAAGGAACCTGTCATGATTGCACCTGCCTTCCTGGCTTTTGAACTGCTATTCAGCCTTGTATTCATCGCCTGTCTCGTGCATGCCAGCCGCCGCTCGCCTTCAATGACGATGGAACTGGTATTCGCCCTGCTATTCGGCGTGCTTCTCGAATGGATGACCATACAGCAATTGGACGCCTATCAATACGGCCAGTTCCTGCTCATGATCGATGGCGCCCCGCTGTGTATCGGCATGGGCTGGGCGGTGATCATTTACAGCGGCATGCAATTGCTCGCAAGCTGGGAGATGCCCGCCTTTGTGCGGCCCTTCGCGGTTGGTTTTTACGCCCTCCATCTCGATCTGGCGATGGACGCCATCGCCATCCGCCAGGGCTTCTGGCATTGGGTGATTCCGCTTGACAGCCAGTGGCATGGCGTTCCCTGGGGCAATTTCTGGG
>OMKS01002578.1_pt1 | contig 15048 bp, 12 predicted proteins | sample 1674721 | NCBI WGS metagenome assembly OMKS01 (sample SAMN06264996, study PRJEB25208) | sediment metagenome | isolation source: hot spring sediment | place: USA: California | collected 2014-09-02
AATGATACGGCGACCACCGAGATCTACACTATCCTCTTCGTCGGCAGCGTCAGATGTGTATAAGAGACAGGATTATACACCGATAGTAATAACAGAGCGATATCTAAACTTCCGGAATAAGCGCCATCATCGCGGGGGCGGACGAAAAACCGGCCGTTTCAGCCATGCCCGGCGCGCCTCTGGATGCGCGAGCTGACACGCTCTCCCGATAGTCGCTGTGAGATTCCATAATCTATGAACATACCCTTCCACAGACCCCATATCGCTGAAGCGGAGATCGACGCCGTCGCCGATGTGTTGCGAAGCGGCTGGATCACCATGGGGGAAAAGACCCTGGAATTCGAGAAGGCGTTTTGCCGGTATCTGGGCTGCCGCCACGGCCTGGCCGTCAGTTCCGCCACCGCCGGGCTGCACCTGGCGCTTCTTGCCGCCGGTATAGGCCCCGGCGACGAGGTGCTGCTGCCGGCCATGACCTTTGTGGCCACGGCCGAGGTGGTGATGTACCTGGGGGCGGTCCCGGTGATGGTGGACTCGTGCCGGGACACCCATCTTATGGACCCGGCCGACCTGGAGAGAAAGATCGGGCCCCGCGCCAGGGCCGTCATCCCTGTCCATTACGCCGGGCAGCCCTGCGATATGGACCAGATAAGGGCTCTGGCGGATAAAAACGGCCTTATCGTCATCGAGGACGCGGCCCACTCCCTGCCGGCATGGTACCGGGGAAAGCCGGCGGGTCTCCTGGGCGACATTGCCTGTTTCAGTTTTTACGCCACCAAGACCCTGTCCACGGGCGAGGGCGGGATGGTCGCCACCGGCAACGACGAGTGGGCCGCCCGAATGGGCCGAATGCGCCTCCACGGCATAGGCAGGGACGCCTGGAACCGCTATTCCGACCGGGGGGCGTGGGAGTACGATGTGGACATTCTGGGCTACAAGTACAATACCACCGACATCAACGCGGCCCTCGGGCTGGAACAGCTGAAAAAACTTGAATGGATGTGGCGTGTCCGTGAAAATATCGCGCAACGCTACACCGACGCCTTCGGCGGCCTGGAGGGGGTGCTTCCCTACATCGTGAAAGGCGACCGGGTTTCGGCGTGGCACCTCTATCCCCTGAGGTTGGATCTGGACGCGCTTGCCATAGGCCGCGACCAGTTTATTGTGGAGATGAAAAGCCGGGGCGTCGGCACCAGCGTGCATTTCATCCCGCTGTACCGTTTCAGCTATTACCGGGAACGGGGATACCGGCAGGAAGACTTTCCCGCCGCGGAATGGATATTCCAGAGGATTGTTTCTCTTCCCATATACCCCGGGATGGAAAGCCAAACCCCCCATGTCATCGACAGTGTCATGGACATAGTGAAGAAATACCGGCGTTGACCCATGAAAGCGGGAAGGTGAGAGCGGCCCATGTCGATCATTTACAGAATTAAGTGCAGCGGGTTATTTTACCTCATTATGGACGCGGCCGTCATCGCGCTTTCGGCGGCCGTCGCCCTGGGCCTTTTTACGGCCCTTGAGTTCACGTCTTTTTACAGGCCGCCGGCGCTTTACCTGCTCGCGGGCGCGGCGGCCCTGCATCTGCCGTTGTTCTATGTCGCGGGAGTTTACCGGGTCCTCTGGCAGTATTCCAATGTCCGCGACATGTACCGTCTGCTGGGGGCCGTGGCTGCCTGTCTGCCCGTCCTTATCGCCGCCGGCCGCGTCCTGGATGGAACCCTCCCATGGGGCGCGTTTTTCGTCGCCTCCCTGCTCATCGGCGTCGGCTGCGTCCTGTACCGTTCCGTAATCAGAGATGTTTCCCCCGTGTCGAAGGCGCTTGCCGGGCCCCGTGAGGTGACCGACCCCTGGGGGGTGACGCGCCCGGGCGAGGAAAAGAGAATACTCATCGCCGGGGCGGGGGACGCGGGCCGCATGATTCTTTCGGAATACGCCAGGCGGGGGATGGAGGCCGTGGTGGCCGGTTTTGTCGATGATAATCCTGAAAAGATCGGGAGGGTCCTCAACGGCAAGAAGGTGTTCGCCTCCACCGAAAATATAGGCGGCGTGGTCGAATCAAAAAGAATCACGGAGCTCATTATCGCCATGCCGTCGGTCGAGTCCCGGGCGGTGGAAAGAATCATCATGCGGGCGCGGGAGGCGCATCCCGGCCTCGTTTTGAAAACCCTTCCGCCCTTCACCCGTATATTTGAAAGCTCCCTGAGCCCCGACCTGAGAGAACTGGGCATAGGGGACCTGCTGGGCAGGGAGGAGTTCTCCATCGACGCCGGGGCGATAAAGGACCATTTCGCCGGCAGGACCGTCCTGGTGACCGGCGCCGGGGGAAGCATCGGGTCTGAACTCTGCCGCCAGCTGCTGAAGTTCGACATACGGGGGCTGGTGGCGCTGGGCCGGGGGGAGTTTTCCATCTACAGCCTTGCCAAGTCCCTCAACGAATACCTTTACTTCCTTGAATCCGCCGCCGGGGTGCATTACCGCATTGCCGATGTCCGCGACACGGCGATGCTGGGCCGGGTGTTCGACCGGTACAGGCCCGACATCGTCATTCACGCCGCCGCCCACAAGCATGTACCCCTCATGGAATACAACGAGATAGAGGCGGTGTCGAACAACGTGATCGGCAGCGCCAACGTGTTCGAGGCCTGCCGCCAATACGGCGCCGGCGAGTGCGTGCTGGTCTCCACCGACAAGGCGGTGCGTCCGGTCAATGTGATGGGGGCGACCAAGCGCATGGCGGAGCTGGTAGCCCGCTATTACGGCGAGGAAAAAAATCTTAAAACGTCAATCGTTCGTTTCGGCAACGTGATCGGCAGCCGGGGCTCGGTCATCCCCCTGTTCCGCGAGCAGATCGAAAAAGGGGGGCCGGTCACCGTGACCCATCCGGAGGTGACGCGGTATTTCATGTCTATACCGGAGGCGTCCATCCTGGTGCTTAACGCCGCGGCCTATGCCGACGGCGGCGAGATATTCGCGCTGGACATGGGCAGGCAGTACCGGGTGGCCGACGTGGCGCGCCAGCTCATACGGCTTTACGGCCTGGAGCCGGACCGGGACATACGCGTTGAATTTACCGGACTCCGCCCCGGCGAAAAGCTCTATGAGGAGCTTTTCTACGGCCGGGAGCGGCTGCGGGAGACCGGCAACGAAAAGATATTTACCCTGGATTCGTCCGCGGAAGGTTTCGACAGCGGGGAAATCAGGGCTTTCCTGGAAAAAGCTCCCGACGGGCTTTACCGCATGGACGCCCTGCAGGTTCGGCGCCTTATCAAAGACATGGTCCCCGAGTACGAGTTCGAGCCGCCTCCGGCGCAGGGGGGAAGAAACCGGGTCGTGAACTGAACATCGCCATAAACATAATTGACAAATACCCCGCCTCCTTCCAATAATACGTATCGGTCCATCGGCCGGGGAACGCCCTGTAGAGGCGCGGCCGGCTTACGGACGTTAAATCAAGTAATAGTTATTTCAATGGACCTGCGCCGGTGATGCCGTCGGGTCGGACAGACGGCGGTGAAGGGACAATGACGGTAGAGGGACAGAAAGCGGCGGAGAATTATTAATGCGAAAGAAAATCAATATCGGCATTGTGGGTTTCGGGACCGTCGGGAGCGGCCTGCTTCATGTACTTAAAAGAAACAGTGAACTGATCGGTCTCAGAAGCGATATCGACATCACGGTCAAAACCATCTGCGACCTTGATATTAAAAAGGTAAAATCGGCGGCCCCCGGCGTGACAATAACCGACGACTGGAAATCGGTGACGGCGGACAGCGACATCCACACCGTGGTTGAGCTGATCGGCGGGATCGAGCCCGCGAAAACCATCATCCTTGAAGCGCTCCGGGCGGGGAAAAACGTGGTCACCGCCAACAAAAAACTGCTGGCCGAGGAGGGGCGCGATATTTTCGACCTCCTGGGCGAGACGACCGCGCGCCTGGGCTTCGAGGCCTCGGTGGGCGGCGGCATCCCCTGTGTCCTTTCCCTGAGGCGCGGCATGGTGGGCAACGTCATCAAAGAGCTCATGGGCATACTCAACGGCACCACCAATTACATACTGACCCGCATGCAGGAGGACGGCCTCTCCTTCGACCAGGCGCTCAAAGACGCCCAGGAGAAGGGCTTCGCCGAGGCCGATCCGACCTTCGATATCGAGGGGTACGACGCGGGGCACAAAATCGCCCTGCTGTCCATGCTGGCGTACAACAAAAAGATCGACTACCGGGCGATTCCCATCGAGGGTATTACGAAGATCGGCGCGCTGGACATTCTTTACGCCCGGGAAATGGGCTATGTCATCAAACTCCTGGGCATAAGCAAGCTTGAGGGCGGCGCGGTCGACATCCGGGTGCAGCCCACCATGCTTCCCCGCACCCACCCCCTGGCCTCGGTGAGAAACGAGTTCAACGCGGTCATGTTCGACGGCGACATGACGGGGCCGGTTACCCTCTACGGCAAGGGCGCCGGGAGCCACCCGACGGCGTCGGCGGTGGTGAGCGATATCGTGCAGATTGCCCGGCAGGAGAAAGAAGAAAAGGGGGGCGTCAGGGCCATTGAAGAAGCGCGCTACCTTCCGGCCGAGCAGCGCGTCTCCCGCTATTACATACGGCTCCATACCGAAGACCGGTCGGGCATTCTGACAAAGATATCGGGTGTACTGGCCCGCTATGACATTTCCATCGCCTCGGTCATTCAGAAAGAAAGCGACATGCCCCACGTGCCCCTGGTGATCATGACCCACCAGGCCGGAGAAGCGGGCATGATGAAGGCCATGGAGGAGATCAGGAATTTCGATTTTATCGGCGGCGACGCTTTAATACTGCGGGTCGAGGACTACGAGGCCGGGGGAGAAAACGATGAGTGATGCTTACCGTGCTGTGTTTCGCTGTATCGGCGGGTGCGACGGGGAATACCCGCTGGACGAGGTCGTCTACCGCTGTGAAAAGTGCGGCGAACTGCTGGAGGTTTCCCACGACATGGAACGGCTCAAAAAGACAAAGCCGGAGAAGTGGCGTGAACTTTTTGACAGCAGGGTCGGCGTCACCGACTGGCCCTACGGCAGCGGTGTCTGGGGGAAGAAAGAGATGGTCTGCCCCGAGGTGGACAACGAGAACGTGGTCTCAATGTTCGAGGGGAACACCAACCTTTTCTGGGCGAAGCGTTTCGGCGAGAAACTGGGGATGAAGGACCTCTGGATAAAGATGTGCGGCAACAGCCACACCGGGTCATTCAAAGACCTGGGCATGACCGTTCTGGTCTCCATGGTGAGCGAAATGATCCACCGGGGAAAAAAGATCGAGGCCGTGGCATGCGCCTCCACCGGCGACACCTCCGCCGCCCTTGCCGCCTACTGCGCCTACGCGGGAATCCCTTCCATCGTTTTTTTGCCGTCCAATAAAATTTCCACCGCCCAGCTGGTGCAGCCCATGGCCAACGGCGCCATCGTGCTGTCCCTGGATACCAACTTCGACGGCTGCATGAAGGTGGTGCAGGAAATAACGAAGGACAACACCATCTACCTGGCGAATTCCATGAACTCCCTGCGCATCGAGGGGCAGAAATCAATCTCCTTCGAGATGGTCCAGCAGTTCGACTGGGAGGCGCCCGACGTGGTGGTCATTCCGGGCGGCAACCTGGGCAATGTCTCGGCCCTGGGCAACGGCTTTGCCATGATGCTGGAGCTGGGCCTGATAAACAAGAGGCCGACCATCGTGCTGGCCCAGGCCGAGAACGCGAACCCCGTGTACCGGTCGTACCTTGAAAACTTTGACAGCTTCGAGGCCATGGTGCCGAAAAAAACCCTGGCCTCGGCGATCCAGATAGGCGACCCCGTGTCGGTGAGGAAGGCGATCAAAACGCTGAAATCCTTCAACGGCATCGTGGAACAGGCCTCCGAGGAAGAGCTCGCCGACGCCGCCGCCCTGGGAGACCGGACCGGAATGTACACCTGTCCCCACACCGGGGTGGCCCTGGCGGCGCTCATTAAACTGGTGGACCGGGGCGTGATTCCCCGCGACAGCCGCACCGTGGTGATCTCCACCGCCCACGGGCTGAAATTTTCCGAGTTCAAGGTGGGCTACCACGAAGAGACCCTGCCGGGGGTGAAAAGCGCCTGCGCGAATCGCCCAATAGAGCTGCCGCCGGACGTGGAGAGGGTGAGACAGGTCCTCGACCAGGAACTGGCCCGGCGGAAAAAAGTGTAGGGGCCCCCGGACAGTGACGGGCGCGATTGAAATTACTTCAGAGGTCTTCCAGGTGGGCGGATCGGAACTTTCCCACGGCTCGGACGCGGCCGTCTACCTGATCAGGGGGGACGGTGAGGCCGCGCTGGTGGACGCCGGCACCGGCCGCGGCCATGACCGGATCGTCCGTGCTATTCAGTCGGTTGGTGTGCCGCTGGAGGGCGTGCGGCGGCTTTTTATCACCCACTGCCATTATGACCACACCGGCGGCGCGGTTCGCATGAAAGAAACGACCGGGTGCGAGATCGTCGCCCACGAGCTGGACGCCTGTTTTCTGGAAAGCGGCGATTCCCTGACGACCGCGGCCTCCTGGTACGGCACCTCCATGGAGCCGCTGGAAATCGATATAAAAATGGAAGGGCGGCGGGCCGAGTTTACCGTGGGGAACATCGAGGTGGTAATGCACCACACGCCGGGCCATTCGCCGGGCTCCACGGTGCTTACCCTGGTGTCCGGGGGCATGAAGGTGCTCTTCGGGCAGGACGTGCACGGGCCCCTGAACGAAGTCCTGCGCTCCGATCGTGCCGATTATGTCGCTTCACTGGAATACCTGCTGGGCCTCGAGGCCGACATACTCTGCGAGGGCCACTTCGGTGTTTTCACCGGCAGGGATAAGGTCCGTGATTTTATCGAATCTTTTCTGTAAGCCGGCACCCGGCCATGAAAAATAAAATTATACGCTCAACTGTCATAAAAGAACGCAGCCCCCTGGCGGCAGCGCTTTTGTCTTTTTTCTTCACCGGCCTCGGGCAGTATTACAATGGAGAGGCGGCGAAAGGGACCGTCCTTTTTCTGCTCAGGTTGACGCCCCTGCTGCTGGTCCCGGCCCAGGGGACGGCCGGGGTGGGCGCTTCTCCGGTAAAAATTTTCTTTTTTATGGTACTGGCGAGCTTTTTGGCCTGGGTCGCCGCGGTTCCCGAAGCTGCTTTGCGGGCATACACCGGGGGGCCGGCGGCGCTTAAACGCTACAACAGGCCGGCGGTTTACGGGGCTTTCGCGGTAATCAGCACCCTGGCGCTGTCGGTGGGGGTGGCGGCGGCCCTTATGTTTTTCGGCTTTCACCGGGCGGCCGGCGACCGCATGGAGCCCGGCATAGTAAAAGGGGACGTGCTGCTGGTCGACCGTGGCCCCCGTGACAGGCGCAGAGGGGAGGTGATCCTGCACCGTACGCCCGCCGGGCCGCTGCGTATGTCCCGGGTCGTGGGCCTTCCGGGGGACGAGGTGTCGGTCGCGGGGCACACCTTTCTGGTGAACGGAGCCGCTCTGCCGGTAGGGGTGCTGACCCCGTCCGAACTTGCCGCGTCGGGTCTGCCCAACCGGGAAGACCTCTATTTCGAAATCAACAGCGGATTCCGTTACGCCGTCAGCGCCGACGGAGAGAAAGTTTCCCGAAAAAAAGCGGCGAGTAAAGCGTTCAAAGTCGCTCCCGGGGCCCTTTTTGTCGTGGGGGACAACCGGAAGTCCGACGACGTGCACGAAACGGTAGAGATTCAGAGGGTTCTGGGCGCGGTGAGCGGGGTGCTTTATAGCGCTTCCCCGGGAAGATTTCTCGCGGAGCCGATGCTGCCCGACGGGAAATAGCCCTCTCGGGGCTCCATGAATTGTAAAGCGAACATTTCTACTTGACGAAAAAATAAACGTATCAAAGCTTAAACCATTGTATATGCCGCCCGAAGGGAGGGAAAATATGGTTCTCATTACCGGGTGTACGGGCCTGCTGGGGAGAACGCTGTCGCGGAAACTCCGGGAACGGGGTGTCCCGATCAGGGGCTTCGATCTCTGGAAAACCAGGGACGCCGGGGACTTCGACGAGTTTATCGACGGCAGTATCCTGGATTATGAACTGGTGTTCGACGCCTGCGAAGGGGTCGATACGGTCTACCACCTGCTGGACGTGGAATACCCCAGCCGATACGGCCGCCGCTTCATGAAGAAGGTGAACGTGAAGGGGACCGAAACGGTGCTGAAGGCGGCGCTCGAACAGGAGGTAAAAAAGGTCGTTTTTCTCTCGTCCGCCAAGGTATACGGAAAGCCCGGGGAGGTGCCGGTAAGCGAGGACGACCCGGCGCGACCCAACACTCCCTATGGGAAGGACAAAGTGCGGGCCGAGAAAATCTGCAAAAAATACATCGAAAAATACGAGATGGATATCACCGTCCTGCGCCCGACCACCATGACGGGCCCCGGGGTGGATGACGCCATGATCCTCATTATTCTGTATATGGCGCTAGGCATGGGCGACTCGAGCCGGCTGTACGTGGCGGGGGACGGGGACTCCCGGTTCCAGCTGGTCCACCCCGATGACGCCGCCGAAGCCTTCATCCTGGCGTCCTCGTCGGACGCGTCCCGGGGCAATACCTACAACCTGGGGTCCGACGACGTCCCCACCCAGGCCGAACAGCTGGCGCGCATCGTCGAAAGGACGGGCCTGGACTGCGAGGTGCGCCGCATAACGCCCCTGTTCACGCGTATACTTTCGTTTATCCTGAAGCCCCTGGACATCAGCTACCTGCGTAAGGAACACGTATTCTTCATACTCTCAAACTTCCTGCTGGACTGCGCCACCGCGAAGAAGGACCTGGGGTGGAAGCCCGCCAGAAACAATGTCGATATCTTTGTGGAAACTATCGACTGGTACCGGAAGGAAAAGCTGTAGGAAGGAAGGAGGGCGAAGGCTTCAGGGGCGCTCCGCGCCTTCTGTTTTGCGCCCCGCGATTTTCCGCGCGACCGAACCGACGAGCTGCATCAGCTTGACCAGCAGCAGTTTCAGGAACTGCCCCATGGAGCCTTCCCCGGTATCCATGGTCAGGAGCATCTGGGCCATCTTCATTTCTTTCGTGGAAAGGGTTTTGCTCTGGAGCTGCATTTCCTTGAGTTTTTTCTTTACATCCTTGCGGGCCAGTTTGAGGGTTTCTTTGTCTTCCTTCAGGTCTTTTACCGAACGTACCAGGTCGAAAAGGCCGGGGTCCTGGAGCATTTTCTGCTTCACGTTGTTCAGGTCCGTCAACGACTTCCGTAATATCGCGTTTTTCGCGTTTTCGCCGAATTCCATAAGCAGTTCCAGGTACTGGCCCAGAAAATAAGCCTGCTTGTAGATTCGTTCCATCTCCTGCTGGGTTTTACGGCTCAGGTCCAGGCGGTTAAGTTCGTCCACGGCGGTAGAGATGTTGTCCAGCATCTCGTCGGTGAGCCTGAACATGTCCTGGGGTTCCAGGTCCTTTATCTCTACAAAACGGTGGGAAACCTCTTTCAGGTCGTTGAACATTCTTTCGGAATGGTCCAGCATGTAGCGGTATGCCCGTTTCTCGGTCGGGTTGAGCGCGTCCTCGCCTTTCTCCCCGGCCTCTTCCATTTTGCGCTTTATTTCCTTGATGTTGACTTTCGACGTGTCAAAGTCGATTCTGGACTGGTCCAGGTTTTTTTTTGCCTCGAAGAAATTAGGTTCGGCCAGGTCGTCACCAATTTTAAGGATGTTCAATTTAATATCGCCCAGCTTTTTCTTCAGCTCGTACTTGTCTATCCTGCTTATGCCGTCGGTGACCACCAGTATCTCGGCGTTGATAAGTTCCTTGTCGTACCGTATGTCCTCAATCGCCTGGAAGACCGCGTTCTGGAGATTGGTGCTGGTGCCGCCGGTGGTGGTGAGCAACACCTGTTCGATCAGGCGGGGGAAATCTTCCTTTCTTTCGATTTTCATCATGGGTCCGGTTTTAGAGTCGAAGGAGCGGAAGAATATCTTGGCGTTGCTGTTGAGCTTTCTCCTGAGAAATTCCGCCACCAGGCACTTTGAGAAGAACGAACGCATCTTGAAGTCCATCGAGCGGGAGCGGTCCAGCAGCAGAAAGAACTTCTGGTCGAAACGGTTGGCCTGGCGGCCGGTCTCGTCCCTGGAAGTGGATACGGGCTTAAACTTGTCCTGCTGGGACTCGTAGAAGCGCTGCACCAGCAGCGTCTTCTGGAAGAGCTTGATATTGAAAATATCGTCGTCCAGGGCCAGCTCCCGGGGCAGGGCCCTTTTCATATCATAAATGGTGCGGTAATTGTCGATGATCATGTTGTCGCTGAGGGGTGAAACTTTTTCAACCCGGTTAACCATGATGGTCTCTTCGCGGTTGGGGGCCTCGACCTTCTCTTCCTTCGAAATGTCCTCGACGGCATTAAGCGCCTCGGAAATAAACTCGGGGGTGAAGATAATCCGGGCGATCTCGAAAATGACAAAAAACTTCGCGGGCAGAATAACCTGCAGGTTCTCAAAAAAACCCAGGGACTCCCAGTACTCGAAAAAATCGGTGCTGGGCCGCTGGTAACTCTGGGGAGTATAAAAAACCGGCACGGGAATATCCTCGGGTCCTGGCTATATTATGGTACGGTAATCCCTGAGTATCCCTTCTTTAAGCTCTCTCACTTCCTCCACCGCCGGGTTGATTTCAATTATACTGTTCTTGAGGGACTCGATGGTAATCTCGTCCTCCTCCCGGTAGCGCGAAGGGAATATTTTTTTAAGCAGCCCCCTGAGGCCGTCAAGGATACCCCTGGCCTCTTTCAGCTTTTCCCGTTTTTCGGGATTTTCCCGTATCTCCTGGAATATCTTACGCAGGTTAAGCAGCAGTTCCAGCTGCTGTATGGCGCCGGTGGCGTTGAAATGCACCATGGTCTGGTCATAGGCGTCGAGATACACGTCCTTTTCGGACTTGTCCCTGGCTTTTACCGAAACGAAGCTGTTGAGCGTGCACAGGGCCAGGTACATGTCCCTCAGGTCGTCCATGTTCACCTCGTAGCGGTTATGAAGGATCGCCGAAGCCCGTAAATAGTCGGCCAGCTTGGCCTGCTTTCGGGGGCTAATAAAAAAATTATACTCGCTCTTCTTCATGTCCGAAACGAACTTGTTGGTGATGACGTTCTTCATGAAATACACGTAATCGGGCACTACCACCCTGATATCTCTGTTTTTGTTGCGTATGATGTCAGACAGGTACTGGATCTGGGTGAAGGGAATTTTCCGGTCAGGCTCGATGGCTTTGCCCCGGCTGAAGGCGTAGGTGTGGTCGATCAGGAGCTGGGAGTAGCAGTTATTGTCCTCGGGGATTATGGACTTGTAGGTAAAGCGGTCCAGCACCGCCTCGGTGACCTCGTTCATGCGCATATAGTTGGCCGTGGCGATGGCTGTATGGACCGCCGTATCGATAATTTCCTGGCCGTTGATGAACTTGCGCTCGTTCAGAACCGACAGCAGCGAGCGCAGCACCACGTCGCTGGCGTCGAAAAACTCGTCCAAAAACACCAGGTTGGCTTCGATAATAGACCCGTGGATATTGTGCCGTATTTTCCCTTTTTTGAACTCATCGATATTGTAGGGGCCGAAGTAGTTGTCGGGGGTCTGTTCCTTGCTGGCCTGGGAGGCGAAGACCCTGACGCTCTCGAAGGTGTTGAAAATATAATTTGCCAAGTACGATTTAGCCATCCCCGTGCGGCTGAGTATGAGCATGTGCTCCCGTGTAAGGATCGCGTACATGGCCTGCCGTATAATTTCATCGCGGCCGATGACGTTTTTGGAAATGCGGTCCATGTGCCACTCGAGGTACTCAACCGTGGTGGGAATATCGAACTTCTGTTTGTCGATGACGGAGGTCAGAGTGGGGATGCCGGTTTCGGCGCCGGGTTTTTTTTCGGCCTCGTCGGACACGACGTGTCTCGAAGTCGTGATAGAGGTCTGGGCCGGCGCCTCCTGGAGCTCCTTTTTGCCGGCGGCAGGTACGTCCGCGCTGACGACGCAGTAGCCGTCATTCAACAGGAGAGATTCCAGGTGCGTATCCCGATGTTTGCCGTTCGGCGGGGATGACGGTGTATTGCTGTTCATAATAACAACCTCTGAATTTATTCCCCGGCCGCCGGGAGGATGATGCGTATGGATGTACCTTCTCCGGGCGTGCTTTTTATTCCGATCGACCCGCCGTGGTTTTCAATAATCGAGGAGGACACCATCATTCCCAGGCCGGTGGATTTATCTCCCTTTGTGGTGAAAAACGGCCGGCAGACTTTATTAATGTTCTCAGGGGAGATGCCCATGCCTGTGTCTTCAAGGGTTATCGTGGCGTAGGTCTGGCCGTGATGTTCGGTTGAATCAACGGTTATCTTCAACTCGCCCCCGTCCGGCATGGCGTCCTCGGCGTTGGCGATTATATGCAGCAACACCTGGGTCAACTGGTTCTTAATGCCCTTCACGCTCACGCTGATTTCCGGATACCCGGTAATAACCGAATAGCCGTTTTTCTGCATGCGGTTGAGCACTATCTGTATAGGGTGGCTGGTCACCAGTTTGTGAATTTCAAAAACCTCTTTCTCCTCCTCGGGCGGTCTGGACAGGTTCAGCAGCTGCTGGATGATCTGCTTGACCCTGGCAAGCTCGTCTTTCATCGATTTCAGGTAGTCCCGCATGGGGCTGTCTTCGCTTATGTTGTTTTCGATGAAACCGAGGTCCATGGTCATGAGGTTCAGGGGCATTTTTAATTCATACGCCACCCCGGCCGCCAGCAGGCCCATGGAAGAGAGCTGTTCGGCCCGGTGTATGCGTTTCCCGATCCGGGCCGCTTCGGAAACGTCTTCCACCATCACCAGTATGCTTTTGACCTTTTTCTCCCCGTCCAGAATAGGCGTGAGCGTCAGGTTGAGGGTCTTCCCGTCGTCGGGTGCGCCGGTGGGGGTATAGCTGATATTTTTAAGTTTGTGGGGCCTGCCCTTCAGCATCACATCGTCCAGTATCCTGCCGAATTCCTCGCCGCGGAAACCGGGCAGCCTGGTTACATCGGCCCCGATCCCGGTCGTCGCGGAATCGGCGCCCACAATGGCCTTAAAGGCCGGGTTTTCCGACAGGATGATACCGGTCGGGTCCATCGTGAAAATGCCGATGGGTGCGTTGGCGATAATATCCTCGTTGAGGGCGGTCAACTGGCGCAGCTCCTCGGCCTGGGATATCTGTTCTTTGATCTTTTCCTCAAGCCGGCGGGAGTTTTCCCTGAGTTTTTTTTCCATCAGGTGCATATCGGTCACGTTTCTTAAAATCCCGATGAGCCCCAGGGGTGTGCCTGAACCGGACCGGATGGGTGAAAGATTGGCGCTCAGGTAAATTTCGTTTCCGAATTTGTCCAGAGTTTTGAAGCGTTCGTTGCGAATTTCTTTTTCACCCTTGATTACCGCCTCGAAGATTGTCGATGCCCGGTCCAGCTCTATGGCAGGTATCGAGAGGCTGTAATGCATGCCCAGCGCGTCCTCCCGTTTAAACGGCAGCAGGTTCTGCCATGCCGCGTTCTGATACACCAGGTTGCCGTTATTATCGAGGACGAAAATGACATCGGACGCCGATTCAAGCAGGTACTTGTAGTCAACCTCAAGGTTGGGAATCCCCCTGTCTTCGAGGGCGATACGCAGCTGCAGGTCTGATATTAATTTGATAAGTTCATCTTTGGAGAGGGATCGCAGTGTCCTGGTGTCCAGGCTTTCATGGTTCACATTCCGCCATCCTACTGTAGTTTTTTGCGCGGGGTCACCGACATGGAATTAAAGGCCCATATTTCTATAATAAGGCTTACTATTGTGCCTATGAGAAAAGCAACGGCGAAATAGGTGGTGTTCATCTGGAAGAGATAGAGCCCGCCGAAGGCGAAGACCCCCAGGAGCGCCAGCCTCAGGGGAAAGCCCCCGAGGGTAATGCCCAGAAGCACCATGGTATTGGATTTCATGCCTTTGCGCGCCCCCAGCACCCATAATACCGAGAGGAAGAAACTGAGCAGGGTGCCGGTGATGTATCCTTTGAATGCCGGAACTCCGGCCTGCCAGTAGAATACCGCCCCGACAGCGGCGTTAAGGACGGCGGTTATGAGCATCAGGAAGAAGGCGATTTTCAGGTTCTTCATATTCTCGCGCAGGCATTTTTATAATAGTTAACGCCGCTTATACTCATCTGCACACCCGGTCCGCGCCGGTCTGTCCCCCGGTCTGGCCGGGCGTTTTCCCTTTCGTCTTCTAATCAAAAGGGAACAATTTTACCGGTCAATCACAATTTGCCGCCGGTCGTTCGGGGGCTATTTCAGCTTTTCCACGAGTTCGGCGCCCACTTCCTTCACTCCCGGGCGGCCGTCCAGTTCAATAATAGCCGGTTTCCCGTTATTCTCTTTCGACACCTGTTTATAAAACTCCACCGCGGCCAGGGTGCCGGTTTTATTGTCATAGTAAATGCCATGGCGTTTGCTGATGGCGTCTTCATCTTGGTCGTCTGAACGGGCCGAAAGCTTTCCGCCGCAGACCCGGCAGACCAATTCCCCGTCCTTCTCTTCGGGTTTGATGGCGTCGATGTATATATTATTGGGGTGGTTGCCGTCATTCTCGCATATTCTGCGGCCCATGATTCTCTTTTTCGACGTATCCCGGTCCAGCACTATCTCCACCACGAAGTCCAGGTTCACCTTGAACTCTTCCATGGAGAATTTCAGCGCTTTGGCCTGGTCCAGGTTCCGGGGAAAACCGTCAAGCAGCCATCCATCCCGGCAGTCATCTTCCTTGAGGCGGTGCAGTATCATGGGAATGGTGATGCCGTCCGGCACCAGGTTTCCACGATCGATATATTCCTTCGCCTGCTGTCCCAGGGGCGTGCGTTTCTTTATGTTTTCCCTGAAGATAACCCCCGATTCGACATGGGTGATATTGTACTTCTTCTGGATTATCGCGCCCTGGGTCCCCTTGCCGCTGCCGTTGGGGCCAAAGATGAGAATGTTCATGAATCCACCTCTTTGATTAGTTCAGAATAATGTATACC
>OMKS01002579.1_pt1 | contig 15047 bp, 10 predicted proteins | sample 1674721 | NCBI WGS metagenome assembly OMKS01 (sample SAMN06264996, study PRJEB25208) | sediment metagenome | isolation source: hot spring sediment | place: USA: California | collected 2014-09-02
TAATGATACGGCGACCACCGAGATCTACACTATCCTCTTCGTCGGCAGCGTCAGATGTGTATAAGAGACAGTCTATAGACCATAGTACTATGAAATAAAAGTCCATGGATATCTTTGAGTTAACTATCATTGAATTGTTTTCATTCATCACAAACTGTGTTGTTTAATTCTTTCGTATTGAATTGATCTACTCCGCTTTCCCAATGTCTTGTTTCCTTTGCTTCTTAATATGAAATCAAGTCCTTTATTCATTGTTTGTGATGATTGCCTCACATATGGGGATATTTATCCATTCAAAACATGAGTGGTATGTGTGTCAATCTTCTGTGTTCTTTTTCTAGAAAGTGTTTAAGAATTCTGATGACAAGTTATGTATATACTGTAGTTTGTGATATACTTCCACTGAAAGCATAGATTTTGTGATGGAGGGTCTTCAGCATGGGGATTGTATTAACTGTTGCTAATAATAAAGGTGGAGTTGGAAAAACACTGGTGACTCTTGCCGTAGCAAGCACTATTACCTGGCTTCAGAAAAACGATGCAAGTGAACTTCCACAGAATATGCGCAAATTGCCTATACTTGTTGTTGACACTGACCCCCAGGCAAACACCACAGAAGCGCTTGGCATAGATCCGGTTGAAGTACCGGTGAACATTCTTGAGCTATATGAGAATCCCGCAGTGATTGAAACTACTAGTGGAGTATCTCTTCTACAAGCTTCTCCGAAGCACAAGAACATCGTGGTGATACCCTCCTCGATAAAACTTGAGAGTATCAGCAATACTCTGCCATCACAGATTGACGGAAGAACGCGGTTAAAGGACGCTATAGATCGGGTGAGAGATAACTACGCTCTGATAATTATTGACACCCCACCGTCGTTGGGAATTTTTACTCAAAATGCTGTTGTCGCGGCGGACAATATCCTTATTCCCCTGACTCTCACAAAACACGCCCTGCTGGGCGTAAGTAATATGCTCACGTTCTTGGTCACTGCGAAGAAGAGTCAGAATCCACGATTGAATGTGTTAGGACTCTTAGTTAACGCGTATGACAAGCGATATCGTCTCCAGACCTCATTATTGAAAGCAATTCAGAAGGAGTACGACAGCTTCTCGTTTAATACAATCATTCCTACTTCTTCTCGAATGGTGGAGAACATAGCCGCGCGTAGAAATCTTCTCCACAATATAGCTGTAGACCATAGAAATATTTTAATAGGCCTACTCGGAGAGTTATTTGCTCGTATCGACAATCCTGCTGTCTTCCACAAGGGATGAGTTCAATGACAGATAAAGCGAAGAAAAAGAAAGATACGATCTTAGAAGAGATTCTTCACTCGAGCGAAAACGTTAATCAAATTGGTGTTGAACAGGCGCGCCTACTATCAAAAGCCGAATCCTATGAAAAAGATGTGGCGTCCATTTGGGGAGTCCCCGAGTCTGCTGAAACTCCGGATTCTAAACCCGCCAATACAGATATTAAACCAAGTAAATCAAAAGAATCTGAGGATGATTCACAAAATGTATCTGATAAACAATCTATAGAAGATAGTTCTATGGAAGATACTACCATGGAAGTAACGTCTATGGATGTATCGTCCAGTATAGAAGAAACGGCTATAGAAGAAAGAACTATGGAACATACTTCCATAGAAGAAACTGCCAGAGAGGAACAACCGTCTATAGAAGATCATTCCATACATGAACACAAGTCCATAGAACAAAATTCCATAGATGACCCGTCCACTCTAACGATCGATTGGCAAATTGCCCTATATACATTAAGAAATTTCCCTGCATTTGTTCGAAGTCAAAATGAACTAAACCCGAATGAAAAAATAGTCTTAGAGCACATCTTTGATCGTGCGCTTCTGGAGGGGTCTCATATAGTTTCAATAACCAATAGCGATCTCGAGTCTCATCTCAACATCTCTTATAAGTGGGCTGGTAAAACAATACAATCTTTGGTCCACAAAAACTGGATTGACCACAAACTGTCGCTAAGCAAGAAGAAGAAGAGTAAAGCCTCTATTGAAAAGGCTCTTGATCATTTTATTAGAGCTGAATCGCTCAATATTCAAACTAAAGCACTTATCAGTCAGTTGTTTACTGGTGCTTCTATGGAAGAAAAGTCTATGGATCCCTATATGTATGTTCTGTTAGTTAGTAAGAATATATATAAACTAACTAACGAACAGAACATTGAGGCATCTATAGAAGAAAGTTCCATAGATGATAAATCAGTACGAGAACACTTACTCTATTTTTCATCGTACAGTTCTCTAAAGCTAATACTTGTTTTTGCTACTTTGAAAGGATTTGATATCCAACAAATGTCAAAGAAGTTCCTTTTTTATCTTTCAGAGATGTTTTCTGACAAGACTTACGGAGAAAAGATTCCTGCAAGAGCTCAGAAAGTCGAACAAGCAATTATTGAAGCAATAAATTATGCTGCCCCAAAAGCTAAAAAGAATAAATGGGGTTATTTGGAGAAAGCATTAAAAGATGGTTGGGCTTTGAATCTCACAATTGATGATCAGGATAAATGCCAGGAGGAGTCAAACACTTGTTCGCACCTCTGCGAGGATCCGCAAAAAGTTTCTTTGTTTGGTGTTCAAGATATTCTTGATTTGGTTAATGCCTTTCCCGCTCTTACTGAAGGAAAAGAGGTTAGTGCGAATAACATTGATAATGTTAGGAAAGAGATTATAGAGTTCTTCGTTTTTACCCCAACAATAGTGGAAGAGTTTTTAGCAAAAAATGGTTTTAAATCACGCAGACCTTCTGATGAGCTGCTAGGATGAATCAAGCTATTTCATTACAACACGTGTTGTTCTTAGAACATTACTGTTTACTAAGTTGACCTCTTCTTTTGCTATTAGTTTGTGAAAGTTGTGAATAGAGATTATTGATATTATTTATGTAATGCTTTCTAAATAACAATTGTAGCTGCTTACATGAATTAATTTTTCATCAATTATCTTCGATTGAATTGATAAAACGCCCCCATTGGGATAGATGTGTTGACGGTAACTGGAGTTCAAAAAAAAGGAATGCTTTTTGCTTTTTAGTATCTTTTTTGATTGTTCTGGCAGTTGTTTTTTTAAGAGCATCTACGGACTATGAGATTCTATTTCTGTCCTTTGTTCGCTTTACGTTATCTGTCCAATACCATCTGTTTCTATCTTTAAGAATGCTAATGTAATCCTTGCCTTTAATCATATAATTACCATCTGCGCCTATTATCCATTTGACCGAATCACTTTGAATTTCGCGCACGATACTCTCGCGCTGTTTGAAACCGCCAAGTAGTCTTGCCTGGGTAATTGCTAAAAATTCGTCTAACATGGCTGAAATTCTTATATCAGCCAATATCAAGGCATAATCTGCAACGTTGTCAAACAGATACTTGCGCGTCAAGGGCTGAAAAACATAGCTTCTAGGTAGGATGGTGCCATTAACCTTGGCATTTTCATTCTTTTGTATCATCTGTCCGAGGCTATCTTTCCATTGACGTAGATTGTGTTTAGTGGCCTTATCATCCATATACTCATCTTCACCTCGCGCGATTTTCCAGGCAAGGTCAAGGCCGGTAAAGTATTCTGAATCCCAATCTAGACTGAACTGCATTTTAAGACCAATAAAAGTACCAATTGTATTTTGGATATCTTCCTTTATATGGGCCTCGAAGTCCCTCTTATAAGCGTTTAAATTTGCGTCTGTTAGGTTAAATACTGAGTATTTGTACATTATCTATCCCTCCCTATAATTGGCAATTGACATACTAAATTTGGCCTGATTATGCGCCGCATATTTCGCATCAAACTTCACCTGCACCATAGCCAAGCTGCGCGCGCGAAAATTGGTTTAGTGAGCTGTCATATTGTTGGCTTACTACTTGTCGATTAGGCCAATACTCTTCTATGCATATATCCTGGTAACTACCAATAGTTATGTCTGCAATAGTATACTTAGCAACAGCTGTAGACGAGCTGCCTATATTGGGCGTAGCATTAGTACCAAGCGAAACTGCATGCAAAAATGTATAGTTGAAAAAAACGCTAGGAATATGCATACATCACCTGGTTTCGACTATACCGACGCATGAATTTCAGACAACCATAAATGCGACTTGCACCACTTGCAGTTTCGCGCATTCTGGCTATCACATCGTAATCGACCGGGCCTTCAAACCCAAGGTGTCTCCAAAGCTCATTCCCATCAAAATATATACAGCAACGATTACCGAGAAGTCGATAGTTCGCATTTGTAATTGAGTGACAATTAGCGACCGCAGCATTAGTACCAAGCATTTTATTCTGGTTTATGCCGTACATATTTGATAGTTGTAATGAATTCACCTGAAGGTCTTTCTCGCGTTTGAAGCCGTTATCGGTTCTGTTTGGAGTGTTTACGGTAACATAAATCTCGCTCACTTTAATAACACCATCATTCTCAAGTTCCTTGATAATGTAGCGCGCAGTTCTTTTGCTTATATTGAATTTCTTCGCGATGCTTTCACAGCTGATAGGAATTTTTAATCTGCAGATAGTACGCTTAACAAGCGCCTTAACGAATTTCTTGTAACTATCCAACTCAGATGCCGGTATATCTACAACAAAACCGCCGAACATCTTACGCTGGCTTGCTAGATAAACTTTGTCTCCAAAGATGCCCCGAACATACTTTGATTTAAGAAATCTTTTTGCCCAGTTCTCTTTGCTTCTCCATGCATTTGAGTCCACGAGTCTTGCCACCTTATATACATCGTCCAGAGTGCAGAAACCGTTCTTATGAAGGTTTATAAGAACGGTGAACATATATAGAAGTTTCATTACACGCTTTCCGAACGTTATATATGGGGCGGCTTTTAACAGAATTTCTCTCTCCTTTCTTATCTATATTATGTATCGTATTAATTATAACACATATATAGATATAACACGGGTTTTCTCAAGATTGACAGGGCACTTTTTTAAATAAATTTCTCTGTGGATTTCCTTTGTAGGAGCGTCTTTAGAATGAATCATAAATTGGCGCCTAGAAAGTCGCTGTACCAGAAATTGGTATAGCAAAAACTGATATAGCAGATTCTGATATATCAGAAATTGATATATCAAAAAAAGGTATACCGGAAGAAGGTATGCCTGAAGCAGGTATAGCAAAAAATAGGTATCCCTTGAACGAGTACAGCGTTGTTTGCAATGCAAATATGAATCCCCTATTATTTTGAAATAAATGTAACATTTGATACAGTTGAAATATATTTATCTAAATCAGATTATCAGTTGGATTATGGATCTGAGAATTGTTGTCTATTGGTTCGGGGAAGCCTTTTGGTGTAAATAACTATCACTTTGATAATTCGCAATAAATAGAGCAGTTTGTTAAGGAGGCCAAATAGTGAAACGATTTAGTTCTCTTTTTGTGATTCTCGTACTTCTCTTAATGCTAGCTGGATGTCCATCTATTCAGACTATGAAAGATTCTACCCTGAAGGCTTTATTGTTTAATTCTCTTTCCGTCCCTAATTTTGATCCAGAAATAACAGAATATACGATTGAGCTTCCCAGAGGAACAACTGAAGTACCTACGATAAGCACTGTTCCAAATATCGAAGGCGTAACAATCGAAGTGATTAACGCGGAAACGGTTCCTGGAACAACTACGATAATTGTAACTGCCCTAGACGGTGAAACTGTGACCACATATCATATATACTTCACTGTGCAGAAGAATAATGATTCTTCTCTGAAGGCTCTTGAATACAACGAGATGCCCGTTCCGGGATTTAAGAATGATAAATTAGACTACGAGGTTATCCTTCCAGCGGGATCTGCTTATTTGCCAACGATTTCAGCTACTGCAAATGACCCAAATGCAACTATCAATATAACGCAGGTTCTCGAGCTTCCCGCTACTGCTTTTATTACTGTAACTGCCGAGAATGGAGTTACAACCTCTACCTATTCAATCCACTTCATTCCTGAGTACTCTATAGCGGCAACTTCGAATCCATCGGATGGGGGAAACATAACAGGTAGTGGTAACTATCTGCATGGAACTCATATCAATCTGACAGCCACAGCTAATGAAGGCTACGAATTTATTGACTGGACAGCTAATGGAGTGCAGGTTAGCAAAAGTGCAAGTTATTCCTTTACCGCTAATGCAAATAGGGCTCTTGTAGCGAACTTCAAGTTGAAGACCTATATACTAACCACCATTGTATTTGGTCAGGGTACAGTGGACAAAACTCCGGACAATGCCACTTATTCTTATGGAGACGTTGTCCAACTGACCGCCTATCCTGAGCAGGGCTGGAACTTCACAGGCTGGAGCGGAGATATTAGCGGTTCTGTAAATCCCGCAATAATTATTATGGAAAAAAGCAAAACAGTTGGCGCAACCTTCGCTGCAAGTAAGTACACGATTACAGCAACGGCGGGGGACGGAGGCAGTATTAGACCATCTGGAATTGTGCTCGTTAATCATGGTGAGGACAAGACTTTTACTATAACACCGAACGAGGGCTATATTATTGGGGATCTCATAGTAGATGGGCAGTCAGTTGGTCCAGACAATTCATATACCTTCAATGACGTTTCTGAAGAGCATACCATTCATGCCATCTTCTGTTTAGTGACTCCAACAACATATATGGTAACCTTCAACGTGAAAGACAACCAGGGCTCGATTCAGGATGCGCGCATTGCTTTCAACGGTGAGTCAAAGAATACAGATTCCCTGGGTAGGGCGGTTTTTTCTGGAGTGCCTTCAGGTAACGCAACCTACACCGTTAGCAAAGAAGGGTACAACGATGCAAAAGACAATCTGAATGTTGACGGCGACAAGACAGTCGATGTTTTTCTTGTAAAGAAGACTTACACGCTCGCAATAACCTTGGTTGGACAAGGAGTTGTAACCAAGAATCCGGATAAACCCGCATACTCTCACGGCGAAGTAATCCAACTAACAGCCTTCCCTTTAGAAGGGTGTACTTTTGCTGGATGGAGCGGAGGCATATTAAGTTCAGAAAATCCTGTAAATATAACGATGAACGAAGATAAAAGCGTGACAGCAATTTTTGAAGATATTCCGCAGTATGTGTTGACGATTGAGAAGACTGGTAATGGAAAAGTTACTGCCGATCCTGCACCTAATGAAAGTGGAAAGTACACAACGGGAACAGAAGTGACATTGACAGCCGTAGCCGATGCAGGATGGCAATTTGTTAAGTGGGTAGTCGGTGAAGAAGAGAAAGCGAATCCAACAATAAAAGTCACTATGGATGCAGACCAAAGTGTTGAGGCGTTCTTCAAGGAAGTATTTATTCTTACTATTACGAAGACCGGTGAGGGAACCGTTGATCCAGCTGTGGGAGCTCATGAGTACGATGAAGTTACTGAGGTTGTTCTTACCGCAACTCCTGCACTTGGCTGGCATTTCATCAAGTGGGTTGTTGGTGGTACAAATGTTTTTGAGAATCCGACAACTGTTGTGATGACTTCTCATAAGACTGCGAACGCAGTATTTGCTGAAGAAGGACCGCCGGTTGGTCCTTTTCCAAAGATAACCAAGCTCAACTTTACGACAGACGACTTCATGGTTTTTCAGCCCTGTGCTGAAAACCTTAACATAAGGTTCCAGGTGGCAGTGAGCGATCCCGATGGTGATCTTGCGGCTGCTGAGTACACTGTTACCCACGTAGTTGAGGGACTTTCCTTCTCAGAAGAGATTCCTGAAGACAAATGGGGAGCTGCGCCTTGGGTTTACACTGTTTCCAACAACACATTGAAAGACAACATCGGCAATCCTATTCCAGGCGGAAAGTACAACATAACTGTAGCCGCGACTGACTCTGAGGGCAATTATGCGACTAGCACGATTCCTTTCTTTGTTAAGTACGAGCTTTCGAGCCTTGAAGATGCCTGGATAGTTGAGTCCGAAGACAGCCAGATAAAAGTTGTAGACGGTCTTTGCGTTGTTGGCGAAGGCGATCCAGCGACAATTGGAGCCACGATATTCTTTGACTCCAAGATAACTGTGAGAATCTACCTGGTTGAGACTTCAGACACAGGCACTCTCGATGAAATGCTGACCAAGGGAGTAATGATTAAAGAGAAGGCATTCATTGCTGATTCAGCGGTCACGGAAGATGTAGAAATAGAGCTTCCTGACCTTAAGCCACTAATGGATGCTGGAACAGAGTACAACCTTCTCGTACTACTCTTCACTCCCGAGTGTGGAGCTCTTGGATGCGTATCATGCGGAATCGAGGCTTACAAGCTTATCGATTGTGATTTCGTTGAGGATACCGACCCGTCTATAGGAGAGTTCACTATCACCCTTTCTGTAAATCCCATAGATGGTGGATCAGTTAGCGGTGGGGGTACATACAATTCAGGAGATGAAGTGACTGTTGTTGCTACTCCCAGTCAAGGAAAGTATTTTGTAAACTGGACGGAAGATGGAGTTGAAGTAAGCAAAGAGCCGGTCTACACATTTATTGCCATGAAGAACCGTAATCTTGTGGCCAATTTTGAAATGAATCACGCGCCGGAATTTGACAGACTTCTGCCGGCTAACGGTGCGGTGAATCAGCCAGTAGATTTGAAGCTCGAATGGAACGCTGTTGATCCAGATGGGTCACCCGTAACTTATGATGTTTACTTCGGATACTCTAGCGATAACCTTATTAAGGTCATGGATGGAACAACTCTTGAGGAGTATTATCCAGATGTGATTAAGGGATTTACCTTCTACTGGAAAGTTGTCGCTTCAAACGGATCGGTCACAACGGATTCTGGAGTAATTGCTTTCTCTACGATAGAAGAAGTTCTCGCAGACAAATCCGTACACATAATCGATAATCTACTGGATAAGCAACCTTCAGATCCAGCAACGATTGCAGTACAAGTACGAGGTATCGGGGTTGTAGCGGGGTCTGAATTAGAAATAGAAATAGATACAAACTACATGGAATTTCTGAATAGAGATGGTCATACCCTTAGCGAATTTCTTGCATCTAATCCCGAGGCAACATTTGCAGACTTCGAACCCTGGTGCGAATACAAAGCTATTAGTACGGATTTCCTGTCAATAATGAAACTTAAGGATACTACCGGGTCCACCGTTTATCTGAGTGGAGCCTACAAAAATTCTGCTGGGAAGAACATTGCCGATGGGAATCTCTGGTTTATCTACGTGAAGACAAAGGCTATAACAGGAAGGACTGCCGCAGTTTTCAGCAGTGTCTCATTTGTTGATACTGCTTTGGTTGAAATTCCGGTTGATTCAAGTGATCAGGGACTTTTCATTGTGAAGTAATACCGGACTTATGTTCGGTATTTTTGAGATTCAGACTGTTTCATAGGTTAGACAAGTATTCATAGTCAATAAATAGCGGAAAGCGAGTAGATAAGTGGCCAGGGGAGGTAGTTGGATGAAAAGGGCAATCAGATTTGTCGCCATTGGTTTGCTGGTTCTGTTAATTGGAGGTTGTTTCCATTTAGACCAGAAAGCAGTTAATTCTGAAGAGCTTTCCTTAATTCTGAATGAGGACGGCTCAATATCCATTAAGGCGCTGAAGGAACTTACGGGGATAGATGTGATAGTGGCAGCCTCTATCGAAGAAGAAGCAATAACAGTTGGCGATTCCCTCTTGAAGATAGTAACTCAAAGCGATGAAGGCACAACGAGAATAGCAATAGTTTCTACTTCATCAAACATAATGGAAGGGGAAGAGATAGCCAGAATAGACGGTAATTTCACTACCTTGAAAAACCTGGTGATATCTTCTTCTGCTAAATATCTTGAAATACCTTCGCCGAAACCTCAGGCAAAGCCTCCGTTCCCGGATGGTATAAGCATAGTAGACGGAAGCATAGACAAGGCTTCTGAAGGCTACTTTCTTGTCCACGCTGAAAACGTCAATGGATTCGCCGGAGTTGAGATCACCATAACTTACGATCCACAATACATAATCATAGACAAATCCAAGGGAGAACAGGGAGTAACTCCTCTAAACTCATTCGGAACGGGACTACTAATAGTTCAACACACAGAAAACAGTATTAAGATAACTACTGCTTTCAACTCGGCAAAGAGTGTCAATAGTGAATATATCTACCAGATACATTTCATGGCCAGTCTAGTAGAGGGAAAGACATTGATTGGACTCTCGGGAGAGCTACGCGATGCAAACACTGGAATGATTCAAACAACGTTTCATGATGGTGAAATTACTATAGGCGGTCCCAAACTGATTGGTGACTTTGATAATAGCAACAAGGTGGATCTTCCAGACTTCATATTTTTTGCAAGAAGATACGGGAGTGAAAACGGAGACAACAACTACGAAGAGACATACGACATAGCTCCTGCGGAGGACAAATACCAGGGAGTATGGGCGGGGATATACGACAGCTGCACTCCAGATGGAGAGATAAACCTTGTTGACTTCATAATCTTTGCGAGAAACTACGGGAAAGAAAAACCGAATGAACCGCCCTTCATATCTGTACCCGATCAGCAGGTTGCCCAAGGTGACACATTGGAACTGGATCTTCTAAACTATTCATCCGACCCCGAAGGGGACAGCCTGATTTTCATACTAAACACAGGATCACCTGGAACGATAACCGATTCAATCTACTCTTACACGCCAGATTTCGAAACACTTGGAAACCAGACAGTTGAGATAACGGTTGAAGATACAGCGGGAAATACGATGACAGACACGTTCATAATCGAAGTAACAAAAACCAACAGACCGCCAATCACTTACGGAATACCAGATCAGACAATAGCAGAAGGAGAAACGCTTAACATACACCTGTTTGATTACTTCGAAGATCCTGACGGAGACAACCTTGTTTTCGCGGTAATTTCAGGAGTGGGTACGGTTATTGGCAGCGAATATACCTACAGTCCCGATTACGATGCTGCCGGAACACACCAGGAAACGATAAAGGCAGCGGACGGGAATGGCGGAGAGGTTGAAACGACATTCACGCTGATTGTTGAGAACACTAACAGACCCCCGGAAGAGCCGCAACTGGTATCTCCGGAAAACACTGCCCTGTTAATCAATACAACCTCAGTAGAGCTTAGCTGGGATTGCAATGATCCGGACGGCCAGCTTCTTACATATGATGTTTATTTCGGAGAAGACGTAGAAGCACTAGAAGTTATAGCTACACAATCAGCGACAAGTCTTCATGTTCAAGGAATAACTGCTGGAAAGACATACTACTGGATGATAATGGCCAGAGATCCGTTTGGAGACGAAACTCCAAGCGAAGTCTTCTCTTTCAGCACAGATTATTATCTAATTCCTGGCGGAGAATTCGAAGGGACTATCTCAGGTTATGCGCTCATGACGAAGGCCAACTCTCCGTACATAATCACGGGAGACATCGTAGTTGAATCTGGAGCGCAGCTGATAATAGAACCGGGAGTTGAGGTTAGGTTCACCTACATATCCGATCCAGACAATAACGGACAGGAAGATACGAATGCAGCAGATCTTATAGTCTACGGTAAGCTATTTGCAGAAGGAAGCGCAACAGATCGCATACTTTTCACCTCGAATGAAGATCCTGCGCTAAAAGGCGACTGGGGAGGGATAAGGTTTGCCTCGAGCGAGGGAACATCCACGATAAGCCACGCAACTATTGAAATGGCGAAAGACGGTGTCTGGACATACAGTAACTGCAATATTGAAATCAGCAACTGTGTGATAAGAACAAACATTGATTATGGAGTGCGTCTGGGAAACAATTCAAACGCAACTATAGTTAATAGCACGATATATCACAATGCCACAGGAATATACAATTACGGGACTATGATAATCCGAGACTCCACTATATCTTCAAATGGAGGAACGGGAGTCTATAGTGATGGAGTCCACATTGAGATCTATGAAACTTTGATAGGAGAAAACTCTTCAAGAGGAATAATTCTTAGTAACTCAAGTTCAAACTCAAGAGTTCAAAATTGCCACTTCCTGGATAATGGAAGTTATGGTATAGAAGGATACAGATTTGAAGTGATAGATTCCTCTTTTGCGCGTAACGGTAACCATGCGGTCAGTGGGTCGAATTGCTTACTAGAAGGATGTTTATTTGCAGAAAGCAGGTATGGAATTCGTGGTTCATCTATAACTGTGGTCGATAACATCTTTGAAGGTGAATTCTATTCTTCGTTCTATGATGACTACTCGGGAGTATACATATACGGACAGGCTATGATTTCACATAATGTCTTTTCAGGTTACTCAACAGGGATGTGGTTAGCAACTTCCAGTGAAGTGACAATAACTGACAACCTAATAACAGGGAACTATAGGGGAATATACATCACAAATGTTGATGGACAGAACCTGACTTGCTCAAACAATAATATCTATGGCAATCGAGACTGGAATGTCTACAACAACACTAACCAGAGAGTGGCTATCACTAATTCTTTCTGGGGTACAGACAATGAGAATGTTATAGAAAGCAGGATCTTCGATTATTATGAAGATCCCAATAAGGGTCCGGTGAGCTTCACAGGATTCAAGTCCTCTCTCGTTGATGGAGCAACCTCTTCAAAGAGAATAGCTGTGATACCTTATGATAGGCAATCACTGGGTTTTGTAGATGAAGTCACAATAAGCTGGACCGCATACGATCCAGATGGGCTTTTGGAATCGTTCGATCTGTATTTTGGCGATACAGCGACTCCGGAAATTCACACTAATGATGCTATGAGCCCCGTGACAGTTCCCGTAGATCATACAAAGACTTACTACTCTAAAATTGAAGGATTCAACAATCAAAACACTCTCGAAATTGAATCACACGTATCTGAGCTATACATTGGACTGACAAGAGTCTTCGGAGGGTCAAGCAGTGACGGCGGACAAAGTGTAGTTGAGACGGCAGATGGTGGACTGGTTGTGACAGGTTATACGACTTCTTTCGGTAATGAATATCAGGTATATCTGCTGAAGACTGATTCAACCGGCAATCTTCTCTGGGAGAAGAACTTTGGTGGTACAAGTAGTGACTATGGATACGGCGTCATCGAGACAGCAGACGGCGGACTGGTCGTGACCGGTTATACGTATTCTTTCGGAAATAGCAGTCAGGCTTATCTTCTGAAGACCGATTCAAGCGGCAACCTTCTCTGGGAGAAGAACTTTGGCGGTACAAGTAATGATTATGGGTACAGCGTTGCAGAGACTGCAGACGGCGGACTGGTCGTGACCGGTTATACGACTTCTTTCGGTAATGAATATCAGGTATATCTGCTGAAGACTGATTCAACCGGCAATCTTCTCTGGGAGAAGAACTTTGGTGGTACAAGTAGTGACTATGGATACGGCGTCATCGAGACAGCAGACGGCGGACTGGTCGTGACCGGTTATACGTATTCTTTCGGAAATAGCAGTCAGGCTTATCTTCTGAAGACCGATTCAAGCGGCAACCTTCTCTGGGAGAAGAACTTTGGCGGTACAAGTAATGATTATGGATACAGTGTTGTCGAGACATCAGACGGCGGACTGGTTGTAACTGGTCGCACGGACTCTTACGAAAATAGTTATCAGGTATATATGATCTGGACCGATTCAGAAGGCAACGGAATAAGCGAACCCGGCTGGTAAGACTCATATGTTTTGGCTGGACTTAAGGCAGTCGGAATAATCACAGAATTGATACTGCAGAACATATCATGAGAACTAAGTACCAAAGCTCATAACACGAGAGTTTTATGGTCAGTTCGGATATGTTATCTACTCTTTGATTTTCATCTAAAACAGATATCTACTGGACAAAGACGGAAGGATAACGACAGATCCATCTAAAGTAATCGGATACAGACTACCTACTGAAGCCGAATGGGAGTATGCGGCAAGAGGAGAAAACAAGAGCAAAGACTACAAGTATTCAGGAAGCGATAACGCAGATGAAGTTGCCTGGTATTGGCAAAACTCAGGGGATAAGTATCTTACAGGAGATTGGGACGGTTACAAAAATATGGAGAACAATTGCAGGACGCAAATAGTTGGAAAGAAGGCACCTAACGAGATGGGTATATACGATATGTCTGGAAATGTATATGAATGGTGTTCGGACTGGTATAGCCCATACTCCAGTTCGGAACAGACAAACCCGTATAACAGCATAGTTGATTACTATCGGGTTGTTCGTGGCGGTAGCTGTTTCAGCAGTGCGATAGATTCAAGTTCGGGTTTTCGCGGCGGTGGCTCACCTACTTACACTGACGGCAATCTCGGGTTTCGTATTTGCAGGACGGAACAGTAGATATTAGAGGTTTTATGACCTTCAGAATAATAACGATCCCTTAGAAGTATGTGACACTATAAATTCAGTTCCACATAAATATCGTTCAACTGTTCCTGGCTGATCCCAATATATCGCAGGGTTATTGCAGGAGAAGAATGGTTCAACATCTTCTGAATGTACTCCGGAGCCACGCCTTTCTTGTACAGGTGATAGCCGAAGGTTTTACGGAGTGTATGCGTACCGATCCCATCATCCAAACCAACCATATTCGCGTATCTGTTCAACATCTGCCACGCGGCTATTCTTGTTATAGGTTGTAGAGAGCCGTCATCTGTTTTGCGCGAGGAAAATACAGGATCCTCGGGAGATACGCCGTCAAGGAATTCGTAGTAAAGCTTCAACGCTTCCGCGACTGACTTGTTTATCATAAAGTTTTTTATCTTCTTGGTCTTTATCTCCACAACATTCAACTGGTCCCCTGACTTCAGCAGTCTTCCACCACCGTTTATGAAACTACGCCACTTCAAAGCGAGTATGTCAGATATACGAAGGCCTGTATTTATTCCCAAAACGAACAAAAGCAGGTCCCGGTAATTGGATTCGCCCTTCATAATTGACTTCATCGCATCGATTTTCTTCGTATCGCGTATCGGCTGGACTTCCTTCATAACTACACCTCGTAAAACGCTCTCTAACGCATTTTCTTTCCTCGCACCTTCATATATGTATTAGCACCATCAAAAG
>OMKS01002580.1_pt1 | contig 15047 bp, 13 predicted proteins | sample 1674721 | NCBI WGS metagenome assembly OMKS01 (sample SAMN06264996, study PRJEB25208) | sediment metagenome | isolation source: hot spring sediment | place: USA: California | collected 2014-09-02
TACGAGATCTAGTACGGTCTCGTGGGCTCGGAGATGTGTATAAGAGACAGATATTATGTTGTAAGGGCACGATGCATCGTGCCCTTACAACACTACGTTGAGCTTCTTGGATTATAATCATGCAATTAAATGAGGATATAAAAATAAACTTTATACATTTTTCATTAAAATTATTTTAATACTCTATTTCTATCATCTCTACATAGATAGAAGCAGTCTCACCGGTATATACCCATATATCTTCTACCCAGGTTCTGTATCCATCCTTAATTAGAGTAATTTCATATCTCCCTTCTTTAATTTCCTCCAAGATTTTTGGTTGAGAAGAAAGAGTTGTTGCCTTATAGGTTCCATTTAGAAATATTTTAGCTCCGCTTATATTACAGTAAATTGCGATGGAACCATAGTTGATTTCAGGAACTAAATAAGCAGATACCATATAAGTTTGGTTGGCTGTAACCAAAATAGTACTAACCCATTTCTGATAACCATCTTTGGTAATCATTAATTCGTGATAACCCTGTTTAACATTCTTTAATTCTACCGACTTGTTAGCATAAGTTCTTTTCTGGTAACTTCCATCTAAATAAATCTTAGCATTACCTTGATTACAATAAACAGAAATTGAACCATATACAGGCAAAGGAATTAAATCAGCAGAAACCGTAGTGGTTCTAGAAGGTGATATTGAGACATAACTACTCCAATCCTGATAACCTGCCATTACTAACTTTATATGATGCTGACCCATAGCAACCCTATCTAAATTTAAGGGGGTCGTTCCCCGATAAACATTGTCCAGGTATACTTTCGCTCCTTGAGGTTGGGAAGTTGCAATAATCCTGCCATAATTAGTAGGGGGTGGAGTTATTGGCCTTACTGTATAACTTAATAGATTACTCGAAGTCCAGGCAGTTGGAGGCATAGATACTATTATGCCCTTAAGGGTGACAGTAAAGTTTTTAAAATCTTTGCTTATTTCTGGCATAAATTCTTTAGAGATTAGATTTTTTTCCTTGTCACCAATAAATATTGGTCTAGTAGTAGCAAACCCCTGAACATATTCAATCCCTGGCCTGGTATGTGGGCCAATCAAGCCTTCAACAGAATTAGTTTGCCCGGCTCTCACAAAATTATGCGGTGAATACTTGTTGGGAAAGATAATTTTCACTCTACCTTCAGTATCATAGTTATAAAGAGTCACAAAGGAATCCTGAGAGGCCTGGAAGGAAATCTTAATCTTCTCCCCGGGGGCATAAGTAGCCCCTTTTTCTTTATCCAGCCACAATCTAAGAGAAAATGGGGGATGAGGATTGATAATTTGAATGCTTTTCATCTTTTCGACTTCCTCCGGACTGGGGCCTTGAGCAAAATTAATTCCGGAAATACCCAACCAAAGAAAAACTATTAAGGCAACAAAAATACAGGTAAATATTTTTCCTCTCTTCTGAAACAACATACTTCTTAACATCTTTAAAATCCTCCTTTTTTTTCGTATATCGTATATCGTATATCGTATTGCGTATTTAGTGTAGCGTAGAGTAAGTAGCGTTTAGCGTGTAGTAGTGTAATTACTTATATTTTATTATAACACATAAAAACCGAACATAACTAAAAACTTTAATACCGTATTCATAACTAAATTGCCCTCAATAGGTTAAAACACTTGCAATATATAGCAATTTCTTTTATAATACCTAACATGCTTCTATTTTAGAGGAATTTATCAACCTTTTAGATGTTAAATTAAGTCAAATTTATTAAAAAATGCTTGAAAACACTGTTTTTTCTTAAAAAAATTAAAATAATTTTTAAAAAAAGAAGGATTTTTAAAACGTTTGTCGTATATTATATAAGTAGCAGTCATGAAATGCTTAGAACTGCTTGTATTTTATCTATTTTTAGGGTATTTTCAAAAATGAAAGGAGGTGTAAATAGTGAACAAAGGAGAATTAATCGATAATGTAGCAAGTGAAATCGGTGTTACCAAAAAGGAAGGCAAAAAAGCTGTCGAATGTGTATTCGAAACCATTACTGATTGCTTAGCCAAGGGTGACGCAGTTAGATTAGTAGGATTCGGAACTTTTGGTATCAGAAAAAGAGCTGCTCGAAAGGCAAGAAATCCACGTACTGGTGAAGAGATCCAAGTAAAAGCCATGAACGTACCATTCTTTAAAGCAGGCAAGGAATTAAAAGAAAAGGTAAAATAAGAAAATATTTTAATTATATTAACAAGTTAAGTGTAAATAGGCCTATCCAGGTAATTTTTTAAAACCTGATAGGCCTATTCCTTTAATATATTAACTATTTCTTTTCTTCTATATGCACGCCCTGAATGTTTACATTGACACCGGTAACTTTAAGTCCGGTTTTGGTTTCTAATTCCCCTTTTACCTTCTTCTGAATCTCTTTAGCTACATCAATTATTATAGAACCATACTCTAAGATAACCGAAATAGTAGTAGAAACTTCTTTATTTTCTCTAAGGTCTACATTAATCCCTTTTTCTAATTCTTTAGTTCCCAATAAAGTTCCAATCCCCCCTTTGGCACGAGTAGCTAACCCAGCTACTCCGGGTATGCCAATTACAGTCCGGCTAATTATGGTCGCTATTACTTCGGGTACGATATTAACTTCTCCTAAAATTTCTTTGGCTTTAACTTTTTCTTCTTTCTTTTCTTCTATCTTTATTTCCTCGGCTATTTTTTCGGTTTTCTGGACAGACACGTCTTCCGTTTTTTCTTTTTTCTCCTTTTTTTTATCCATACTGATCTTAACTCTCCCCCTTTTACTCTAATTTTTTTAAATCCTTTTTTTTCTATTAAATTCCCTTAGCTATAATACACTTTCTAAGCTAATCCCTTATTTTTAATATCTTCTAAATTCTCCCTGTTACTTTTCACCTGAAGCAATGTTAATAACACAATCTTTTATCCGGGTATAACTAAAAATTTAATAGCAGTTCTTTCTTCTCCTTCAATTTCTACATCTACAAAAGCTGGTATACAAATTAAATTAACTCCACTGGTTGCAGTAAAACCTCGAGCAATAGCAATCGCCTTAACTGCCTGATTTACTGCCCCTGCTCCTATGGCTTGCAATTCTACTTTCCCTTCTTCTCTTATCACTCCTGATAAAGCACCAGCTACTGCTTTAGGATTCGACTTAGATGAGACTTTTAATAGTTCCATTCGTTTCTCCTCCTTATAATATTGAATGCTTTATAAAATATCCACATCTACTAATCTATGTATGCTATTTTGTTCATTTTTGTTTCTTGCCCTTGTTCACATTCACATTTTACGGCCTGGGGATAAACTATTTTTTAAAATCACCTCCGATTATTATATTCGAAAATCTATAGTACATTTTATTTTAATTATAACACATTTAATTTATATTATTTTTTTCGCTATTGATTTTATTTGCTGGTAGGCTTTAATTGTAATATCCGGTGATAAATAAGGTAAAAGCGCGTCATTATGAAAAAGGGGATCAACTTCTCCCTTTAAATTAAAATAAGTCCTGGCTTCGTTCCAGACCTTTGTACCCGGAATGGCGGAAAATTTAGCTAAACGCGGATGGGCACCACAATCTATCACAAAATAGATGGAATCAATAATTTCCTGAACATCCTGTCCGGGTATTCCTATTAAAAGATAGGCACCAATCTGAGAACGTTTAAATCCTGCTTCTAAAAGGCAATTCACCGCCTTTTTAAATTCAGTATTAGTAATCTTCCCTCCTGTCTCTGACTGGACTCGGGGATCTACTGTCTCAAAACCCAACCTGATAGTCTCTACCCCTGCCTGGTACATCTTGCAAGCTATTCCTTTATTTATCATCCGGGCATGAATTCCATTGGGAGTATGAAGCCTGATGCCCAATTTTTTATTGATTAATTCCTCTAAAATAACCAGAAAATTTTCTTCCGAATTTATCAACAAGGCATCATCGTAAAAAATAAAATCTTTTATTCCCCTTCTCTTGTCCCAATATTCAATCTCTTTTACAACTTCTTCGGGGTTTCTGAACTCCAGTTTGGGATTTATTTTAAAAGAAGCACAATAACTGCAACGGTAAGGACAGCCCCGAGAAGATAAGATAGAGATGTAATCAAGATCCGAATAGAGGTCCCAGGCCGGATAAGGCAAATAATCTAAACCTTTTTCGTATTTTGAATAATCATCTTTGTTCCCGTCATGCTGTTCTAATATTTTTATTAAATCTCTTATACTATTCCCTTTTATTACATAATCAGCACCAGAGAATTTACAGGCATGTTCAAAACACAAAGTAGCATAAACCCCTCCTAAAATTATGGGGATATCGAGAAAAATATTTTTAATTATCTCTATCACCCTGAACGCCCCGGGATACCAGTAGGTCATAATAGAGGTAACCAATACTGCCTGGGGTGAAGGCAGCTTTTTTAATTTATTCAGGAAAATTTCTTCGGTAATCCCATATCGGCTATATCGGCGAGGTATATTTTTTAAAATTGCGGGTTTTTTGACTTCTTCTTTGTAGAAAGGACCCCGGCCAAATTCATCTTTTTTTGGAAATTCTCTGTTCTTTAACTTTAAAATCTCTCGATTATAACGGTCCATACAGTCTATATAACTAATCTCATAACCCTGTTCTCTCAGGATGCTGGCAATATACAATAACCCTAAAGGCTTAGACCAGAAATCGTAAGCTGTAAAATCATAAATCCAGGGATTAACTAACAATAGATTATAATTTTTTTTCATCGATAGTTTAGTTTTTTTACTTTTAATTATAATTTTTTCGATTCAAACAAGGAACAAGGTTCCCAAGCAACCTCAATAAAATTTAAAATATCTATAGATCTCAGCTCATTCAGTTGGTAACTTAAAAAATCCCTACAATAAAAAATTCCCTCTCTGCCAAAAAAATATCATTGATATACACTCTTACTTTCCACTCTCCGGGCAGCTGGGATGCGTAATTATCCTTGATCTTTATCCAGTACCAGGAGCGGTAATTAGTATAGCTGCCGGCTTCCATCTCCACTTCTCCCCGGTGATATAATTTACCTTCTGGAGTAATCCATTCCCAGTAGAGCTTAAATTTCTCTGCAGAATCATAAGAAAATTTAAACCAGGTAACCACTTTTTCATCCTGAGGAAAGAAAAAATTGGTCACTCTTAGTGGATTCTTTTCCAGAACATCTTTACAAAGAGCAATTTTTTGGAGATATTCCGAATCCTTTGCTGCCTCCTGTGCTATATTTGCTCCTGAAAAAATCATCAAAAATATCAATACAAACAACCACAATTTAATCTCAAGAATATTTCTTTTCTTTCTAATCGACATTTATTTAACCTCCTTTTAAAATTTACCAATTTACCAATTGCCTAATTCACCAATCAAGATTACAAGTTATAAGTTTATAGTTGCAAGTTTAAAGTTATCGGTTTTCAGCTATTAGTTTATTATGCTTTATATCATTATTCTGATTTTGGGTAGGGGTCGAATTTATTCGACCCGAAACGGGTTCGATAAATCGAACCCCTACCTTAGTTCAGAGACAGTCTTTCCCCCTTTTTATGAGAACAAGGCCCACCTCACCTGTCCTATTAACGACTAACTGACTATTCACTATCGACTATATTAACTGGTAAACTGGGTAACCGGATAACTAGTACCAACTAAATAATTATTCTACATACCCACTCCAAATTCCTGCAAACTTTTAAAAAATATTTTTATTTTTTAAAGTAGATACCCACGGGCAAGCCCGTGGCACTTTAAAACAATTCAAGCTTCGCTCGACGCCCTTCGGGCGAATTTTACATTCATCCACGGGTAAACCCGTGGTATTCTGCCCTTCGGGTTAATAAAAAGGTAACGGCTTATCTTTGCTAATGCCATTACCTTTTTAAATTTTCTATTTGTATAAAATTTTTATTTTTATCCACAGGTTGAACAAGAACCGGATGAGCAAGAACTGCAAGAGCTTGGGCTTGAACTCATCGAGGATGAAGTCTTTCCGGTGCAGAATCCACAGCCATTAAATATCCTTTTGATATTCTTGCTCTTACACTTTACACAGGATATCTTACCTTCTTCCATCTCTTTGATAGTTGCTCTAACCTCAAAGGTTTCGTGACAATCCTGACATTCAAAATCATAGTTTGGCATCTCAATTTTTCCTTCCTTTTCATACTAATTTTGTCAACTTTCTTTTCTACATTTATTTATACTCCAAACTACCCTTTCTGTCAAGAAAAAATCTATAAAATCTTTGGAAAGCTTATTTAAAAAACCTGCCAGAGAACCGTCCCCTGGTGCATTTTTATCTTATGGATGCTCCTTTTATCATCTCCAGTATCCATGGCTGGGCTTGATTATATTTATCTGCCGGAACAGTTATGATTATCATAAAGGGTGTACCGGGATAAGTAACTACTACGGTAGCATAATTTACATTATCCTAATTGGTCAATTTCTCCTCCCCGAAAAGATGTTCCTAAATTGAGATTAAAGGCAATCTGTTTACCTAATCCCTCAAGATAGGAAAAATTCAAATTTTCCGAATAGGAACTTCTGGTAGTCAGTATCTGAGAAGAAATTTTTCTTCCCATCGAATTAGGAAATATTTTACCATAATCATAATAGTCAGATATAATTCTCCTGGATACCGCCCAGGGAAGAAGAGGTTTTTCCGGGAAAATACGGACTAACTGGGAGCCAAAGCTTCTGGAAATGAAAGCAGGTTTAAAGGAATTAAAAGGCTTACTATAATTTCTATTCATCCCCCTTGAATGGTCAGATTGATTAAGCTCTTTAGATAGTCCTCTGGTTCGGGTTAAATTAACGGGATAATTTATCCTGGTCTTTTTATCACTCCTTACCCCTTCCTCTTTGGGGGTCTTTATTGTTCTTTGAATTGTAATTGGTTTTCCACACCCGGGACAGAACTGGTAATCCGGCTGCAAAGGAGTTCCACAATAAGGGCAGAATTTAAAGACAATTTCCCCGGTAGTAGATGAAGTGGTAGAAGCGGAAGGAACCTCAGTAGTAGTAATCGCTGAAGTTACATCAGATACTGGAGATGCTTGTTCTGTTACTGCCCCTGATAAAGTAAAACTATTAATTATCCCCTCTAATTGTGGTAATATTTGTTCAAATTTTTCTTTAACTGTTTGACCCTCTAAAATATAGCCCTTCTTATCTTTTACTAAATATATATCAACTGCCTTAATGGGAGTTTTTGAATTATCCTCTCTTTTTATCTTGGTCCAGGTATAAAACCTTTTGATGGTAGGTAGCCCCCCAATGGTTACTGCCTCCTCCTTAATCTTATAATATTCAGGCATATTTTGAGGGTCCATCATCCATTCTTCTACAGAAATGGCATAACTCGCTAAAGATGCATCATAATTTTCCACATATACCGCAAAAGCAGCTATTATATAATCTCCATCAAAAAGATCAACCTCTGCTTTACAAGTTCCGGTATCATCTATTTCGTCATAGGGTTCCCAGGCAGAAGGATAATTGAACTTAAAACTACAGGTAGGGTCAGTATAAGAAAAAACATTCGGAGAAGATACCGGTATAGATGTAATAGTGGGAGGAACAGTAACAGGAGTAGGAGGAGTAGGAGGAGGAGGGGCAGGACTGCTTTCAGTTAAAGAAGGTAACCCCTGAGTTAATCCTGTAATTCCCAAAGTTAAAATTAAAACCATAGCAACAAAATAAAAAATTAATTTTCTCATTTTATTCACCTCTTTTATGAAAAATTTATGAATATATTTTCTCTCCTATATATTTATATTTTTCTTCTATTCTATGGTTTATATACGACATTTTTTTGAAAAATCCTTCTTTTTTCATAAAAAAAATCAAGACGCGGCAAAGTACTTTTGTTGAATATATTGATGAATCGCTTCCTATGCTTCCTAACAAAAGTATAAATTTCCTAAAATAAAAAAGCTGGCAGTCTGGCGGTCATAGTGCAAAACACCTTAGACCCATAACTTTGCGCCCTATCCTTTCAGATAGTTTGCCTTTTTCAACTTTATATAAGATTTATTTTATTTGTAAATATCCCTTCTGTTTATATTATTCCCTAAACTCACTAATTTTAGACCTAATTTTATAAATTATTAATTTTAAGGTGTATGGCAATACGCCCCTTGTTTTCTTCACCAGATTTGAATTTCTCTTTGCACTTTTTCTTTTTCACTATCTTAACTAACTAACCGAATAGCTAACTAATTCCGTACGTCCCTACTTCTTTTTTAAAACTTGAAACTCGTAACTAATAACTTGAAGCCATAAACTTACTACTTATTGTGTATTACTTCTCACTGGTTATTCTATGCTATACGCCATCCGCTAATTTTTACGCAATACTCGATACTATATTACGAGTTAGTGTAAACTTTAGTGAGGTAGTTAGAAGAAAAAATATTACAAATCTGGTTTGACAAATATGAAAAAAGGGTATAAAATTCGAAAGTAAAAAAGAATTAAAGTGTTTTGTTCGTTTAATCTCTTAAAAAGGGGAACGGGGGAACCAAGATCGTGGGGTGAATCTCATTACCTCTATTTCTAGCAATGAGTAGAGCAATCCTTTCAGCTCAAACCCGTCAGCTAACCTCGTAAACGTTGGAGGTGAAATAGATCTAACAACATATTCTTCTTAATATATAGAGAAACTAAAATCGAATAGTTTCTCTTTTTTTAACTAATAAATTTACTTTATGGTTTAGAGAAAGATAAAACGAGGTGAATCTCTTGAAAATAATTATCATAGGAGCAGGAAAAGTCGGTTGCCAAATAGCCAAAACCCTTTCTTCAGAAAAACATGATGTGACATTAATCGAAAAAGATGATATGATCCGGCAGTCTGCTCAAGCGAATTTGGATGTATTAACTATTTTGGGTAATGGAGCTAATGTTCGTACTTTAGAAGAAGCGGGAATTAAACAAGCAAATATGGTAATTGCTGTAACCAGTAGCGATGAAGTAAACATGATAGCCTGTATGACTGCTAAGCAATTTGGTGTACCTCAAAAAATTGCTCGTATTCGAAATCCTGAATACCTTTATGCTAATGCCCTCTCGCGAGAAAAATTAGGAATAGATCTTACCATTAATCCGGAAAAAGCTACCGCCAGGGAAATAGTTAAATTACTTAAATCTCCAATAAACGTTGCTCAAGCACAGAGCTTCGCTGGGGGGAAGGTTCAGCTTTTTGAACTTAAAGTTGAAGAAGGTTTCCCTTTTATTAATCAACAATTAAAAGCTATCGCCTTTAAACACCCTATATTAGTTGCTGCTATTTATCGAAATGACAAAATAATTATTCCTGGCGGAGAAGAAAAAATTATTGCAGGCGATAATTTATATATTTTAATTAAAAAAGATTATTTTTTAGAGTTAAATGAAATTTTCAACGAAAAGCCTTTAAGCGTGCAAAATGTTTTGATTTTGGGAGGAAGCAGAATTGGGATTCAAACTGCCTTGATATTAGCAAAATTAGGCATTAGCACTAAATTAATTGAAAGAGACAAAGAAAAATGTGAAAAAATTGCCGAAAGTCTTCCTCACACCTTAGTAATAAATGGCGATGGTACTAATATTGATCTTTTAAAATCTGAAGGTATAGAAACCACTGATGGTTTCGTTGCAGTCACCGGATTTGATGAAGATAATCTTTTAGTAGCCTTGTTAGCCAAACACCTGGGCACAAAAAAGGTAATTGCCAAAGTAGATAGAATGAATTATATTCCCATACTGGAAAAAATTGGAGTAGATGCTGTAGTAAATCCCAGAATGACTACTGCTTCTGCCATCTTACGATTTATTCGAAGAGGGAAAATAATTTCTCTAACTTTACTAAAAGAAGGAGAAGCAGAAGTTATTGAATTGATAGTTAGTCCTCACTCAAAAATTATTAACACACCATTAAAAAAAGCTAATTTACCCCAGAATACCATTATCGGTGCAATTGTTCGTAAAGATGAAGTTATTATCCCTCATGGCAATGATATCATTCAACCTCAAGATGAGATAATTATATTTGCCTTGTCATCTGATATAAAGGAAATTGAAAAAATATTCGATGGTGGGGAGAAATAAAATTGAAATATAATATTGTCCTAAATACCTTAGGTAGCCTTTTATTTTTCTTAGGATTAAGTATGTTATTTCCTCTTTTTTATGCTATTTACTATCAGGAAACAGTAATTAATGCTTTCTTACTTTCTATGGCTATTACTTCTTTAAGCGGTCTTTTGTTATGGAAATTTTTTTCTTCAAAAGAACCTATCGGTCATAAAGAAGGATTTGCTATTGCTACCCTGGGTTGGATATTGGCTGCGGGTTTTGGAGCACTCCCCTTTTTATTTGCCGGTACTTTCCCCAGTTTTATTGATGCTTATTTTGAATCAATGTCCGGATTTACCACTACCGGGGCTACTGTACTTGTCCCCATTGAAGGAAATCCTTATGCAATTCTTTTCTGGCGGGACTTTATCCAATGGTTGGGCGGTATGGGAATTATAGTTTTGGTAGTAGCTATACTTCCGGCCTTAGGCGCAGGAGGAATGAAATTATTTAAATCAGAAGTACCCGGACCTGAAAAAGATAGATTAAAACCAAGGATTAAAGAAACTGCTAAACTTTTATGGCAAGTCTACATCGTAATATCTGCTTTACAGGTTGGGTGTTTATATTTTACCGGAATGCCTTTATTTGACGCCCTTACTAACATGTTTGGAACTATGGCCACAGGAGGTTTCAACCCTAGAAATCTAAGTGTAGGTGCTTATAACAATCCGGTCTTTGAAATTATTATAATTTTCTTTATGTTTGTAGCCGGAGCAAATTTCACTTTACATTATCAAACCCTTCATGGAAATATAAAAAGTTTATTCAAAGATAGAGAATTCCTTTTTTACGGAGGAGTAGTTCTGATTGCTATCCTGGCTGTTACTACCGAACTAAGAGTGTACATTTATAACTCAATCTTTACTGCACTTAGATATGCTTCCTTCCAAGTTGTTTCTATTCTTACCACTACCGGTTTCGTCACCACTAACTACGATACCTGGCCGGCGTTTTCCAAAAGTATTTTACTTGTTTTAATGTTCATAGGTGGTTGCGCCGGTTCGACCGGTGGTGCTATCAAAAATATTCGAGTTCTCCTCCTTATAAAACAGGCCAATAGAGAATTTCGCAAATTGATTCATCCTCAAGCGGTATCTCCGATTAGATTAGGAGATAAGGTAGTTTCTGAAAATGTGATGCGCAATATTACCGGATTTTTCTTTCTTTATATCTCTATTTTTGTTATCTCTTCTTTAGTAATGGCTATATTGGGTCTGGATATAGTCAGTGCCATGGCATCAGTTGCCGCTACTTTGGGGAATGTGGGGCCGGGTCTTGGACTGGTCGGTCCAGTTCAGACTTATGCCTTTATACCCCCTTTAGGGAAAATTGTTTTAACCCTCTGTATGTTATTGGGTCGATTGGAAATATATACTGTTCTAATTCTGGTAGTCCCAGAATTTTGGAGAAAATAATTAAACTAGCCGTTAGCTTCAAATATAAAATGCAAGATAAACTAGTTAACTGGTTTTTTGGTTAGCTAGTTAGTTTGTTAGTTTGTTTAATACTAATAATTTATCAACCAATTAACCAGCTAACCAAGTAACTAATTAACGAATCAAGAGACACAATTGAATTAAAAGCTAAATTTAAAAAAACGGGGGAAAGAGCCATAATACTTAATAAGGCTTTCCAAGAAAAAAAATTATCACCACCTCAGGTATTAGTATCAGGTTTTTTAGTAGTAATTACTATAGGAACTATTCTTCTTAACCTTCCCTCAGCTTCCAGCACTGCAAAGAGTATCGGTTTTATTAATGCCCTTTTCACTGCAACTTCTGCCACTTGTGTTACCGGATTGATTGTGCTGGATACGGGAAAAGATTTTTCTACTTTTGGACAATTGGTTATCCTGATTCTCTTGCAATGCGGTGGATTAGGGATAATGACTATGTCCACCATGTTTGCCTTTTTAATAGGAAAGAGGATCTCTTTAAGACAAAGATTGATGATGCAAGAATCTTTAAACCAATTTTCTATTGGGGGTTTAGTTCGTTTAGCTAAATATATCTTAATATTTACCGCAGTCATCGAAATTGTGGGAGCAGTTATTTTATTCTTTTGCTGGCAGAAGATCTATTCTCCTCTCCAGGCTTTGTATCTGGCGATTTTTCATTCTATCTCCGCCTTTTGCAATGCCGGATTTTCTCTCTTTTCAGATAGTATAATGCGCTATAAGGGGGATTTAATTATTAATCTAACTTTTATGACTTTGATTATATTAGGAGGGATTGGATTCCTGGTTTTATTAGAACTTTTTCAATATAGAAAAAACGGGACCCTCTCCTTGCACGCTAAATTGGCTTTAAAAATCAGTCTTATACTTATTCTAATTGGTTTTATAATTATATTCTTTATAGAATCTAATAATCCTTCCACTCTGGGAAATTTGAATTTCTCAGAAAAAATATATAGTTCAATTTTCCAATCAGTCACCGCCCGCACCGCGGGTTTTAATACCATACACATTGGAAGCATGCAAAATGCCGCCCTTTTTTTAATTATTATTTTAATGTTTATAGGTGCCTCTCCCAGTTCTACCGGAGGAGGGGTTAAGACTACTACTTTCGGTTTACTTATATTATACGCCTGGTCCTCACTAAAAGGGAAAGAAGAAATTCAAATCTTTAAAAGAAGAATATCACAGGATATAATCCCCAAAGTTTTAACCGTTATCTCCCTCTCCTTGGGTCTGGTTTTTATCATGACCATTCTATTATCCTATGTAGAAGGAGGAGATTTTATCAAAGTATTATTTGAGGTTGTTTCAGCTTTTGGTACAGTAGGATTATCAACAGGCATTACTTCATCGTTGAGTATAGCTGGCAAGATTATCATTATTATTACTATGTTTACCGGTAGAATTGGACCCTTGGGCCTTGCCTTATCATTAATTCAAAAACGAGAACCAGAAATGATTAGATATCCAGAAGAAAAAATTATGGTAGGATAAAATCGTATCGAGTATCGAGTATCGCGTGAAGAAGACAGAATTCAGGAGCCAGGAGTCAGAAGCAAGAATAAAATCGTATCTCGTATCTCGTGAATCGTATCTCGGTATTTGGTTAGCTGGTTAGCTAGTTAAAGAATTAATACCAAATCAGTGTAGAGGCACGGCGTGCCGTGTCTTCTTGTACTAACTAATTAACAGCTTAAAACAATAAACAGGCGAGCCTGTCCCTGTGAAAACAGGGAACAGGCCCGCCTGTCTCTGAACTAAGGTAGGGGTTTGATTTATCAAACCCGTTTCGGGTCGGATAAATCCGACCCCTACCTCTCATAATAAAAGTCTAATCGAGAAAAAAGTAGGGATGCATTGCGTTTAGTAGAGGCACGACATTACCTTGTCTTCTTTTCCAACACGGCACGCCGTGTTGCTACTAAATACTAACGACTAAATAAAAAGGAGGGAATTTTTCATGAAACAATTTATAGTTCTTGGTTTAGGAAGGTTTGGTTCTTCAGTGGCAACTACTTTGGTTGAATTAGGGCATGAAGTTCTGGGAGTAGATAATGATGAGGAAAGAGTAAATGAGTTAAAAGATAAGATAACTCAGGCAGTGCAGGCTGATATTACCGACGAAAGAGTTTTAAAGGAATTAGGAGTAAAAAATTTTGATACAGCTATTGTAGGCATTGGCAGCGATTTAGAGACAAGCATTTTGGTAACTATGATGTTAAAAGAAATGGGAGTAAAATACATTATCGCTAAAGCCCAAAACAATCTCCATGCAAAGGTTTTAGAAAAAATCGGAGTAGATAAAATAGTATTTCCCGAAAGAGATATGGGGAGAAGAATTGCCAGTAATTTAATTACTCCTAATATTAAAGATTACATAGAACTGGAACCTGATTATAGCATTATTGAAATTGAACCTTTGCCCGAATTTGTAGATAAAACTTTGAGTGAACTTGATCTGCAAAATAAATACGGAATAAGTATTTTGGCCATAAAAAGAGGTAATAGCTTCAATATCTCACCCCGGGCAAAAGACGTAATAAAAAAAGGAGATTTTCTAATTGTAATCGGGGAGACCAAAAAAATTACTGAATTAGCCGGCAAAACAAATCATTAAAAAATAATTTTTCAGGAAACCGCAGGCATTAAAAATACATAAAATCCCTAAAATAATAGTACTAAGAAAGAAAATATGCAAATATTTGATAGAAAACTGAAGAAATATTTTCCTAATTACATACTTCAAAGTCTGTTGGCTACCATTACTCTGACCATTATTCTTTACTTCGAAAATATATTTACCCGTACCGCAATCATTGCCTCTTTAGGAGCAACTACTTTCATTATCTTTGCTATGCCTAAATATGCCACTGCTCAACCCCGAAGGGTCATAGGAGGACATATAATCGGCATTGTTGCGGGAGTTCTTTGTTTTTATATTTCCTCTTTAACTCAAAATAGTGAAAATTATTCCCTTACCCAGAATATACTTAATATTCTCATCCCTTCCCTCTCTGTAGGATTATCTATCTTTTTTATGGTTATTACTAATACTGAACATCCTCCTGCCGCTGGCACTGCCTTGGGGATAGTAATTCAAGGCTGGTCTTATTCAACTATACTAGTCATCCTTATAACTATTTCCCTCTTATCGCTGACCAAACATTTGCTAAAACCCTGGTTAAAAGATTTGGTTTGACCTCAATATTTTTCAAAAAAATACATCTGATATGCTATAATAAAACAAAAAAGGATGAGCGTATGATAAAAAACATTTTATTTATTTATAATCAGGTAAGACGGAGAGAACGTAAGGGTCTCTTTAGAGAATGTATTCCTACTGAAGATGTAGATGCTATCCGCAAGGCCTGTCTCTTATACACATCTCCGAGCCCACGAGACCGTACTAGATCTCGTATGCCGTCTTCTGCTTGAAAAA
>OMKS01002581.1_pt1 | contig 15045 bp, 11 predicted proteins | sample 1674721 | NCBI WGS metagenome assembly OMKS01 (sample SAMN06264996, study PRJEB25208) | sediment metagenome | isolation source: hot spring sediment | place: USA: California | collected 2014-09-02
TGTATAAGAGACAGTGTTTCACTTAACTGTAATCGCCTTGACGGAAAAATCGTTGCCGATACCCTGAACCTGGTTTTAAAAACTCGCTCTGATCAGAAGCTTTTTGAACAGAAAATCGGTCCCGACGGGATAGCTAAAATACTCCGGGAAAATGAGAACGGCGGTGAAGTTATTCAGTGCCGGTAAGTGAAAAAAACCCAGAGTATTTTTTCGAAGAAAACCTGATCTTTTTTAGCGGTTTACTGCGCAAAAAAGGTATTCCCATCAGCACTACAGAGATCATTGACGCCCTGCGGACCCTTGATATAATCAACCCGGCTGCCCGTGAAGATTTCAAAAATGCCCTGCGGTCGACTCTGGTAAAAAATCAGCGTGACCGGGCGTTTTTTGATCTTCTTTTTGATCACTTTTTTGTGCCTCCAGAAAGGCATGAGCAGAGGGTAGGAGAATATCATGCCGGACGCAAAAAGCGGGATCAAGAAATAGAAACAGCCAGCAATGAACTGCAGTTTAAAGGAGAAATGCTCCAGCTGACGGAGAAAGAGCTCAGCCAGTACACCTCGCTTTCTCCCGAACAGCGCAGCAGGCTGCAGAATTTCGTTTACAGGACTGAGACCGGTAAAAACGTAGAACTGCAGTTCAAACCTCTGCTGGAGACAGTGGTGAAAGGCCATCTTCGTTACTGGCGGAACCGGAGGCAGCTTGATAAAAAAGAAACCACCGCGGGAGATGGTGAAGGAGCTTCTTCCGGTCCGGCTGTTCAAAACAGCACTCTGCGCGAAATGGATATTCAAGCCATCAACACTGCCGAGCTTCCGGCCGCCGAGCAAATATTACACAGGCTGTCGAGAAAGCTGGCTGTAAAAATATTACACCGCCGACGTGCCGGCGCCTGCAGCGGTCCCATTGACCTGCGCCGCTCCATGCGGGAAAATATGCGTTTCGGAGGTGTGATTTTTAACCTGAAACGCAAACCAAAAAGGAATTCCAGGCTGCATCTTCTTCTGCTGTGTGATGTTTCCGCTTCCATGAAACGCTACAGCACTTTTGTAATTCATATTTTACATGGTCTGCGTGAAACAATGCGTGAATTGTCATGTTTCAGCTTCTCAGACAGCCTGGAAGACCTGAACCCGGAAATTAAGGGGCGGCCTTCCCTTTCCGGTTTGCTGGATCGGGTTGTCCGGCACAGCAAAAACTGGGGTGGTGGAACGAATATCGGTTCCGCCCTGCAGGATCTATCCCTTATGTATCCCGCATATTTAAATGGCAGGACGACGCTTATCATAGTCAGTGATACAAAAACAGTATCTATAGACAGGGCGCTGACAGAACTGGGAAGATTAAAAAACCGGGTTAAAAAGATTATCTGGCTTAACCCGATGCCGGAAGAATTGTGGGACGATTATCGGTCTGTCAGGACAGTAGCCCAACTGGTCGACATGTGGCCCTGCTCGACCATAGCCCAGCTGGAAAAGGTTTTAGATGGCAGGTTATCCCGTTAATCCGCCGGCCGATCGTCCCGATTTTTGTCCTGCTGATAAAGTGCTGCTTAAAGTTTATGAATATGGAAGGTTTTATCAAGTGAAGGCTGCCTGCATTTTAGCAATATGAACTGGAGGAAAATATCATGATAACGAAGAGAATCGCTGTAGCGGGTAAGGGAGGCACTGGAAAGACAACTCTCTCCGCGCTGCTGATCCGTTACCTGATGGAGGAAAGGCCGGGGAAAAGCATCCTTGCTGTGGATGCAGATGCCAATGCCAATCTCAATGAGGCGCTCGGTCTGGAAGTGAACGAAACAATAAGTGCTATCCTGGAAGATACGAAGGACCCCAAGGCCGTACCCACGGGAATGACCAAGTCTGTGTTTGTCGAATACCGCCTGAGCAGAGCAATGGTTGAAGAAGACGCTTTTGATTTGCTGGTCATGGGAAACCCCGAAGGGCCAGGATGTTACTGTTACCCGAATGATCTATTAAAGAAGTATCTCGAACAGGTCAGCAAAAATTACGATTACCTGGTTACCGATAACGAAGCCGGCCTCGAACATCTCAGCAGGCGTCTTTTACCGATGATTGACTGGCTGATTGTAACCAGTGATGCCACAGCGCGGGGTATTCGTTCGGCCGGTCGGGTGAGAGAAATCGTGCAGAAAGTTAATATCGGTGCTGCCAGGATGGGCCTGGTTATCGGGCGCAGCCACGGCAATGAAGGCGAAGCCCTGAAAGAAGAAATTGAAAAGAGCGGACTTACCCTGCTTGGTTTTATACCCGACGATCCCCTGATCTCGGAATATGATCTAAAAGGAAAAGCGCTTATCGATTTGCCGGTAGATTCACCGGCAGTAAAGGCTTCTCGCGAGCTCTTTGAAACTCTTTCCCTGTAGTGAAACCGGGCGTGGAAGCAGGTTGGGGGGAAACCATAAATGCAAGGTTTGATGGTTGTTTATTGATCCCTGCTTGAAAGGAAAATTTTCTGTCAGGTGGAGGTGGGCTGAATGTTTTTCAGCGATCGCCGGCAGGCAGGTGAAAAAATAGCTATCAGGCTCGATTCCTACCGGGGGGAAGAGCCGCTTATTCTGGCAGTACCCCGGGGTGGGATTGCCGTCGCTGAACCGGTTTGGGAGCGCCTCGGCGGAGAAATCGATCTAATCATAACCCGTAAAATTGGGGCTCCCTTCCAGCCGGAGCTGGCCGTCGGGGCAGTGAGCGGGGACGGTTTTGTAATGATCAACGAGCAGCTCGTTTCAAGAATGAATATACCGGAAGGTTATATAGAAAGCAGGGCTGCGGAAGAACAGGCGGAAATCAATCGTCGTCTACGGTTGTACCGTGGAGATCGGCCCTTTCCATCAATTGATAACCGCCTGGTGATCCTGGTTGATGATGGAGTGGCCACCGGTTATACCCTGCTGGCCGCCCTGCGCAGTTTGCAGCAGAAACAAACGCTGAAACTGATCCTGGCTGTGCCCGTCGGGCCGCCTGATACTCTGGCCAGACTGGCAGAAGAAGTTGATGAGCTGGTATATCTTGAAGCCCCACCGCACTTTACAGCTGTTGGCCAGTTTTATGTCCGTTTTGATCAGGTTGGCGATGCCGAAGTAATAAATGTTTTACAGAAAGCCTGGGGGAAGAAAAAATAAAATGCACTTAATTTGCCGGTGTACCACTTTACTTCTTCACAGGACCGGGTAATAATTATTTATTGAATTGCGAATCGGTGAATTGACTTGGCCGGATTGCTGGTGTATCATTGTTATAATTTAATAATCTTTTCTCTTATCCAGAGTGGAGGAGGGACAGCCCCGATGAATCCCGGCAACCGGATCTGCTGATCACGGTGCCAATTGCTGCGGGGTCGGATCCTCTTCCCCGGGAGATGAGAGGTGCCAGGAAGGCCTCTTGAGAAAAGAGGCTTTTTGTATTGGAGTTTACCGTCAGTAAGAGATGAGATTGCAAAAATCTAAATACAGACTGCAAGGAGGAATAATCGGTGCACCAAAACAATTATTTATTTACCTCGGAATCGGTTACCGAAGGACATCCCGACAAACTGGCTGACCAGATTTCCGATGCAATTCTTGATGCCATAATCAAGTGTGACCCCAATGCCCGGGTAGCTGCCGAAACCCTGGTGACCACCGGCCTGGTGCTGGTGAGCGGGGAAATTACCACTGAATGTTATGTGGATATTACCCGGCTGGTCAGGGAAAAAGTGAAAGAAATCGGTTATACCAGGGCCAAGTACGGTTTTGACGGGGATACATGTGCCGTCATTACCTCGATTGATGAACAATCCCCTGATATCGCCCTGGGGGTGAACCAGGCTTACGAAGTAAGAAAGAGTGAACCTGCAAATCATTATGACCTTACCGGCGCGGGTGACCAGGGGATCATGTTCGGTTTTGCCTGTGATGAAACTCCAGAGCTGATGCCCCTGCCTATTTCGCTGGCTCACAAGCTGGCTCAGAGGCTTGCTTATGTGCGCAGAAATAGTATTTTAAAATATCTGCGCCCGGATGGCAAAACACAAGTCAGTGTCGCTTATCACAACGGACGTCCTTCACATGTGGAAACAATTGTTGTTTCTGCCCAGCACAGTGACAGGGTAACCCTAGAACAGATTGAGAAAGATATAAGCGAATCAGTAATCAGGGAAATAATTCCACCGGAGCTGATTGTACCGGAAACGCGGTTCCTGATCAATCCCACCGGTCGTTTTGTAGTCGGTGGTCCGCAGGGAGATACCGGACTGACCGGAAGAAAAATCATTGTTGATACATATGGTGGTTATGCAGCTCACGGCGGGGGCTGTTTTTCCGGCAAGGATCCGACCAAAGTTGATCGATCCGCATCTTATGCCGCGCGTTATGCCGCCAAAAATGTGGTCGCCGCCGGCCTGGCAGCAAAATGCCAGCTTCAGGTTGCTTATGCAATCGGGGTGGCCAGGCCAGTTTCCCTGATGGTCGAAACTTTTGGGACTGAAAAAGTTCCGGTTGAAATAATCGAAGATCTTATCCGCAAGCATTTTGATCTAAGGCCGGCCGCCATTATCGAAAATCTCAACCTGCGGCAGCCTATCTATCAGCAGGTGGCGGCCTACGGCCATTTCGGACGTCCGGAACTCGATTTGCCCTGGGAACGCCTTGATAAAGTGGAAGTGCTCAAAGAAGCCCTTCGGGGCCGTAAAGCCTGAAATTCCGGTTATCCATAATTGCTTCCGTGCAGGGGAAGTGGTTTCCTTTTATGGTAAAATGTCGATGAAAGCCTGCATTTAAGGGAAGCAGTTCCCTTAAATGACGAATTAAATCATATGTTGCCCTGTTCGGACATCCGGTCAGTGTTGGCAGGTGAACGGGGAGAAGATTTACTGCGGGGAGGTTCGGTCACTGGACAGGCTGGAAGGTGTTCTGGAAAAAATCAGGTTTTACAGCGAAGAAAGCGCTTACCTTGTTGGCAGCCTGCGCTGCCGGGATGGTAAAGCAGTAACAATTGTCGGCAATTTTCCTCCCATGCAGGAAGGTGAAAACCTGCTTCTTAACGGGCACTGGCAGGTCCATAACCGCTACGGGAAGCAGCTGGAAGTGGATCGCTGGGAAAGAATCCTGCCGGCTACGGAAGAGGGACTGAAACGATACCTGTCGTCCAGGCTGATCAAAGGAATCGGACCGGTAACAGCTGCCAGAATAGTTGACTGCTTCGGCCTCGATACGCTTGAAATAATGGAAAAAGAGCCCCACCGCCTGCAGGAGGTCGAAGGAATCGGGGCGGTCAAGGCCGCAGGTATAGTTAAAAGCTACCGGCAGTACAAAGATGTCCAGAATGTACTCGTTTTTTTACAGGGTTACGGCGTCGGAGTCGGCCAGGCAATGCGTCTGTACAGACGCTACGGTTCGGAAACTGTGGAACGGGTGCAGGAGAATCCCTACCGGATGGCTGAAGATATTTTTGGGATCGGCTTTAAAACTGCCGATAAAATTGCCCGGCAGCTGGGGATGCCGGAGGACTCCCCGGAAAGGCTGCAGGCAGCTATAACTTATTCTCTGAGCAGGGCAGCGGAAGAGGGTCATGTTTTTTTACCCCGTGAAATTCTGCTTGAACGGGTCAGGGAACTGCTTGACATATCGGGGGAAGTCCTGGACGAAAACATTTTTGATCAACAGCTGCTGAAAATGGCCGGGGAGAAACGCATTCACACCGAACATAGAGAAGAAGGAACGGCTGTTTATTACGCTCCCTTTTTCCAGGCAGAGCAGAATACCGCCCGGCTGGTTATGCAACTCAGCAGGCAGGTGAAGCAAACATCGCCAATTGAAGCAGCCCAGGTTCTGGGTCAGGTTAAGTATGACTGCTCTCACCTGACGGAAGAACAGCTTCAGGTACTCGAAAAGGCGCTGCACAACGGAGTGCTGATAGTTACCGGTGGACCCGGAACAGGGAAAACCACAACCATCAAGGCGCTGCTTGCTATGTTCAGGCTGCTGAAAGAAAAAGTGGTCCTGGCTGCGCCTACCGGAAGAGCGGCAAAAAGAGTTACTGAAGCGACAGGACAGGAAGCCTTTACCATTCACCGGCTCCTTGAATACAGCTATTCAGAAGGGGAAGGATTTCGCTTTCAGCGAAATGAAAAAAATCCCGTGGAAGCCGGGATAGTCATTATTGACGAAGCGTCGATGGTCGACCTTCTCCTGATGTACAATCTGCTAAAAGCCATTCCCTCCGGCAGCCGCCTGATCCTGGTCGGTGATGTTGATCAGCTCCCGGCGGTTGGCGCGGGAAATGTTCTCCGGGATTTGATCAGCGCCGGCAGCATTCCCTGTTTCAGGCTTGGCCATATTTTCCGGCAGGCCAGGGAAAGCCTGATTATTGTCAATGCTCACCGCATTAACCAGGGGCAAATGCCTTACCTTAATGTTAAAAACCGAGATTTTTTCTTTCTGCAGGAAGAAGATCCGGAAAAGGCCGCCCGGCTGGTTGTTCAGCTCTGCAGGGAAAGACTGCCCAATTACGGTCCATTTGATCCGTTGCTCGATCTGCAGGTGATTACCCCGATGCGTAAAACGGCTGCCGGCGTCGATCGGCTAAATATGCTTCTTCAGGAAGCGCTCAATCCTTCTGCCCGCCATAAAACAGAGACTTCCGGTAAAGGAACAGTCTACCGGCTCGGAGACAAGGTTATGCAGATACGGAATAATTATCAGAAAGAAGTATATAACGGCGATATCGGCATAATAACTGCTATTGACCGGGAAGAAGGGGAGCTGGTGGTAACATTCCGCGAGCTGCTCCAGCCCCGCCCGGTGGTTTACGACTTTACCGAACTGGATGAACTGGTCCTATCTTATGCTGTTTCAGTTCATAAAAGCCAGGGCAGTGAATACCCGGTTATCATAATGCCCGTTTTAACCCAGCATTATATGCTCCTGCAGCGCAATTTGCTTTACACCGGGATTACCCGTGCCCGCAAGCTGGCAGTATTGGTTGGCAGTAAAAAAGCTCTGGCCATTGCCGTTCATAACAATCGTGCCGAGGAACGTTACAGCTACCTGGACGGGCGGCTGCTCTCCGGAGGGAGCAGGTGATGTTTAAAACGGCCCGCTGTAGAGACAACAGTCCGCTTAAAAGCTCTCCCCGCTGGTTGGATTCTTTTCTGCATTTTTTATACCCGGAGCGCTGTTTATTCTGCAGGGCAGTTCTCTCTTCAACAGCCGGACGGCCGCTCTGTGCCGGTTGCGAAAAGAAGCACCTCCCTGCAGGGTTGATCTGCCCAAACTGCGGGGAACTGCTCCGCTCAAAAACAGGGTGTTTATGCCGCGCGGGAGGAGATACTCTAAAAGCTTTATTCGCTCTTTCTCCTTATGATCAGGGAATGCGGGATCTGATCCACAGTTTAAAATACCGCGGCCGTCGTTCTCTTGCCCGGCCTCTCGGACGGTGGCTCGGTTTTGAAATTTGCCAGTATGATTTCTGCCGGCCCGATCTAATTACAGCCGTGCCCCTCCATAGACGGCGGGAAAAGGAGCGGGGTTTTAATCAAAGTGCGCTGATTGCCCGATCAGCGGCTGCTTTTTTAAAAAGACCGTACAGAGATCTTCTGGTGCGAACAAGAGATACAATATCCCAGACGACAATATCCCGACGGGGAAGGCGGGAAAATATCCGCGGCGCTTTTCGGAACATGGAGAAATTACCTGCCGGTTTAACGCTGCTGCTCATTGATGATGTTTGTTCCACCGGTTCGACGATGAAAGAAGCAGCTTCTGTCCTTAAACAGAGCGGGGCTGTAGTTTACGGAGCGGTGGCGGCTTATAATTTTGGACGCTAATTCGGATTGGGAATATCTGGTGATATGGTAATTCTGAAAACTTGAAAAAGGCTTGATAACAGTCATGCGAGCGTTTTGTGGATCTTGCTCCGATCCTGCTAATGGGAAGGAATTTTTACTGGACTGGGGAATACTATTTGTAGTAATATATTAATCTACAATAACTAGCAGGAGGTTGGAAAAATGAACATTAACGTACGGGGTAAAAATATTGAAGCCACTCCGGCCCTGGTTGATTATGCTTATAAGAAACTCAGTAAGCTGGAAAAGCATTTTGATAAATCTACCGATGTGCAGGTTGTACTGAGCGTTATAAAAGAAGAACATATTGTTGAAGTAACCATGAGCCTGAATGGGTTGATCCTGCGCGGTGAAGAAGCGACCGGCGATATGTATGCGTCGATTGATATGGTCGTTGATAAACTGGAACGGCAGGTTAGAAAATATAAGACCCGCCTGAACAAATCGCGGTACAAGCGGGGCGTCCGGGTGATCAGTGAAAAGCATGCCGCTGTTGAAGCGGAAGAGAGGGCCGGTGAAGAAGAGCCGAAAGTTGTCAGGACCAAGAGGTTTCCCCTCAAACCGATGAGCGTGGAAGAAGCGATTCTGCAGATGGATCTGCTGGGCCACAATTTTTTTGTCTTTACCAACGCCGACAGCGAGACTATCAATGTGGTCTATCGGAGGAAGGATGGCAACTACGGGCTGATTGAGCCTGAATAGAGAGGGTCCTAAGCTCCGGGCCAGCCCCGGGCGGGGAGATGTCTTATTAATGCGCAAACCAGTTAGTGCGGTTGTTTTTGAAGGATCCCTGCCGCAGAGCAGGGTTGAAGAAATGGTTGTTCAGGTCCGTCATGCCGCCCTGCTCGATAACCTGGAAAAAATGAATCAGGCTGCCTGTTTTGATAGGATCTTTCTGTACACCAACCGCCCCGAACTGGCCGAACAGGCTTCCCTGCTTGGCGCAGATGTGCTGATCAACTCTATTGATCCCGGAAATTTTCATTTTGGTAACGAACTGCAAAAATTGGTCCGCAGTCGCGGGCTGACGAGGGTGTTTTGCCTGAACGGCGCGGGCTGTCCGCTTATAACAGTGGATGAGCTGACTATGATAGCCCGGGAACTCAGTTCAAGGCAGCGGTTTGTTTATGCCAATAACACCCAGTCAGCCGACATGGTTGGTTTTACAGTGCCTGAAACTTTCTTTGATATTGAGCTTCCGGCAGTTGACAACAGCCTTGCTTTAACCCTTCGCGATCGTTTTAATCTGACAATGGCTCTGATGCCTCACACGCGCGGCCTTCTCTTTGACATCGATACGCCGGCCGATCTTGTTGTCCTGGGAGCGGGCCCTTATGCCGGTCTGCGGATGAGAGCGGCTTTAAATCAGCTCAATCTGGATTATGATAAATTAGAGAAAGTCAAGTCTGTCCTGAGCGATGAATATGAAGAAGTTGCCCTGGTCGGCCGTGTCGGTGCGCCGATCATGGAACAACTCAACTCCCGTCTTAAACTTCGGCTGCGAGTTTTTTCTGAAGAGCGGGGCATGAAAACCCTCGGGCGTATAGATAATAAAGAAGTAATTTCCCTCCTCGGGCTGTTGCTCGAAGATGCCGGGACAGAGCGTTTCTTCGATTACCTGGCCCGGGTTGCCCGCTGTGCCTTTATCGACAGCCGGGTTCTGATGTATCATTTCAAGTATGAATTTTCAGATCGGGAACGATTTCTATCTGATCTTGGACGGTGGCGGGAGATTGACCATCCCTGGCTGAAGGTTTTTACAAAGGCGGCGGAAGAATGCTCCATACCGGTTATCCTGGGTGGGCACTCACTTATTTCCGGCAGCCTCTGGGCGATCTGTGATGAAATAGAAGAAAAAGCTTTTAATTAAATAACCTGGCGGCATATGCCCGGGAATAGCAGTGCAAACTCCGGGATTGCTGGTTTGGTGACTTATAGTGCTGAAATATATTTCCGTCTGTGCAGTTGGAAAGGAGTTCATTTATGGCCGATTTTATAAAGAAAATATTCGGTGATCCCAACAAAAAGGAAGTAAACCGCCTGCAGAAGACGGTGGATCAAATCAACAGCCTTGGGAAGTGGGCTTCAGAGCTAAAAGATGATCAATTCCCCCAGCAGACAGAGCGGTTCAGGGAACGGCTGAGGAAAGGGGAAAGCCTTGATGATATCATGCCGGAAGCTTTTGCCCTGGCCAGGGAAGCAGCTATCCGCAGGACTGGAATGAGGCCCTTTGATGTGCAGATTCTGGGAGCAATTGTCCTGCACCAGGGGCGTATTGCGGAGATGAAAACTGGCGAGGGTAAAACGCTGGTAGCCACTCTTCCCGCCTACCTCAATGCCCTTACCGGTAAAGGGGTTCACATTGTTACTGTTAATGATTACCTGGCCCGCAGGGACCGTGAATGGATGGGGAAGATCTATGAATTTCTCGGCCTTAAAGTTGGTCTGGTAGTTCAGGGTATGGAGCCGGCTGCCAGGAAGGAATCCTACCGGGCAGACATTACCTATGCCACCAATAATGAACTTGGCTTTGACTACCTGCGGGACAACATGGTCCTTTATAAAGAGGACATGGTGCAGCGAAACCTGCACTATGCCATTGTCGATGAAGTAGACAGCATCCTAATTGACGAAGCGCGCACACCTCTTATTATTAGCAGCCGGGTTGAATCACAGGAGGATTACGGGCGCTGGAAAAAAGAAGTTGAACACCTGATCCGCAAGCAGAGCCGCCTGGTCGGAGATTTATTAAAAGAAGCCCGGTCGGATCTCGATGATGGCAGGCCGGATGAGGCGGCTGAAAAGCTGCTCCTGGCCCGAAGGGGAGCGCCGAAAAACAAGAACCTGCTGAAAACGATGAAAGAACCCGGCCTGGAACGCCTGGTAGAGCGGACCAAGCAGCGGCTGATGACCGAAAAGCGTCTTACCCACCTTGATGAAGAGCTGTTTTATGTAATTGATGAAGCTACCCGGCTGGCCGATATCAAGGATAAAGGTTACCGGGAGCTGGAACGGATCAATTCCCAGCTTTCCCATCTCCTGCGTCTCGGCCGCGATAAGGCGGAAGAAGAAGAATGGGCCGATGAGCAGGAAGCCGAAAGTGCTTCCGAGCATCGTCATTATTTTGACCAGCTAATTAAAGCCTATGCCCTTTTTGAAAAAGATGTCGACTATGTTGTCCAGGATGGAAAAGTTGTCATTGTCGACGAATTTACAGGCCGCCTGATGCCGGGCCGTCGGTACTCGGATGGCCTGCACCAGGCTATCGAGGCAAAGGAAGGAGTACAGGTTCAGGCAGCCACTCGAACGGTTGCCTCGATCACCTTTCAGAACTATTTCCGCATGTATGAAAAAATCGCCGGAATGACCGGTACTGCCCTCACTGAAGAAGAAGAATTCCGCAAAATTTATGGGATGGACGTGGTGGAAATCCCGACCAACAAGCCTCTCATCCGCGAGGAACAGCCTGATCTTATTTACAAGACCGAACGGGCCAAATTTAATGCTGCAGTTGAAGAGATTAAAAGACGCCAGGAAAAGGGGCAGCCGGTGCTGGTGGGCACAATATCCGTGGAAAAATCGGAAATGCTCAGCAAGATGCTGAAAAGGCAGGAAATTGAACACGAGGTCCTTAATGCCGTCAACCATACCCGGGAGGCATATATCATTGCCCAGGCCGGCCACCGGGGTGCAGTGACCATATCCACCAATATGGCCGGGCGAGGAACAGACATAATCCTGGGTGGAAACCCGGAATACCTGGTCAAAGAAAAGCTGATCGATGAATTCGGGGCGGAGGAAAGTGAACTGGATGAAGAAGCCGCGGAGCGCTGGACCCGGCGTTACCGTGAACTAATCGACAGCGCCCTGGAAGAGACCCGCCGCCAGCGGGAAGAAGTTATCTCCCTGGGCGGACTGCATGTCCTCGGCACTGAACGACATGAAAGCCGCCGGATCGATAACCAGCTTCGCGGCCGTTCTGGACGCCAGGGAGACCCGGGATCTTCGCAGTTTTTTGTCTCTCTGGAAGATGATCTGATGCGCCTGTTCGGTGGTGATAACATTGCTTCGCTAATGGACCGTTTCGGGATAGATGAAGATGTTCCCATTGATCATCCCCTGGTCAGCAGAGCGATTGAGAACGCCCAGAAGAAGGTAGAATCGCGGAACTTTGAAATCCGCCGCAATCTGCTGGATTACGACGATGTTTTGAACCAGCAGCGTGAAGTTATCTATGGCCAGCGCCGTCGGGTCCTGGAAGGCGAAAACATGAAAGAGCCAATCATGGATATGGTCAAAGAGGTTATCGACCGCCTGATCGAAGAATACACCATAGAGCAGGGATTCCTGGATGATGAAAATGCCCGTGCCCTGCTCGGACGGGCGGAAGAAGTGTTTGTCCGCCGTGATAAAATCAAGCCGGATGATTTAATCGATCGCGAAGCGGCGGATATCAAAGTTCTTCTCACAGCTGAAGCGAAAGAATTTTATGAAGCCCGCGAGCAGGAGCTGACCCCTGAAATTATGCGTGAACTGGAACGGGTGGTTCTCCTGCGCACTGTTGATCGACACTGGATGTACTTTATCGATGTCATGCATCAACTGCGCCACGAAATACATCTCCAGGCTTACGGACAGCGGGATCCCCTGGTGCAGTACCGCCTGCAGAGCGCGGAGATGTTTGAAGATATGATCCGCCAGATTCAGGCGGATGTAGTGAGGGCTGTATATCAGGTCCGGGTCACTGCCGCTCCCCGGAGACAGGCGGTCGCCGGGCAGGCAACAGGATATAAGCCCGGCGTTGCTGCCGTCGGCGGCAGCCGGGGTGCTGCAGCTCCGGTGCAGGGAAGTACAGGACAGAGCCGCCCGGCCAAACCGGAGCCGGTTAAAGTCCAAAAAGTGGGGCGCAATGATCCCTGCCCCTGCGGCAGCGGGAAAAAATACAAAAAATGCTGCGGGAAATAAATCATTTTATATAAGTGAAACATGATATTGCCAGGGTAGAATTCGTAAGTCGATAAATATTTTAAGGGCAGCTGAGTGCTGCGGGGAAGGTGAAATCTATGTTGAAAGAATACTATGAGGAACTGGCCCTTCAACAGAAGAGGCTGGAAGAGATGAGGGCTTCTCTTTGAATACGATAGCAAACTGAAAGCTCTGCAGGAAGCGGAAACAAAGGCGGAAGATCCAAAACTGTGGGAAGACAGCGCCAGGGCTCAGAAGTATTTAAAAAAACAGGGGGCCCTGCGTGAACAGCTCCGGCCTCTGCAGGAGCTGTCTGCTTTAATCGAGGAAGCCGGCGTGTTCCTTGAACTGGCCGGGGAAGAAGAATTGGAGGAACCGGAAGCAATTGCTGAAGCCGGTTCGCTCCTGGCTGAGATAAAAGAGCGGCTGGATCGGCTGGAACTGGAGACTCTGTTCAGCGGCAGCTATGATTTTTGTGATGCTATCGTTTCTCTTCATCCCGGGGCTGGTGGCCTGGAATCGCAGGACTGGGCTGAAATGCTGCTGCGTATGTATAACCGGTGGTGCGAGCGCAAAGGATACCAGGTTGAACTGGTCGATCTGCTGGCCGATGATGAGGCTGGTATCAAGAGTGCTACTTTTATTGTTCGCGGGCATGCCGCTTATGGCTCTCTGCAGGCGGAAAAGGGAGTACACCGGTTGATCCGTATTTCTCCCTTTGACACGTCAAGGAGACGCCATACCTCATTTGCTTCTGTCGATGTAATCCCGGAAGTTGAGGAAGAGGAGTTCGTAATTAACCCGGATGACTTGAAGATAGACACTTTTCGTTCCAGCGGGGCTGGAGGACAGCATGTCAACAAAACAGATTCCGCAGTCCGGATTACCCATCTCCCGACTGGTATCGTCGTTACCTGTCAGAATGACCGTTCCCAGCACAGCAACCGTCAGCAGGCTATGCGAGTTCTGCAGGCCAGGCTGGCCGAACTATCCCGCAGGGAACAGGCAGAAGAGATTAACGCTGAACGCGGTCAGCAGAGGGAAATTGCCTGGGGCAGCCAGATTCGCACCTATACTTTTCACCCTTTCACCCTGGTCAAGGACCACCGTACAGGGGTTGAAATTGGTCAGGTTGACGAAGTAATGAACGGCGGTATTGATCCATTTATTGAAGCCTTTTTACGCTGGAAAGCACGCGGCATGATACCGCTCAAAAAGTAGGAGTTAAGAGATGATTAAAAAACCGGCAGTTAACAGAGCGATATTCAAATCTCTGCTGATCGATTTTTCAGGTATCCTGGTCGGAGCAGTAATCCTTGCTGCAGGCATGAATATGTTCATGGTTCCCAACATGCTGGCGCCCGGGGGGGTAAGCGGGCTGGCAGTTGTGGCCTATCACCTGTTAAAATTTCCTGTGGGCCTGACTATTATTATTCTTAATATTCCCCTTTTTATTGTCGGTTATCGGGTTCTCGGAGCCCGGGTTGTCCTGCAGAGCCTGCTGGGCACCTTTCTTTTTTCTCTGGCGGTTGAAATAACAGCTCCCCTGCTGCCGGCAGCTACAGATGATCTGCTTCTAGCCTCGGTTTATGGCGGACTGGTAATGGGTGTTGGGGTGGGCCTTGTTTTTCGGTACCGCGGTTCAACCGGGGGAACAGGACTGCTGTCCCTGATCCTGGCCAGGATCTGGGGAATCAGCCCCGGGCAGGCTATGCTCTGGGGAGACCTGGCTGTCCTGGCTACAGCAGTTTTTGTTTTTGGCGGTGAAGCGGCAATGTATGCCGCCCTGGCCCTTTTTGTCAGTGTAAAGGTAATCGACGCCATTCTGGAAGGGCTGGGTTTGGCCAAGTCGGCGATTATTATTACCAGAGAGGGAGAAAAAATTAACGAAAGGCTGCTTTACGAGCTGGGACGAGGGGTAACCTGGCTTGAAGGATCGGGAGGGTACACCCGGGAAACACGGGAAGTGCTGCTCTGTGTGGTAACCCGGCAGCAGACCGCTCAGCTGAAGACTATTATCCATGAAGTGGATCCCGACGCCTTTGTCATTATCGGCAATGCAACCGAAGTTCACGGTGAAGGGTTTAAAAGGATGCAGCAGCATTAACCGATTTACCTTCTGCGGAGGGTGCTTATTTCACCCATCCATTCCATAGAGTATAATCTGTCTCTTATACACATCTGACGCTGCCGACGAAGAGGATAGTGTAGATCTCGGTGGTCGCCGTATCA
>OMKS01002588.1_pt1 | contig 15002 bp, 15 predicted proteins | sample 1674721 | NCBI WGS metagenome assembly OMKS01 (sample SAMN06264996, study PRJEB25208) | sediment metagenome | isolation source: hot spring sediment | place: USA: California | collected 2014-09-02
GTGACCCCCCCGGTCATCGGGCCGGTGATTCGGAGAGTCATCCGGCCGGTCACTCGGCCGGTCATCAGGCGCGTCATTCGGCACATCACCCGTCCGGTAATCCGGACGGCAACCCGGCGGGTCATCCGCCCGGTTACCCGCCCGACAATCGGTCCGGTCACCACCCGCGTCATCGGCCCGGTCACGCTCCCGGCCATCGGCCCGGTCACGTGGAGAATGCGGGTGGGGGTCGTTCTCGGGCGAATGGTCGGCGCACGCCCTCTTGACCGTTTGCCCTGGCGGGAGTATGATGTCACCGGAGGTAAGCGTGAAGATCATCATCGTCTGCCTGTTCGCGGCGGCGGTCGCGGCCGGCAATCCCATCGTCGTGCGCCTGCTCAACGAGTTCCAGGTTGCGCCCGATTCGCTGGAGCGAATCGAGTTGCACGACCGGACCGGCCTCGTCTACGACCTTGAGGGCTGGCAGGTGGTCACGCCCGCCGGTGTCGCGACCATCAACGCCGGCGTCCGCTTCAACGGCCCGGATGACCGGGTGGTGATTGACCGCGACAACACGACCGGCATCTTCAGCCTGCCCGACAGCGCCGGCTTCATCGCGCTGGTCCAGCCCGGGGGCGACACGCTGGAGAGAATCGCCTGGCCCGGTGATGCCGGCCCGAACACCGACGAGGCCTGGGTCCCGCCCGAGGGAATGTCCGCCGCACTGGACTATTGGTCGTACGGCTGGCCCGACCCGGTGGAGTGCTGGGACTGGTACCTTGACCCGACCCCGACCTTCGGCGAACCCAACGACGACGGCGACGCCCGCATCTACGGCACGGTGCGCGGCCCAAATGGCCTGCCCCTGCCCGGCGCGACGGTCCGGATTTCCGGGCCGGAAGGCTATGAGTCCGGCTGGTCCAAGTACCCGAACGGCGACTTCGAAATCCGGCCCGGGTTCGGGACCTTCCTGCTCACCGTCTCGAAGGAAGGATACCTGCCCGATGTCTGGCCGGACTCGATTGCGGTCGAGGTCAACGAAATCGTGACCGGCATCAACATCACGCTCACGCCGGTCGGCGTCGCCGAACCGGTGACGGCCGAGCCCGCTTTCCGCTGGCACCGCGGCCGGCTCGCCTTCGACCTTGAGCGCGACGGGGAAGTCGGCCTGAGCCTGCTCGACCCGGCCGGCCGCGTGGAACTGCGCCGCCGCGCCTTCCTGCGCGCCGGGCTTCACCGACTGTTGCTGACCGGTCTGCGGCCCGGCGTCCACTTCGTGCGGCTGGAGCACGACGGCCGGGTCAGCACCGGCAAGCTGGTCCTGCCCCGGACCGACCGCTAGCGCGCGCGGTCCGACCAGCGCACGATGACGTCTTCCGACGGGTAGAAGCGGAGCCGGGTGAAGAACCAGGTCAGCGTGCTGTCGGTGCGCCGGGTGCTGTCCGGCCGGTAGTTGAGCGTCGCGCCGGGCAGGTCCGCCGGCACCGTCACCCGGAACTGCGCCCGGTCTATCGGCCTCCGCCATTGCCGGGTGCTGGTGACGATGTAGCGGGCCTCGGACCCGGACAGCGGCTGGCGGTACCAGGCGGTGAACGAAGCCTCCCCCCGGGGCGGAAACCGCATCACGAACCGGGCCGCGGAGTCCGCCAGTTCGAACCGGCGCCCGGGCAGGACGACCGAATCCGGGTAGCCGTGGACGGAATCGAGCGGGAACGGGTAGCTGATGATGGCCGCGACCGTCTCCTCGGCCGAGCAGGTGAAGTGGTACGTCCCCAGCACCTCGACCGCGCCCGGCCGGACCGTGATGTCAATCTCCTCACGCGCGAAATGAATCGGCCCGGCCGCCTCACGCCGGCAGGCGGCCAGCGCCAGCAGGATCAGCCCGGCCGCCAGCCGCGTTGTCGTCGTCATCGGTTTCATACCTTCTCGCCGTGGGCGACCAGAGGTTACCCCGGCCGGGGCCGGGGGTCAAACCCTGCGCCCGCCCGCCGGTTGCCCACGGCCGCGGTTCGGGCTATACTCTCTCCAACCTGACAGGAGTACCAATGCGCATTGCCTTATTCATCATCCTGACCGCGGTTGCGGTCGCGCTTCCGTCAAGGCCCGGCTTCGGAGGCCCGGACCCGGTCTTCCCGCCCGGCGTCAACGAGCCCGGCCCGAACCTGCTCCGGGACAACGACTACTGCGAGACGGTCACCATCCTGATGCAGTTCCCGGACAATCTCGCCGACACCATCCGCCACTCCCCGGCCCGGTTCGACTCGATGCTCTACTCGGTCGGCGTCTACAACCAGGGCCAGTACCGGGCCGGCAGTCTCAACGACTACTTCATCGAGAACAGCTACGGTGACTATGACGTCCGCGGCGGTATCATCGGCAACCGCTGGTACACATCGCAGTACAACTACTCCCGCTACTACGACGGCAACTACCTGCTCAACCGGGGTGGCCAACTCGCCCGGGAGAACATTCAGCAGATTGACCCTTACGTGGACTTCCGCGACTACGACCTCGACGGCGACGGCTACATTGACGCGATGTTCATGGTCCACGCCGGCGCCGACGGCGCGGACAACGGCGACGTCAACTGCCTCTGGTCTCACGCCATCCCGGGCTTCAACTACCTCACCGACGACGGCGTCCGCATCCGCGGCGTCACCAACGTCCCCGAGTTCGCGATGGTCACCGAGACCCGTGACACCACCCTCTGCTGTATCGCGGTGATGTGCCACGAGCTCGGCCACCTCGTCGGCCTGCCCGACCTTTATGAACAGAACCGCAGACAGTGGGGCGTCGGTTACTGGGGCCTGATGGGCTACGGTGCCTGGGGTGCGGGCGGCAACACCCCCTGGTCGCCCTCGCATATGGAAGCCTGGAGCAAGGTCGAAGCCGGGTTCGTGGAGCCGATTGTCATCACCGAGAACGTCCGCAACCTCCGCATCCCGCCGGTCCAGACCGACCCGGTCATCTACAAGGTCTGGCAGAACGGCGCCGACCACGACACCTGCTTCTACCTCGAGAACCGCCAGCAGATCGGCTTCGACGCGCCCCTGCCCGGCCCGGGCCTGCTCATCTGGCATTTCGACCGGTCCTGGAGCGGGTGGTATGACCGGGTTGACCTTGAGGAAGACTCCACCTTCCATCTCGACAGCGGTTTCGGCTGGCGACCGGACCCGCACTACTACCACCCCGAACTCGGCGCGGACTCCGACCCCCTGCCCGGCTCCTGGAACCGCACCGCCTTCAACGACACGACGGTGCCGAACAGCCGCCGCCGCAACCGCACGCCCACCCACGTCAACGTCTGCAACATCCGGCTCGAAGGCGACACCATCGTCTGCGACGTCTACGTCAACACCGACACCGTCGCGGTCGCGGAACCGCCGCACCTGCCCCGGCCGCTCGCGGTGACCGCCGCACCCAACCCGTTCCACGACCGGGTCCGGCTCGGCGTGGACGGCGGAGCGGACTGGCGGGCCGCGGTCTACTCCTCGGCCGGACGGCTGGTCCACACCGCGCAGGGCCGCGCCGGCGGGCATTTCGATTGGGACGGCACCGGCCCGGCGGGCAGACGCCTGCCCGCGGGCGTCTACCTGCTTCGCCTCGACTCCGCCGGTTCGCTCGCCCGCGCCCGGCTGGTGATGCTGGACTGAGACCGGGTCTGCGGTGACCGCCGCCGATCCACCCGGGACCGGCATCCGGCCCCGTGACGGCCGAGCGTCTCTTCAGCTGTTTACAAAACAGCGGAGCAGCCTAGCATGATAGCGAGCATAGGAGGCGTTCATGATGCCTGTCATAAGACCGGTCCGGTTCCTGCCGGCCCTTGTCATCCTGCTGGCCGGCTGTTCGTTCCTGCCCCCGGCGACGCCGGAGGCGCCCGACGGGCCGACCAGCGGCCGCGCGGCCGTGTCCTACCCGTTCACCGGCGTGACCACCGACCCGAACAACTACGACCTCGCCTACCGCTTCAACTGGGGCGACGGCCGCCTTTCCGACTGGAGCCCGTTCCTGCCGCCCGGCGAGCCGGTTACGATGTGGCAGTCCTGGCCCGAGCCCGGCCGCTACCAGGTCCGGGTCCAGGCCCGCAACGCCCTCGGCCTGACCAGTTGCTGGTCGCCGGCGCTTGATGTCGCCATCGGCGCGGGCGGCGGCTGGCCGGACACCGTCATCGCCACCATCCCGCTCGGCTTCAGCGCCGACCGGGTCCGGGCCCTGCCGGGCGGCGAGTTCGTCTACGCTTCGGAGTACGGCAGGCGGCGCATCGCGGTCGTCAGCGTCGCGGATGACGCGGTGACCGCGGTCTTCGACGGCGGTATCGGCCCGGTCGGGCTCTGCAACGTCGGCGACTACGTCTTCATCGCCGACTACACGCCGGCGCAGTGACCGTCGTCCGCGCCGCGGACCATACCGTTGTGGACCAGGTAGCGGTCGGCCGTCAGCCGCTATCGGTTCACGCTCCGCCGAGCGCCGCCTTCGCGGCGACCTGCGACCGCGGCTCGAAGACGGTGACGATTATCGGCCGGCGCTGAAGTCCGGAGCGATCCGGCGAGCCGCTCGACCGGGCGGCACCGGCCCGGTCTTACTCCGGCAGTACGAACTTCTCCATCCGCCGAAAGCCCGCCGTCTCCAACGTCACGAAATGGACGCCGCCCGACAGAGCGCGGAGGTCGAGCGGAAGTGACCCGACAGCCAGGTGATCGGGTGTCCGGGCGACAGCGACCACTCGACCGGTGACGTCGCGCACGGTCACGCCCGCCGGCCCGGACCCGGGCAGGCTGTAGTGCAGGGTCGCCCACCCTCCGGCCGGCGGGTTCGGGGCAAGCGACAACCTGCCCGGCTGTACGCCGATGTACGGCGGACCGGCCATCCCGACCTGGACCGCGTCGAGCGCGGCCTTGACGTCGAGACGACCCCAGCCATAGCTCTGGTTCGGATAGGGCGCACCCGACGACGGCCGGGCCGCGTGGTCGGCCAGCAGGCTGAAGGCCTCGTCGTGGGTCAGACCCGGGTCCTTCTGCCGGAGAACGGCGACTGCGCCCGCGGCGTGCGCGGTTGCCATTGCCGTGCCGCTCATCATCAGGTAGCCGCCCGTGTGCCGAGCGGACAGGATGTTGACCCCCGGCGCGGCGATTCCCGGGTTGATGAGGTTCCAGTCCGGCCGGGGCCAGTACTCATTTCCGTTCCATGGCGCCCGGTCCGGTGCCGGCCCGCGGGCGGAGAAAACCGCGACCTCGTCACTGCTGTCGGTCGCGCCGACGCCGATGGCAACCGGGTAGCTGCCCGGGGGAAGTGAAGTCGCGCCGTTCGGGCCGGAACTGCCGATGGTGGCTGTGTGTATGATGCCGAGATAGCGCAGGTACGCGTGGGGCGCGAACCAGAACTCGTCGTACCGGGAAGCGGATGTCCAGGCGGCAAGAAGCACGTCCGGCCGACCGTGCTCAGCAAGCCAGTCCAGGCAGGCGAGTATCCAGGAACTCTGACCCGCGCCGCCGGCGTTGATGGCCTTGGCCGCGATGTAGGTCGCACCCGGCGCAACCCCGATGTCGCAGCCGCCGACCGCTGAGCCGATCGTGTGCGTGCCGTGTCCGTTGTCGTCGTACGGGTCGGGATGCGAGTTGACCGCATCGAACCAGCCATCGGTCGCGCGCCAGCGCCCGGAAAGCGCCTCGTGGGTCGTCTCGACGCCGGTGGTGATGCTGGCGACAACCACCCCGGCGCCGTCGTAACCTTCGACCCAGCACTCCGGGGCGCGGATGATGCTGATATTCCAGCGTGGGGAACAGTCCGGCTCCGCAGTCGGGGCCGCGCCGGCCGGCTCCAGGAAGACCGCGAAGTCGTCAATGACGTAGTCAACATCCGCCCGCGCGGCCAGCTCACGCACCACCGCCGGCGTGGCTGAGAGCGCGATGCGGCCGGCAAGCAGAAAGGGCCGCACATTCGCCGCGCCGGTTGTGGCCAGCCAACCGAGGATGTCGCGCTGTACGGAATCGGCCGCGCTCCGAAGGTAACCGAGCTTCTCGTCGTACCCGGCGACGGCCCGGGGACTGCTCAAATCCGCCCGCCGGCAGGGCTGGACCATCACGTCAACCAGCTCATCAGGCCGGGCCCGGACGAGGACTTCCTCAAGCCCGGGCATGATGGTCCCGCCCGCGGCAAGGGCAGACAATGCGAACAGCGACAAGAACGTCTTCATTGTGCCTCCTGTTTGCGAAGGGCCCAGCCGCGCTCCTGCGTGCGGTCCGGCGCGGTCGCCCCGGCTACCGGTTCCATTCTGGTCTTTTCTCTCCACTTGGCAACCTCCCCGCCGTCACGGTCGGTTGACAACCGTCGGCAGCCGGGCATCATTGGCCGTGGTCGCCGAGAAGCACAGGCGTTTCCTGTTCGCCGGGTACCTGGCGGCCGGCCTGCTGGCCGCCGTCCTCACCGGCTGGGTCGCCCCGCTCGGCAGGCTGACCCGACCCGAGATGCTCCTGCAATGCCTGGCCACGGGCCTGTCCGGCGCGCTGGTCTGGATATCGGTCCGTACCCGCAACCTCTTCCCGGCCCTGCTGCTGATAATCGTGGTCCCGGTCTTCTCCGAGCTTCTCTGCAACCCTGCAACCGGCTCCGCCGCGTTCGCGACCGCGGTCCGACTCCTGCTCCCGGTTGCCGGCTACCTCGGTGCCGGACTGCTCTGCCGGACGGCACCGCGGGGTTTCCTCTGCCGGCTCCTGCTGCTGGCCGGGTTCGTGGCTCTGGCCCACGCAACCGGCGCGATTGTCTCGTCCCTGCTTCTGGAGCGGACACCGGACCTCGCCGCCGCCCGACACCCGGCCCTGACCGGGCTGATGCTGGGCGCGCTTTCCGGCTTCCTGTTCGCACTGGTGGACGCCCTGCGGTCGAAGCCGCGGGAACAGACCGCCCCGCGCCGAGGATGGCACGGGTAAGGCGGGACCGAAAGCCCTACTCGGGACGGGACGGGGTACGGACCAGGGACTTGGGCACCGGCAGACTCCAGTTCCCGACCCCGCGCAGGTAACGAGTCCGGCCGAGCACGCCGCTGAGGTTGCCGGGCATCGTGACCTCGGCATCGAGCGCAACCCGCGTCTTGACCCGGGTTCTCCCCCGCGCGACTCGAAGCACCGCCATCAACTCGAAACGCGCGGTGCGGAACGACTCGCGGCCGGCCACGAGAATCCAGTCGGCCCGGTTCGAACCGGAACCGGCGCCGACCGGGACCAGTTTGCGGAAGGCCATCTTCATCGGGCCGAGCAGCATCATCTTCCGCACCGAAGCCGGTATCTCGCCCAGCGCCGTGCCGCCGGGCGCGCGCGGCACCCAGAAGGTGAGGTTGGGCCGAAGACCCAAGGCAACCTGCGCACCGCGGAACAGCCGCCCCTCGGCCTTGGGGAACACCGCATAGAAAATGCCGCGCCTGGGCTTGAAGGCGAGTCCGGGGTCAAGTTCGAGCCCCAGCCGCAGGGACCTGACCGGTACCCCGCCGGCCACGGTCAACTTACCCTGCAGGCGCACGAGCAGGAACTCACTCCGGGTGAACTGCCGGCGGATTGCCACCGGGGGCACCATCTGGCACTGCTGGTACACCGCGCGCAAGGACGTGACTTCAACCTGTGGCTCAATAATGACCCGCCAGCGGTCGAGCGTGGCCGCGGTCGCGCGCAGGCGCCGCTCGAGTTGGCGCACCCCGTTCAAGTAGCGGCTCGACGACCGCCGCGTGCGGTAGCCGAGCGGCGCGGGCGCCGTTCCATCGGCACGGATTTCGTTCGAGTGACTGCGAATCGCGGCCGCGACCAGGGTCCGGTCGGACTGGCTCAACCTGGCGGGCAGAAGTGTGACATCGGCCTTCATCTTTCCTCCTTGGGTCAGCTTACTACTAACATACTGATTTATATGCACTTGTCAAGTAGACAAGGGATTCGGGGAGGGGCTGGGACAGGTGGGGTAGCGAACGAACTACCGGTCCCCGGGCTTGCGGAGGACGAAACTCAAGTATTCCCAGTGAGCCTGGCGGAATTTCTCCCAGGTCGGTGTGCCCGCGGTCGCCGCAAACTGCCGGAACACCGCCTGCAAGACCGGCGGCACCCGACGCCGGATGAGCGCGAGCTTGCGCTCGCTGTCGAGTTCGAGCGCCCGGAACACGTTCGGGGTAATCCGTTCCTCGCGCTCGACGACGAATTCCGCCTGCTCGAACTGCCGCTGGAGCCGCTCGATGTCCGCGCTGGTGCGGAAATCGGCCAGCAGCAGGCAACCGCCCGACCGCAGGACCCGCTTCACTTCGGAGAGGAACTTGCTCATCGAGCCGTAGCAATGGGAAGACTCGACGTTCAGGACCGCGTCGAACGTCCCGTCGGCAAAGGGCAGGTTCTCGCTGTCTCCGCGTCGGAAGCGCAGGTTGGGCACGCGGAAACGGCGCTGGCAACACTCGATTGCCCGCAGGTTCAGGTCCACCGCGACCATCGTGCGCGGCCCAAGGTACCGGGCGATGTAAGACGCGCCCCCGCCCCGGCCCGAACCGACCTCGAGCACGTCCCGCCCGGCCAGCGGCACCGCCGCCGCGACGTGGTGGTAGAGCTGGATGGAAAGCCGGTCCGACTCGTCCTGCGGTGCGAGCGGAATCGGCTGCGCACCGATCAGGTCCGCATAACCGTAGTTGGCGAAGGGCGACTCGGCGTGACGGTCGAGCCGGGTCATCTGCCGGTACCAGAGCCGGTACACGAACCTGCGCAGGGGCGGGAGCGCCCGGTAGACCCGCTCCAGCAGTCTCATCACCGACAGCCGCTCGGCTGTGTGATGCGCGGGCTTGAACACGCCGCGGAAGCGGTGGTCCTGAGACTGACCATTCAGCCTGCTGTTCACCAGACATTGTAGCAGGACAATCGGCGATGGGAAGCGCAATCCCGGGTCACTTGACCGATGACACCGACCGGTTATCATCGCGGCGATGAACCTCGGAGCATCGAACGACAGCCCGTCCCGTCGGCAGGTCGTCCTCTTTCTTGTTCTCTCTTTCGCTTTCGCCTGGGTCATCGCCGGCGCCTTCTCCCTGCTCGGCGGCCGCTGGAATACACCCGCGGCGGTGCCGGTCGGGGTCGTGGTGATGTTCACGCCTCTCGCCGCGACGCTCATCGTCCAGAAACTGATCCGGCGTCGGCCCCTGCGCGAACTCGGGCTCTCCTTTCGGCTCAACTGGTGGTGGCTGGCCGCCTGGCTCGGTCCGCCCGCGGCCGCCTTCGCCACCATCGGTGTCAGCCTGCTCCTGCCCGTCGTCGAATACGCTCCCGGGATGGAGGGGATGTTCGAGCGCTTCGCGACGATGATGTCCCCGGAGCAGATGGCGGCGATGAAGGACAGCATCCCGAATCTGCCCGCGCACCCGATCTGGCTTACCCTCGGCCAGGCGCTGGTGGCCGGGCTCACCGTCAATGCCCTCGCCGGCTTCGGCGAGGAGGTCGGCTGGCGCGGGTTCCTCTACCGCGGTCTCGCTCCGCTCGGGTTCTGGCGCTCCTCGCTCCTGACCGGGTTCATCTGGGGCATCTGGCACGCGCCGCTGATCCTCCAGGGGCACAACTACCCGGACCACCCGGTGGCAGGAGTGGCGATGATGACCGCCTGGTGCGTCCTGCTCGGTCCGCCTTTCGCCTTCATCCGCGCTCGAACCGGCTCGGTCATCGCGGCCTCGGTCTTCCACGGCGTCCTCAACGCCTCGGCCGGCATCGCGCTGATGGTCGTGCGGGGCGGAAGTGACCTAATTGTCGGCCTGACCGGCCTGGCCGGCTTCATCGTCCTCGCCGCGGTCAACCTCGCGCTGGTCTTCACCGTCCGCCGCGGCCGTCCCCTCAAGGACGCTCCCGTGCCCGGTTGACCCGCCGCCGCCGGACGGCTATCATTGCTTCAGTCAGAAAAAGGAGTCCAAATGAGAAAGCTGTTATCCGCCGTCTTGCTCGCCATGCTCGGTCTTGCCGTGCTGACCGGGTGCGAGAACATCGTCCGGAGCTTCTCCGCCGGCCTGAACGGCTCGGAAGTCGTGCCGCCGGTCTCGACCACCGCAACCGGCAACTGCATCGTCAACGTTGACGCCGCCGATACTGAACTGGGCTACAAGCTGACCGTGCAGAATATCGAGAACGCGACCTCGGCCAACATCCATCTGGCGCCTTCGGGCCAAGTCGGTGATGTCATCGCCGTGCTCTACCCCGGCCCGACCAAGGAAGGCCCGTTCACCGGTACGCTCGCCGAAGGCTCCCTGCGCGTCGCTGACCTGCGCGGTCCGCTCGCCGGCGAACCGATGCGCCGGATGCTGTCCGTACTCCGGGCCGGGTCCACCTACGTCCAGGTCAACACCGATTCGTTCCCGGCCGGGGAAATCCGCGGCCAACTGCGCTGACGCACGAAAGCCGGGGGACGGGGGGCAGGAAACACGGTGAGGCTGTTCCTGGCGCTGGTCGTCGCCTGCACGTTCGCCGCCGCGGGCACAACCGGCCTCTCGCCCCTTGACCCGGCCGCCGGTAGCTTCCTGGACAAGAACCTCGACTCGCTCTCGCACCGGGCATTCGCGGCCTACCGCCAGGGCAACTACCTGGAAGCAACCCGACGCTATTTCGACCTCCTGCGCCACAATATCACCGACGCCGAAGGAATCTACGGCCTCGCGGGCTGTTTCGGCCTGCTCGGCGAACCCGAACTTGCCGCCCGCTACGTCACCCGGGCGTTCCGGGCCGGCCTGGACGACATCGGCCGGATCCGTCGCGACCCGGATTTCGACCTCGTCGCCGCCAATCCCGAGTTCCGCCGTGTCATTGACAGCATCGCCCGCGCGAGCGCGGACCGGGAGCGTGCCGCCGGCGAGCGGATACTAATCTCGGCCCGGAGCTACTTCGACTGCCGGGTGAAACTGCCTCCCGGTTTCGACCCCACCAAGCGCTACACGCTGGTCGTCGGTCTCCACGAGGCGGGCGGCAACCCGGAGGAATTCATCCGGCTCTGGCCCTGGCTCGGCGTCGAACCGCGGGTCATCTTCGTCGCGCCCCGCGCGCCCTACCCCGGGCCCGGCGGCGCGGGCTTCGCGTGGCTGACCGCGACCGATTCCACGACCCGGACCTCGGTCCGCGCCGCCTCCGAGGAGTACGTGCTCGATGTCGTCCGCCTGCTCAGCGCCCGCCACAACATCGGCAACGTCTACCTGCTCGGCTTCGCCGAGGGCGCGGACCTGGCCTGGACCGCCGGCCTGCGTCACCCCCGGCATTTCCGCGGGCTTATCTGCCTCGGCGGGGACCTGGACACGAACCGGGTCCGGACCGCGGAACTGGAAGCCGGCCGGCGTTTGCGGGTATTCCTCGGCCACGGCCACGACGACGGACGAGTCAGCTTCGCCCGCGCGAACCGCATCCGGAACCTGCTTACCGACTACGACTACGATGTGACTTTCGTCGCGCTGGCCGGCGGCCGCACCGTGCCGCCGGAAGCCGCCCGGCGCATCGCCGAATGGCTGTCCTCGCCCCGGGACACGAGACGCTGAACGATGCCGCGCCGGGGAGAGCACCTGAAAGGAGTAAGATGCCAAGAACCCTGTTGACCATCGCCGTCCTGCTTGCTGTCGCCGGCTGTCCCAAGCCGGCGGCCGGTCCCGAACTCGACCCGCCGGAATGGGCCGCGACCGAAATCACCCAGCTCCGCGTCATCGCTGGCGGCGACACCGTCGGCGACCACATCATCCAGTTGCACCGGGTCGAACACGACGGCGTACCGGCCCTCAACATCATCACCGAAACGATGGCCGGTACTGCCGATCACATAACCCACGACTCCGCCTGGGTGTTGGTCCGGCTTCCGAACCTGCGCCCGGTCCATTCGGCCCGCCGTATCAGCAACCCGGAAATGGACATGACCTTCGAGCTGGTTTACGGCCGCGAACAGGTCCGGGTCACGGCGCTGGGACCGGACGGCCCGGAAGGCCTGGACCTGCCTTTCGGCCCGCTCGACTTCGACAACGAGCAGGTCACGACTCTCATCCGCGCTCTGCCGCTGGAGCCCGACGAGCCGTTCGGGTTCAACATCATCATCGGCGCGGTCGGTATGAAGGTGCCGGCCGAGTTGGAGCTGATCGGCAACGAGACGGTCGAGGTCCCGGTCGGAACCTTCGAATGCCGACGGGTCCGGCTCACCATCGCCGGTCAGAGTGTGGACATCTGGTACGAGCTCGACGGCCTGCGCCGGCTGGTGCGCTACGAGGCCCCGGTCGCCGAGTTGGTGATGGAGCTTGTTGCGAGCGTGGTGAACTGAGCCCGGCTTTGACTCCGGGCCGGGCCGGGATAAAATCGCAGGCGCACCGATGAAGAAATTCCTGCTTAAACCGCCCGAGGAGCTCGTTACCCCGGCCGGGCACCGGTTCCGGATCCTGCGCCATTTCTGCAAGGGCTGTCGCATCTGCGTCGAGTTCTGCCCGACCGGCACCCTCGACCTCGACGACCGGTTCAAGGTCAAGGTCGCCCACCCGGAGAAGTGCGTCGCCTGCCGGATGTGCGAGCTCCGCTGTCCGGACCTCGCCATCTACGTCACCCGCGCGAAGAAGCAGAAAGGGCAGGACGGAGCCGAATCGTGACCCCGCAACTGCTCTCCGGCAACGAGGCCTGTGCCATCGGCGGCCTGCGAGCCGGGGTACGGTTCTTCGCCGGCTATCCGATAACTCCGTCGACCGAAATCGCCGAGTACCTTGCCCGCGAACTGCCCCGAGTCGGCGGCACCTACATCCAGATGGAAGACGAGATCGGTTCGATTTGCTGTATCAGCGGCGCGACCGCGGCCGGCCTCAAGGCGATGACCGCGACCTCCGGCCCCGGCTTCTCGCTGATGCAGGAGGGCATCGGCTACTCGGTGATGGCCGAACTGCCCTGCGTCATCGTCAACGTCATGCGCGGCGGCCCGGCCACCGGTTCGCCCACCCGCTCGGCCCAGGCCGACGTGATGCAGGCCCGCCACGGCACCCACGGCGACCACCCGATGGTCGTGGTCTGCCCCTGGAGCGTCCGCGAGTGCTTCGACCTGATGGTAATGGCGGTCAACACGTCGGAGCGCCTGAGGATGCCGGTCGTCGTCCTCACCGACGAGATTGTCGGCCACATGCGCGAGCGCGTCGAACTGCCCAAGACGCCCGAGACCTGGCGGCCCGCCAATCCCAAACGCCCGCCCGAGACCTACGAGCACTACGGCGACGAAACGAACTACGACAGCCGCATCGCCAGCTTCGGCGAAGGCTACCGCATCCATCTCACCGGCCTTGTTCACCGCCACGACGGCTTCCCCTCCGACGACCCTGAGGTCATCAAGTGGAACCTCGACCGCCTGCACCGCAAGGTTCGGGACAACGAATCCTGGCTCTGGGACCTGACCTTCGAGGACCTGGGTGCCGACACCGTCATCGTCTGCTACGGCTCGACCGCACGCTCGGCGCTGGCCGCCAAGCGGCAGTTCGAACGCAAGACCGGCCGCACCGTCGGCTTCCTGCGCCTGCGGATGGTCTGGCCCTTCCCGCTCAGGCGGCTGGTCTCGCTCCTACGCAGCACCCGCCGGGTCATCGTCCCGGAGATGAATATGGGCCAGCTCAACCGCTCGGTCGAACGGGCGGTCAGCCCGGACGTGCCGGTCATACCGGTGCTCCGCTACGACGGCGAGATGCTCACCCCGGAGGAGATAATTGACGCACTATAGCCTCGGCGACGAGCCGTCGGACCGTTTCCTCGACCGGTTCCGGCTCGACGAGCGCTTCCCCCACATCCTCTGCCCGGGCTGCGGCATCGGCACCGCGATGGCCACGTTGGTCCGGACGCTTCAGGAGCTCGGCCGCGACCCGACCAAGCTCTGCGTCGTTTCCGGCATCGGCTGTTCTTCGCGCGTGCCCGGCTACCTCGACTGCGACACCTTCCACACCCTGCACGGCCGGTCCCTGGCCGCGGCCACCGGCGTCAAACTGGCCCGTCCCGACCTCGAGGTCATCGTCTTCGGCGGCGACGGTGATACCCTCGCCATCGGCGGCAACCACTTCATCCACGCCGCCCGCCGCAACCTGGACCTCAACGTCTTCGTCATCAACAACCGCACCTACGGTATGACCGGTGGTCAGTACTCACCGACCACGCCGACCCACGACATCGCCGCCACCGCGCCCTGGGGCAACTGCGAGCGCGACTTCGACATCTGCTTCATGGCCCGGGCCGCGGGCGCAATGTTCGTCGCGCGAAGCACGACCTACCACGTTGCCCACCTCAAGAAGATGATGAAACTGACGCTGACCAAAACCGGCTTCAGCGTGCTGGAAATCGTCAGCCAGTGCCCGACACTCTACGGCCGACACCAGCGCATCGGCGACGGCGTCGCGATGCTCAAATGGATGAAGGAAAAGAGCGTTGACGTCGGCAAGGTCAAGGACCCATGGGGCGAGAGTGAACGTTTCGTCATCGGCGTGCTCCACGACCGCGAAGAGGTCCTGCCCTACACGAAGCTCTACCAGCAGGTTCGCGAGAAGGCGGCCGGGGAACAACGATGAAGACGGAAATCCGGCTCGGCGGCACCGGCGGCCAGGGCGTCATCCTCGCCAGTATCGTCCTCGCCGAAGCGGCCGGCGTTCACGAAGGCCGAGAGGTCGTCCAGACCCAGGCCTATGGCCCGGAAGCCCGCGGCGGCGCGGCCAAGGCCGATGTCATCATCTCCGACGACCCGATCCTCTTCCCCAAGGCCAGGCGCCTCGACATCCTCGTCTGCCTCAGCCAGCAGGCCGCGGACCGGTTCCTGCCCGACCTCAGGAACGACGGCAAGGTCATCGTGGACAGCTTCCACGTCCGCTACTGCCCGCGCGAGGACGCGCTCAGCCTGCCGCTGGCCGAGACCGCCCGCGCACGGCTGGGACGTGAACTCTTCACCAACATCGTCATGCTCGGCGCGCTCGCCCGTACGACCGGCGTGGTGAAACTGGCATCGCTCGAAGATGCCATTGCCTGTCTCTTATACACATCTCCGAGCCCACGAGACCG
>OMKS01002589.1_pt1 | contig 14998 bp, 13 predicted proteins | sample 1674721 | NCBI WGS metagenome assembly OMKS01 (sample SAMN06264996, study PRJEB25208) | sediment metagenome | isolation source: hot spring sediment | place: USA: California | collected 2014-09-02
CGCCCTCGAACGCTGCCGCCTCGATGCCGACCACATCGTCCTTGAAGCCCTCGCGCAATCCTGCTCACTGCTCAGCGACGAGGAAATCGAAACAGGCGTCGTCGTCACCGACATCGGCGGCGATATCACCAATGTTGCCATCTACTACGACAACGCCATTCGCCACACCGCCGTCGTGCCCCTCGGCGGCAAAAACGTCACCAACGACATCGCCATCGGCCTGCGCACTCCCGTCGACCGCGCCGAATCCCTCAAGCTCAACCAGGGCGCTGCCCTCGCCTCGCTGGTCGACCCCGAAGAGATGGTGACCGTCCACGGTGCCGCCGGACGCCCCGCCAAGGAAGTCTCGCGCCACGTGCTGGCCTCCATCATCGAACCACGCATGGAGGAAATCTTCTCTTTGGTCGCCCGCGAAATCAAACGCGCCGGTGTCTCCGAGGCCCCCGCCAACGGCATGGTGCTCACCGGCGGTGGCGCCCTGCTCGATGGTACCATCGAACTCGCCGAGCAGATCTTCGACCTGCCCGTCCGCGAGGGCATCATCACCAATATCGAAACAACACCGGATGAACTGAACAACAACCGCTACGCTACCGCCCACGGCCTGCTCGTCTACGCTTTCTCCAATGAACCGGTCACCCGACGACGCAAGGGAGGGATGGGCCGACTGCTCAAGCGGTTTGAAAACTGGATATCGAGACAATTCTGAGGACAATGGGATATAGGAGGAACCAATGGTAGCTGACAAGCACAAGTTCACGTTCGCCGATGACCTCAGTGGCCCGGCCAATATCAAGGTCATCGGCGTCGGTGGCGGCGGGGGTAACGCCGTCGACCGCATGATCGAGGCCGGGCTCAAAGGCGTCGAGTTCCTGGCCATCAACACCGATGCCCAGGTGTTGCGCAAATCTCTGGCCGAAACCAAAGTACAAATCGGCCGCGAAATCACCAACGGCCTCGGCGCCGGAGCCAACCCCGAGGTCGGCCGACGTGCCGTCGAGGAAAGCCGAAAACACGTCGCCGAAGCCCTCGGCAACCCCAATATGGTCTTCATCACCGCCGGCATGGGCGGCGGCACCGGCACCGGTGCGGCGCCCATTGTGGCCGAAGTGGCCCGGGAACTGAACGCGCTGGTGGTCGGGGTCGTGACCAAACCTTTCCGCGCTGAGGGGCGCAAGAGAAACGAACGGGCCGAGGAGGGAATCGCCGCCCTGAAGCCCAAAGTGGACACTCTGATTACCATACCGAACGACCTTTTACTGAAGATAATCGACCGCAAGACCCCGATCGACGAGGCCTTCAAGCTGGCCGACGACATCCTGCGCCAGGGCGTGCAGGGCATCTCCGACCTGATTATGATAACCGGCCTGGTGAACGTGGACTTCGCCGACGTCAGGACCGTCATGAAAGAGACCGGCGACGCCCTCATGGGCGTGGGTATCGGCTCGGGCGAGAACAAAGCCATCGAGGCGACCCAGATGGCCATTAACAGCCCGCTCCTGGAAGAGACCAGCATTGAGGGGGCCAAGGCGGTGCTCATAAACATCGCCGGCGGAAACGACCTTTCCCTGCACGAGGTGAATGAAGTCACCGATATCATCACCAGGCAGGTGGACCCCGAGGCCAACATCATCTTCGGCACCACCATCGACGCGGCCCTGGACGAGAGGGTGAGGGTGACGGTCATCGCCACCGGGTTCGACCGTAAGAAAAACATGCTCTCCCGTAAGCCCGAAAACGAGCTGGAACGCAAGACCGGCACTTCCCTTACCCTTATCGAAGGGAAAAACCAGGCGAAACCGGAGAAAAAAGTGGCCGCGGCGTCCCATACCTTCAGCCTGGATTACGAAAAGCGGCGGATCAGGGAAAGTGCCCGGGATTTTTCCAGTGAAGACTTGGAGATCCCCACTTTTTTAAGAAGAAGCCTTGACTGACACAGGTTCCCCCTTGTATTCCCCGGGCCCGACAAGCGGCCCGGGGTTTCCCCCCGCCCGCCGACCCGCGGCGGCAGATTGAAATATTCTTTACATCGGCGATACGCGTTCCCTATTCTGATACCCATGGCAGGCTCCTGTTCATCCATACCGGCGTTTCTCACGGGCGCCCTCGGTTCCTTTGAATCCGTGGAGAGGCTTCCGGGGGACGCTTCCACCAGGGAGTATTTTCGCGTCACGGCTGAAGGTAAAACCAGCATCCTCTGCCGCGACGACGCGCTGAAACAGAGCGGCGCGGACGACTATCCCTTCCTCATCGTGCAGCGCCTGTTTAAGGCCCGGGGCATTCCCGTCCCCGACATATACCATATGGCGCCTTCCGACGGCCTTTTGCTCATCCAGGACCTGGGCGACCGGATGGTGGAGCATATCGCCGGGGGGCTTCCCCCGTCCGAATGTTTCTCTCTGTACCGCTCCCTGCTGGATATCGCCGTGGCGATCCAGTCCATTCCAGTTGAAAACGGGCGACCTCCGTTCACCCTCTCCTTCGACGAGGCAAAGCTTCTGTGGGAGTTTCATTTCTTCCTCGAACACTGCCTGAGGGGGCTTTACGGCCTGAAAAACGAAAAGCTTTTGAAAGAATTGCGGGAGGAATTTCTCCGGGTGGCGAAACTGCTCGACCGGCCCGGCCTCTTTGTGCTCAATCACCGTGATTACCACAGCCGCAACATCATGTGGCGTGACGGATCCCCCTTCGTTATTGATTTTCAGGACAGCAGGATGGGACTGCCTCAGTATGACGCTGCCTCTCTGCTGAGAGATAGCTACGTGCGGCTGGACGACGAACTGTTCGGCCGCCTGAACGACTATTACTACGGGAAGTCTTTCGACGCGGGGGTCCATCGCATGAGCCCCGACGAATACGGCTATTATTTTTCCCTCATGGCCTTTCAGCGCAACGTCAAGGCCCTGGGCACCTTCGCCTATCAGGTCGCCGTGCTGGACCGGCCCCATTACCGGAAATATATACCCGCCACCCTGGGGTACCTGGCGGCCTATGGTGAAAAGGCCCCGGAGACCGGAAGGGCGGCGGCGCTTATTTCAGAGTGTATGGGGGCAGGCTTATGATGGGTTTCGTGCTCGCCGCGGGACTGGGGGAGCGCCTGCGCCCGCTGACCGACCTGGTCCCGAAGCCGCTGACGCCGGTCATGAACGTGCCGGCTCTGGCATACTCCCTCATGCTGCTCCGGGAGGCGGGCATTGAGGAGGTGGTGGTGAACCTTCACCACCTTCCCGGCGTCATACGGGACTATCTTGAGAGCAAAAACCGTTTCGGTTTTAAAATACACTACTCACCGGAAAAGGAAATCCTGGGCACCGGCGGCGGCGTCAAAAAGTGCGAGCATTTGCTGGGCGGCGGCGACTTCGCGCTCGTCAACGGCGACATCGTCAGCGACATCGACCTTCGAAAGCTCATCGACCGGCACCGCGCCGCCGGTTCAGCCGGGACCCTGGGGCTGTGCCGCACCGGGGCGGCGGGGCCGGTGTCGGTGAAGGACGGTCGGGTGGCCGATTTTAAAAACTTTTTGGGGACCGGCCTCCCCGGCGCCCTTGAGTATACCGGCGTCGCGGTCCTGTCCCCTGAGATATTCCGTCACCTGGAGCGCGGGCCTTCCAGTATCGTCTACACCGGCTACACGGCGCTGGTTAAGCACACGGGTCTGGACTACTATGAGCACCGCGGTTTCTGGCGGGACCTGGGGACGGTCGAATCGTACCGGGAGGCCTCTATGGCCCTGCTGGAGGACGACCGGGGGCTGGGGGCGCGGCTGTCGTCCGCCATGGGGGTAGAGATGCGCGCAGTCGATGAAGAAGCGCGGCTCATGGCGGGAGCGAAACTGCGACGCTGCGTGGCGGGGGCCGGCTGCGTGGTGGGAGAAAACGCCGAGGTGAGGGACTCCGTTCTGCTTCCCGGCTCCGTTGTGCGCAGCGGCGCGGTGGTGGAGAAGGCGGTGGTGTGCGGTGAGCGGGCCCTGGCCGCGGGCCCCTGAGGGCGGCGCTTTCGCGATGAATCAGGCTGTACGAAATCATTTATAACAGGATGCGCGTCATGGTACAGACCGGACTGGACTTTCTGCTCGAAGAGCCCGGGCCCCTCGAAAAGAAACGGGTCGCCCTGATAGTGAACCAGACCTCAGTGACCTCGGGGCTGGACTACGGCTGGCGGGCCCTGGCCCGGGCGGGCATTGAAATCACAAGAATATTTTCACCGGAGCACGGCCTCTTCAGCACCGAACAGGACCAGGTGGCCGTGGGCCCGCAACCCGGCGCGGGGATCGAGGTGGCGAGTCTCTACGGGAGCGCCGAAAGCACGTTGGCCCCGGGGCGGGACCTTGTTGAAGACCTGGACCTGGTGGTCTTCGATATACAGGACGTGGGCGCCCGATACTACACCTATCTCAATACCATGGCCATGTTCATGGAAACCCTGAACGGTACCGGTATTGAATTCATGGTGCTGGACCGGCCCAATCCCCTGGGGGGGCTGGAGGTGGAAGGGCCCCCATTGGAGGACAATTTCCGCTCTTTCGTGGGGATTCTGCCGGTCCCGGTGCGCCACGGCCTCACCGCGGGGGAGTGCGCGCTCCTTTACCGCGCCGTCCGCGGGTTGGACCTGGACCTCAAAGTGGTCCCGATGAAAAACTGGCGGCGGGGCATGTATTTCGACGCAACCGGCCTGCCCTGGGTACCGCCGTCCCCTAATATGCCCACGGTCGAAACCGCCCTGGTCTATCCCGGCATGTGCCTGCTGGAGGGGACCGGCCTTTCCGAGGGCAGAGGTACCACAGTGCCTTTCTTACAGGGAGGAGCACCCTGGGTCGAGCCGGAGGCCCTCGCCGAGGCGCTTAACCGGGAAGGGCTGGCGGGGGTGATTTTCAGGCCGGTGTTTTTTAAGCCGGGTTTCCAGAAACACCGGGACCGCACCGTGGGCGGTGTCTATCTCCACGTGACCGACCGGCGGGCCTTCAGGCCCTTTCTCGCCGGGGTGGCCTTCGTAAAGGCGGTAAGGGACCTGTGGCCGGAAGAGTTCGCCTTCCTCCGCGGAGTGTACGAGTTCAACAGCGCCCATCCCGCCTTTGATTTGCTCACGGGCGGCGCCGGTGTGCGTGAAATGATCGAAAACGGTGCGCCTCTTTCTGGTATATCCCGGTCATGGGAAATGTACAATCGCGAGTTCAGGGAAGCCCGCCTGGAGTACTTGCTGTATTGAATTAGACCGCCTGCCGCCATTCAGGAAAGAAATAAAAAATGTATTTGCCAAAAAGTAACGCCGGCCCCTATCATCATACCCGCGAAGGCCGGAATCGGTATCCGAAACCGGCCGGGTAAGAACCCCGGGGTATGACCATGCACGACAATAACTCGAATAACGGAGACTATATTGAACGGCTCAACAGGACCGTGGACAGGCTGTGTTCGCCCGAATCCTACGAGTCGGTGTTTTACCGCTCCCACCACGAGATGCCCATGCCATCGGTGGAAGTGCTGGAGGAGACGGTAGATCTTTTAAGGACGGTGCTGTTTCCCGGCTATTACGGCCATTCAGACCTCAAGCCCGGCACCATGCGCTTTTACATCGGCTCCACCCTGGACCGGATATTTTCACTGCTCACCCAGCAGATCAACCGGGGCCTCTGTTTCTCCTGTGATCTTAATGAGCCGCTGGACTGCGGCGTATGCGACCTGCGCTCCAGGGACATGACCCTGGATTTCCTGTCCAGGCTGCCGGAGATACGGGAAATACTGGCGACGGACGTGAAGGCGGCCTACGAGGGAGACCCGGCGGCGAAGAGTTACGGCGAGACTATCTTTTGCTATCCCAGCATATCGGCGGTAACCAACTTCCGCATCGCCCACGAGCTTTACCGGCTGGACGTGCCCCTCATTCCGCGCATCATAACCGAAATGGCCCATTCCAGGACCGGTATCGACATCCATCCCGGGGCGACCATCGGCGAGAGTTTTTTCATCGATCACGGCACCGGTGTGGTGATCGGGGAGACTTCCGTCATCGGCCGCGGAGTAAGAATATACCAGGGGGTCACCCTGGGGGCGAAGAGCTTTCCCCTGGATGAACACGGCAGGCCCATTAAAGGCATACCCCGCCATCCCATCGTCGAGGACGGGGTGATCATCTATTCCGGCGCCACGATCCTGGGCCGGGTGACCATAGGCAGCGGGTCTGAAATCGGGGGCAACGTATGGCTGACCCACGACGTGCCGCCGGGAACCAGGGTGTTTATCAGCAGCGGGGAAGAGCACGATTGACAGTGCCGGGCGTATCCTCAATAGCAATTTTCCTGCTCTAAAAAATCATTTTTTGTCGTCATACATACCGGTTTTTACGTCAGGCCGTGAAAATTGTATTGACAGGGGGACGGGGTGCCGGTAGGCTAAAAAAAGCGAGTAAGTGCTCACTCACTTGTGTGCCGGTTTATTCCACATCCGGTCGAGGTGAAACATGGACTATGAACTCATTAAGGCTCACCTGAATCTCTTCGCCGTAATAAAAAATCTCGAAGATCTCTGCGCCTGCGACAGCGAGATGAAAGAAAAAATTCGCGACTGGGACATTTCCATCCAGTTTTCAGTTTCGGGAGGGCCCCGGGCCTGCGTGATATTCAAGAATGGAGAATGCTCGGTCGTACGGGGAAAGTGCCCGTCGGCAAAAGTGCTTCTTTATTTCACCTCACCGGCCCATCTCAACAAGATGTTCGACGGGAAGGCCAATCCCATTCCGCTGAAGGGTCTGACAAAACTGAAATTTCTCACGAAGGACTTCCCGGTTCTGACTGAAAAGCTCGAATACTATCTTAAACCCACCGACGCGCTGCTGAAAAACAGCGATTATCTCGCGCTGAACACCCGCCTTACCATCAACACCGCCGCCTTCGCGACGGCCGAGCTTGCGGAGATGGACCCGGTGGGAATAATCGCCGCGTCCCACATGCGGGACGGGGACCTGCTCATAAAAGTGCTCCCCGACGGCCCCTCGGCCCATGTCAATTTTGAAAAAGGCCGGGCCCGGGCGAGAAAAGGGGACGCCGCCAGGCCGATGAGCGCCATGCTCTTTAAAAATCTGGCTGTCGCCAATGCCATGCTCAACCAGAAGGTCGACGCCTTCACCGCTGTGGCGCTGGGGGATGTTATGCTTCGGGGGCAGATCGGAATGATCGATTCCCTGGGGCTGATCCTCGACAGAATACCGGTATATTTACAGTAGGGGGCAATGACAATGAAAACATATTCATATAAAAAATCAGCAGCGCTGTTTAAAAGGGCCGCCAGGGTGATCCCCTGCGGTATATACGGGCATTTCGCGCCGGCCCCCCTGGTGCCTGCCACCGATTATCCTTATTACGCCGTCAGGGCTAAAGGCTCCCGGTTCTGGGACGTGGACGGAAACGAGTTCATCGACTACATGTGCGCCTACGGCCCGGTAGTGCTGGGGCACAATGACCCGAAGGTCGACGCCGCGGCCATGAAGCAGCTGAAGCTGGGCAACTGCATGACCTCGCCGTCGTCCCTGATGGTGGAGCTGGCCGAATATCTGGCTGACATGGTGACCGGCGCCGACTGGGCGTTTTTCGCCAAGAACGGCGGGGATGTCACCGGATACGCGCTCATGGTCGCCCGCGCCGCGACGGGAAGGAAAAAGATTATCCTGGTCGGGGGAGGCTATCACGGTGTGGCGGCCTGGGCCCAGGGCATGGGGCATCCCGGCGTGATCGATGACGATAAAAGCAACATCCTCTATGTAAAATGGAACGATATCGACGGCTTTGAAAAACTGGTGGCCGAAAATAAAGGACAGATCGCCGGTTTTATGGCCACGCCCTATCATCATCCCACCTTCGAGGACAGCGAAATGCCGGCCGACGGTTACTGGCGGAAGATAGAACAGATATGTAAAAAAGAAAGGATCGTGTTGATGGTGGATGACGTGCGCTGCGGATTCCGCCTTGACCTGAAAGGCTCCCACGCGTACTTCGGCTTCACTCCCGACCTGATTTGCTTCTGCAAGGCCATCGCCAACGGCTACCCCATCTCAGCGCTGATGGGCGGCGAACACATGAAGACCTATGCCGCCAAGGTGTTTTTTACCGGGAGCTACTGGTTCTCATCCGTTCCCATGGCCGCCGCGCTGGCCACCCTTAAGGAACTGAAGCGCATCAATGCCCCGGCGGTATTGAGAAAACAGGGCAAAAAGCTTCTGGACGGCCTGGTCGGTCTGGCCGCGGCTTACGGGTATGATCTTAAAGTCAGCGGCGAACCCTGCATGCCCTATCTGAGAATTACCGATGACGAAAGCCTGATGCTGCACCAGGAATGGTGTGGCGAGTGCACCAAACGGGGTGCCTATTTCACCTCGCACCACAACTGGTTCATTACGACGGCCCATACCGATCAGGACATCAAAAAGACCCTGGCCATTGCCGATGACGCGTTTAAGGTGATAAAAAAGCGCTACGGCGGCTGAAAGACCTCGTACAACCTCCGGCTCGCTCTCGACGGGCCCGGTGAGACAGGGAAACGCGCCTTCGTTTCCGTTTCCCCCAGCCCGCCGGGGGTTCTTTTCTAAAATAAAAGAAATCATTGACGGCGAGGCCGTGTTGTTTTATTATTACATTCCTCATTGTAAACCTTCGTAACATGGAAAACGGTGTCCGATGTCTGAAGATATTCTCGCCCAGAACGAAATAATCGCCGTAAAGATCAAGGTACTTATGCCGAAACAGGTGAGCTCCGGCCTTATCGTGGGCTTTTTTGACATATACCGCATTAACTTCATGGGCAACTTTTCCATTGTCGCCATAGGCAATGACCTGGGAAACCTTCACTTGACTAAATCATACCGGGACCTGGTGGACATCGTCAAACAGGGCGGGACCAAATACGATATCAACCAGGAATTGAACATCAAACTGAAAAACGGCATCGAGACCAAACTGAGCAAGGATTTCATCGGCTCTTTGATGGCGCATATACAGTCCAAGGACGTGGGGACCGCGGAAAACCTCATAAAGCGGGCAATCGAGGGGATTCTTACCATCGAAAAAGCCGATGTGCAGCTGGATTTTGAGCTCATAAGCCACGGCGAGTTTGCGGAGATAAAAATTGAAGATGACCTCGATAAAATGACCTTCGCCCAGAAGCTCAAGGTGGTAATGGATTATGCCCAGAACAAGATGGCCCTGGCCGAAAAAATCGTTCGGGACAACATACGGGACATGCTGCTGGTCAAAATCGCCTTCAGCAGGGAGAACGCCATTTATGGAAACGCGTTACTGACCATCTCGGTCCTGACTAAACAGATGATCGGGGCGGTCATTACCTGCGCGGGTACAAAAGAAAAATACATAAACCTGGTGGCCGTTTCATTTGTGGATTTCTTCGAGGGGCTCAGAAGCGTCCACGGCTCCCTCAAGCCCGATCTGTCCCTTCTGGGCCCGGTGGACAAGGCCCTGCGGCAGATAAACCCCCAGTTTCTTATAGAAGCGGCCCTTAACAACAAGTCGGTTGAGATGAAGAACCTGGTCGCCCGCTCCCTGAACGCCGCCCTGGCGCAGGACATGCAGGTACGGCTGGATTTTGACCTGGTGAACTCGCTTCGAATGGAACTGCTGCTTTTTCCCGACAAGGTCCGGGCGCAACCGGAAGAAGAGGAAGAATCGAAAGAATCAACGGCCCGGGGGCTGAAGGTAGTGAATGCCGACCTTATACTGTCGCCGTCGAAAGGGAAGAATATCTCGGCATTGAAAGCGGGCGATTCGGTGCAGATCATACTGGACGCCTCAAACCCGACGGCGATGAAGATCCTCAAGCGCCTGAACCTTGTTGAAAACAACAAGATCAGGCCCATGGGGGCGATTGTCCATTCGATAAAGCATACGCCGAAGGTGGGTTACCGCGTCTATGTGAAAATTGCCGACGGGATACTGGGCAAGGCCGACGAGGAGCAGGACGTGCGCATCAAGATGGGAGACCCGGTGGTGGAAGAGGAAATGAAGAAGGCCCGCGGCAGCCTGGTGGTGGGCATTATCGCGGGTGTGCTTGTGCTGCTGATCATCGCCGTCGTACTGTGGATAATATAGGTTTTTTTATTATTGACGATCCGTTTTTAGTCTATAGTGTGGAAAAATTTTGGAGGACGAGATGGCTTACAAGATAACCAGTGATTGCACCCTCTGCGGAAGCTGTGTCGATGAATGCCCCGCCTCGGCGATACAGGAAGGCAAGGACCAGATGGTCATAGACCAGGCGGCCTGTACGCAGTGCGGCACCTGCGTGGACGTGTGCCCGGCCGAGGCGATCGTAGAGGCCTGAGTGAACGCTACCGGGGATGGCCGAAGGCCATCCCCGGTTTTTTGAAGAGGCGGTATCGGCTGAATATGAAAAAAATATTCCGCGCCTGCGCCCTGTTTGTGATTGTCGCGTTAACCGCTGTTTCCGCCGGCCATGCCGACCGGAAGCCCGAAGAAGGCGCGGGGACGCCCCCGGGGGGGCGCTGCGATACCGGGGACCATTACGGTACCTACGCCGCGATACACTCGCTATTCATAAAATGGGACAGGGGCCTTTTTGGAAGCCGTCGGTATTATGAAAAAGAGCTGTATCGCAAGCTGTTAGACAGCATAGGGGAGTGCGTCACTACCGGCGCGGATTATTTCTATCGCTATGAGGACAAAGGCCCCCGTCGGGCCATGGGCTGCGCTTTTTATTTTTGCGACTGGCTGTATATTTCAGGCGATATGGACATGGAGAGTATAAAACTATTAATCGAAAAAGATCCGGCCCTGCTTAAAAAATGGTGGAGGTCGACCGAAATGGTCTCCCTGACCGGCAGAATAAAAAAGTTTTACCTGGTGAAAAACGTACCACGCAGGGTCATACTGGTGCTGGACGGCATAAGTGTAAAAAGGAAAGATAAAGCGGTGTCTGCCCCCAGATAAAATATTTCCCCCGGGTGTGATTAATTAAAAGTATGCTGTTTTGAAACGGATTATGGAGGTGCGCAAATGTGCGGAATAATCGGCTATGTGGGCGAACGAAGCGCGGCTGAAATAGTGATAAACGGCCTGAAGCGTCTTGAATACCGGGGATATGACTCGGCCGGTATCGCTCTGGTGGACGGAAGCCTGTATGTGGAAAAAAAACAGGGGAAAATCGCCAATTTAGAGGGGCTGCTCGACTTTGACGGGCTTAAAAGCTTCCACTCCGGTATCGGCCATACCCGGTGGGCCACTCACGGCGTCCCGTCAGACAGAAACGCCCACCCCCACGTCTGCTGTAACAACAAGATCGCCCTGGCCCACAATGGAATTATAGAAAACTATGCCGTCATAAAGAGAATGCTTCTGGATAAAGGCCACACCATCCTGAGCGAAACCGACACCGAAGTGGTGGTGCACCTCATCGAGTATTACCACGGCAATAACCCGCTGCTGGACGCGGTGCGGCTGGCGCTTTCCAAGGTGGAAGGCACTTTCGGTATCGTCGTGGTTTCCAGCGACGAGCCGGGAGTGATCATCGCGGCGCGGAAGGGGAGCCCGCTCATACTGGGTGTCGGCGACGGCGAGATGATCATCGCGTCCGACGCAAGCGCCATTGTCGAGCACACCCGCCGGGTGATTTACGTGGAGGACAACGAGGTGCTCGAGATTCGTAAGGACAGCTTCAAAAGCTACGATCTCCAGAATAACCTCATCGACAAGACCGTTGAGGACATCGACTGGGACATTGCCCTTATTGAGAAGCAGGGATATGACCATTTCATGCTGAAGGAGATATTCGAGCAGCCCGAAACCGTCAGGAATTCCTTCAGGGGGCGCTGCCTGGCCGAAGAAGGCAATGTCCGGCTTGATGGTCTCAGGCTCAGCGACGAAGAAATCAGGGGCATTGAGCGAATCATCTTTATCGCCTGCGGCACCTCCTGGCACGCCGGTCTGGTGGGCGAATACCTGATCGAAGAGTACGCCCGCATACCGGTGGAGGTGGAGTACGCGTCGGAGTTCCGTTACCGCAAGCCCATATTAAAAGACGGCGACCTGGTCATTACCATCAGCCAGTCCGGCGAGACCGCCGACACGCTCGCCGCCCTGCGGGAGGCCAGGGCCCGGGGAGTGCGGGTGCTGGGCATCACCAATGTGGTCGGCAGCACCATCGCGCGGGAAAGCGACGGCGGCGTCTATATCCATGCGGGGCCGGAAATCGGCGTCGCCTCGACCAAGGCCTTCACCTCGCAGATCACGGTCATCGGGCTAATTACCTTGCTGCTGGCCCGGCGGCGCGAACTGACCGCCGAAATGGCCCGCGAGGACCTCAGGGACCTCGAAAAGCTGCCGGCACTAATACAGGGGATACTGGAAAAAGACAAAGAGATAAGTGATATTGCCGCAATCTATAAGGACAACCGCAATTTCCTGTATCTGGGGAGAGGGGTGCATTTCCCGGTTGCCCTGGAGGGCGCGCTTAAGCTGAAGGAAATATCGTACGTCCACGCCGAAGGGTATCCCGCCGCGGAAATGAAGCATGGCCCCATCGCGCTGATCGATGAAAACATGCCGGTAGTGTTTGTCGCGCTGCGAGACGAGGTGTACGAGAAAATCATCAGTAACATGCAGGAAGTAAAGGCCAGAAATGGCAGGATCATCGCCATCGCCACGGAGGGTGACGAAGAAATCAGGTCCCTGGCCGACCATGTGATTTACGTCCCGGCGGTCAGCAAGATATTCTCACCCATACTCACGGTGGTGCCGCTGCAACTGCTGGCCTACCATATCGCGGTCATGAGGGGATGTGATGTCGATCAGCCCAGGAACCTCGCAAAAAGCGTCACGGTCGAGTAAAAGGCCTGATGCGGGGCGGCGCTACTGAAGCGCCAGCAGGTGATTGTCGAAGGAGGCCTTATCCAGTATATTGGCGATGTAGAGGGTGAAGTCTTTCTCAAGGTCGATGATTACTTCTCTTTTTCGGGGCTGCAGTTTCTGGTCGGTGAGCAGTTTGATGAGAGGGTTCATTGAATTGTTCTTTCGCAGCTCCACCACCCGCGCCAGCTCCCCCGAGCTGAGCCGTATCATCTCCTCCTCGTCCAAAATGAAGTCGCCGAAATTAAGCATGAAGCCCATGCCCCGGATGAAGTCCCTGAAGTCTTCGTAAATGAACTGGTAGTTTTTCTTGTACGGTGCGTATATGCTGTTCTGCATGATCCTCAGCGCCCGTTTCTGGGTGTAGGCCGGTTTATAGGCGCGCTCGGTCGTCAGGGCGCTGAACACGTCACAGAGGCTCAGAAGCCGTACTTCCTTGGGGATACGCTCGGTGTAGTTCTGAATATCCAGGCCGGAGGGGTAGCCGAAACCGTCCGGCCGCTCGTGGTGCAGTAAAATTATCTGCTTCTGGATTCGTGTGATGTTTCGGTTGTTTTCCGCGATTTTATAGCCATAGTTCGGATGCTCCATCAACTTGCGAATCTCATCGTTGTTCAGGGGAGTCTTCTTGTGGACGATGCCGTACCCGACAACGGCTTTGCCTATGTCATGGAACAGGCCGCCTATGCCCATTTCGATGGCTTTGTCCCTGGAATAGCCCAGTTTCACCGCCAGCGTCGAGGCCAGGACCCCTACATTGGTGGAATGGATAAACGTGTATTCATCGTTGTCTTTCAGCTCCTTCAGGGTCAGCAGAATGGCGTCGTCGTTCTGCGCGACCTCGTCTATGACGCTTTCTATCAATTCCCTGGAACGGTTGACGCTGTTTCTGGAAATGTCCGCTTCTCCCGCGCCGGATATCCTCTCCAGCAGTTCGTCATATACCTTCCTGGTGGATTCTTTCACCTTCTCCTGGGTTTCCAGGGAAACGGCGTTTTTGGACAGGTTCAGCCCGGCGGGGTTTTTACTCGCCTCGAAAGACTTGCTGTAATACAGGTAACGGAGATTGGAGGCGGTGCAGGCGTCTATGACGCTCTGGGTCAGGGGAGAACGGGCTTCCAGGACCTTCCGGCCGAATTCATCGAAAACATCATGATCATACCGGGTGTCCGGTTTGACCACCTTCAGGTCGATCTTTATTCCTTCCATGTTGAGGAGATTAGTATTTTTTTCATCCATAACTGGTTTACATGCCGCCCGGACCCGCCGGTATCAATGTATATCATTGGAACAAACATCCGGTACAACAAAAAAAATGTCAAACACTGAAATTATGCCTTTTCCGGATTATACATCAGTGGGGTGATTTTTTCAAAGATTTTATTCTGCCGGACGGCGCCCGGACAGAGACCGTTAAGAATTCACGGTTAAAAAACAGAGATAATGATTGACATATTGCCCCAATTTCCAGTAAATATTTTCTAGAAAGGCCGGCATGGTACTTTTCGCTCCGGGCAGTGCTCGAAAAGCGGTACGAACGCGGGTGTGACGATAGAATAACAAATTCGGAGAATAACGCATGATAGTAATTAAAAGCATAGACCATATCGGTCTGAGCGTGTCGAGCCTGGAGGATTCCCTCGAGTTTTACCAGGACCTTTTTGATTTTGAGCTGGTCGAGAAGATGAGCAACGCCAGGGAGGCGTTCATAAAGGTGGGAGAGATCGTCCTGGGCCTTTTCGAGGTGGAAGGCTACGCAAACCTGAAAGATACCAGGAACCATATAAGCCTGTATATCGACGAAGAAGATTTCGATGACGCCGTGGACGAGTTAAAAGAAAAAGAGATCCCCATCGTGTTCGGGCCGGAAAACATTCGAAACGGGAAAGCCGTTGTCTTTCTGGACCCGGACGGAAACCAGATAGAGCTCTGTTACCCCAGGCTGGTGCTCTGAGACAGGGAGACGGCAGTCCGGTCCCCTGAGGCCCGTGGTGATATGACCGATATCGCGAAAAAAATAAAATCGGCCGGTATGGTCCCTGTGGCCGTTTTTAACCGGAAGGACGACGCCCTGGCGGTTGCCGGGCTTCTTCTGGAAAACGGGCTTCCGCTTATAGAGGTCACCCTGAGGACAGA
>OMKS01002591.1_pt1 | contig 14996 bp, 11 predicted proteins | sample 1674721 | NCBI WGS metagenome assembly OMKS01 (sample SAMN06264996, study PRJEB25208) | sediment metagenome | isolation source: hot spring sediment | place: USA: California | collected 2014-09-02
CCTAAGTAGTTGATTTATATAGGTCACAACCGAATTTTGTGCTCATAGTCCCCTGGAACTTCATAAGAGGACTCTGTTGTAAGTGTAAGTAGAAATCAAGAAATATGAAACATTCCTGTTGAATCCTGGCAAATCGATATTCAAGTATTAAACGCCATTATTCAAAATCCATTGGTCCCGAAACAAACTCGACAATTCCATTTACGTTTGCTATCTGCAACCCCGTCATATCGTGGCATTTCAAGATAGCCTGGATTTGTCGGTATTCCGGTGCCCTCATTGAACGTCTCGGATAACGCGGCCGGCAGTAAACGTGATCGAACGAAGCGAGCCGGCCGCTCTATTTCGGCTCGCGTTCATCCGTTAGACGGAAGAGCGCGATCTGAACATGTAGATCGCCCAACCAAGCGTGTCGCGCCCCCAACGCAGATATCCGAGAAAAATTAAAATGGACCTCTTAAACAGGACCACAGATTAAGGTGCAGGTCTCCTCACATCAATCGGTGGGGTTAGCCGCCAGATTTTCAAATTCCAGGTTCGTAGGGCTCTCTTCATCGATTGGTGTGGTCGCTTCGGACAAGGTCAGTACCTTCGATAACTCAGATTCAGGTAACTGCTCAACAGAACGGAGCCTTTTTTCGATAGCACGGCTCCTTACACCGGTCTGCTCTATGGTGCGGCTAGCAGTATTTATTTGCTTCTTGACCTTATCGAGCACATCACCGAACTTTCCGAATTCGGTCTTCACAGCGCCCAACACCCGCCACACCTCAGATGCTCGTTTCTCAATGGCGAGCGTCTGAAACCCCATTCGAAGACTGCTTAGAATAGCAACCAGCGTGGTAGGCCCAGCCAGAACAACTCGATACTGCTGTTGGAGGTCTTCTACCAAAGCCGGCTGCCGGAGTACCTCTGCATATAGACCCTCCGTGGCTAGAAACATAATTCCGAAATCGGTCGTTCCAGGTGGATTGATATATTTGTCGTGAATATCTCTTGCAGAACTCCGAACCGCCCGAGCCAAAGCGTCCGTTGCAATCTGAACGGCTACCGGATCAGCCTTGTCTGCAGCTTCCTGGAGACGGACGTAGTCCTCCTGTGGAAATTTTGAATCAATCGGCAACCAGACGTGGCTCCGAGGATCATCCCCTTGACCAGGCAAGCGGATGGCATACTCCACCCGCTCTGCCGAATCGGTCTTTACACAAACGTTCTTCTCATATTGCCCGGTAGTTAAAATTTGCTCAAGCAGTGCGCCGAGTTGAACCTCGGCCCACGTGCCACGCGCTTTCACATTTGTCAGAACACGTTTGAGGTCGCCAACTCCGCTGGCTAGACTTTTCATCTCTCCGAGGCCTTTATGAACGGCCTCTAATCTATCACCCACCAGTTTGAATGACTCCCCGAGTCGTTTTTCGAGAGTGTCATGCAGTTTCTCATCCACAGTCATACGTATTTCATCGAGTTTTTTTTCATTTCCTTCCTGGAGTTCCTTGACGCGGGTGTCCAATATGGTCCTGATACGATCTAAAGCCATTTCGTGCGATTCTGCGAGGTCTTTTAACTGTTTGGTCATGGCCTCAAGTTGCGTTTGCTGGCCTTGAGCAACCTTTCCGAGAGTATTCGCAATCATGTCAGTACTTGACTTCAGGCTTCCCGAAATCTCCCCTCGAAGGTCTTTACCTGCAGAGCGGGTTTCTTCTCGTCCCGCACGAAGCTCATCACGCACGTCTTTCCCTACATCACCCTGGACACGCCAAGCGCGAATCAGCAAAGCAATTACAAGGAGCATTGTCAACACAATAGCTAGAAGGGTAATCCAAGCCAATGTTTCATTCATTATACAACCTCTGAATCCATATTATTTCTTAAAAATATAAATTAAATATAAATATCCCAAAACCCTATGATAAATTTCAGATATATTTATATAAATATATATTTCGACTGTCACGGTTACTATGCAAACATAGAACGGAAATTATGTCAGCGTCCCTCTTGGACGGCAGAATAAATGCGTAACTATTCCAAAGTACTTAGGGTGTCCCCGTGTATTTACAATCTTTAATTTCTTCCATCCCGACATCAGGATCTACAAGCTCTCCGTAAACGTGTCCGACAAAAAAGCCAAAACTAGTGGAAAACCGAACATACCGCGTTTGGCCGCTATCAAGGATGAAGCTCAATTTACGTTTCACTTCCGTGAAGGTAACCACTTGATATTCCCCAGGCTGTCGGTCGACATAGAAGAATCCTTGGGCGATCGCCTCCCCGACTTTCTCGTTATTCAACATCACATCTGGCCGAAGGGCGGCGCCAAGCGCGGAAGGTCGATAAAAGAAAATCCTGCCAATATCAGGATTTGAGTTTGCGATCTTTGCTTGAAATTCAGTGTACTTCATGCCGCTTGCGCATCCAATAACGCTTATTAAAACTAATCAGCAATTGGTAAATGAATTGATTTTTCTATCCGGAAAAGCGCGATTATTGCATTCTTTGAGATCCATCTTGAGAGAGACTATTTCCGGTTGATTCTCCGGGATGAATAATTTTCCTAAATCTTTTGTGGCCAATATGCCCTGTCTATTGTAGTATGCCTTGGTTGCCGAGGCAAACCGTATACGGCTCGCCCACCTCTTCGATCCGGTGCTTGCCGTGCACACCTCCGTGGTGGAACCCCTGCCGCACCAGATCACAGCCGTCTACGAGTCCATGCTTCCGAGACAACCCCTACGGTTTCTTCTGGCCGATGACCCGGGGGCAGGAAAGACCATCATGGCAGGCCTCCTGATCAAGGAGCTTTTTACTCGTGGTATTTAGTAAATTTATATTGCCAGATAAACTAGTTTCCATCCGGAAATGGTCCTTTTGCCCAATCTCTTCGTCAATCTGCGGGCTTGCTTGTGCGACGTACTCCAGTACGTCTCCGCACAACCCCTTGATTTTCTTGTGGTGCGAGAGGGGGGACTCGAACCCCCACAGGTTGCCCCACTGGATCCTAAGTCCAGCGCGTCTGCCAGTTCCGCCACTCTCGCTTATTGATAGGGCCGCATGATTCCTGATTTTTATGGTGCTGTCAAGACCCTGATTCTGACCCTGATTCTGTCCTGGAACTCCAAGATGAGGGTTGTGGGAATGTTTTTCGAAAACAGTGACAAGCGATTGTTTTCTTATGGTTTCGTAAGAGGAGACCAAAATTTCATTTCCGCGCTCCAGGAAGAATCGAAAGCGGCCGGCGTGAACGATACTCCCTACGGCATGATTTTTTTAGGTGATGAACACCATACTATATTTTTGCGGTGAATTCTTTTACCATGCTGAGAATGGAAAATGAGAGGCCTCATTCAAACCTATCGATGAAAGGGGAGAACTATGAGGGAGGATATATCCACCGCCATCATTGACAGCATGAGCGATGGGCTCGTTGTGATCGATTCCAAGGGGGCTGTCACTCATATGAACCCTTCTGCGCTCAAAATATTGGGGTTCACAGCGGAAGAATCCCGGTCGCCCAATTACTCTGAGCTTTTCATCGAGCACCCTGAAAACGACGCCTTCAACGACATACTGTTCGAGGGGTTGCAGAGGGGCAGGGCGCGCGGATACGGTGAAGTCAAATTCCGGGGCCGGGACGGACGCCTGATCGACCTGGCGGTTACGACTTCCTTTCTGAAATCGGGTTCTCCCAATAATCACAGTATCGTGGTGCTTTTCAAAGACATCACCGAGTTGAAGGATCTCGACCGTGCGCGGAGCCGGGTGCTGTCGCATCTGTCGCACGAGTTGACCACTCCACTTTCCATCGTCATGGCATGCGTAGATAAGCTGGCCACCCCGGAAAACAACTCTTTCATTGCCAGGATAAAGCGTAATCTGGACCGGTTGCTCCAGATCCAGATCGACGTGGGGGATATTGTCCGCGGAAAGCCGCTCGAATCCAGCTGCAGCCTGGCCCCCTGGGTCGAACAGGCACTGGATCTGGTCGAATTGGCCGGTGAAGAATACCCGGACCACAAGCCGGCGCTTGATTTGATCCGCAACAAAATAGAACGTGATTTTACTTTCGAAGGATCCGGCGTTTCTCCTGTGTCCCTTGCTGAAACCATTCGTAAATCCCTGCAGGCGCTGCCCGAAACCGCCAGTGCCCGTCGTCTGGCCTATGAAACCCGCATCAGCAAAGATGACACTCCGGTCATGGACCCTGCGATGCTTGAAAAAATTGTTAACGGGCTCATCCGAAACGCCATTGAAAACACGCCTGACGGCGGACGGATTATCCTTGAAATTTCCCGCAGGGAGCGTGAAACTCACCTGGTGGTGGCGGATACCGGCATCGGCATAACAGAGGCCAGCGTAAAGCACATATTCGGCGGCTTCTTTCATGCAGTGGATACGGATATGTATTCCACGAAAAAGCCTTATCAATTCGGTGCGGGCGGAAAGGGCCTGGACCTCATGAGAACGAGGATTTACGCCGAGATGTTCGGTTTCAGTGTGCATTGCAGGAGCACCCGGTGCATGCATATACCTGCCGAGACGGACACCTGTCCGGGCGATATTGACCTGTGCCCGTACGTTCGCAGCGCAGGTGAATGCGCGGCATCCGGGGGCACTGAATTCAGCTTGATTTTCCCTGCTTCGATGCCGCGGGAAGTGTAAATGATTGAATGAATTGAGCATAATACGAGGATTTCATGGTTGAGAAAGAGTTGGTTGATTATCGCGGGGACTGTTGAAAGGCTTTCCTGGACGTAAGTTTATGTCTGCGCATGATGTCCGCCGGAGATTCTTATACTTTCCTTGTGGAGTCGGATAAACTGGAACGAATTCAAAGGGTTGTTTCCCATAACGACGGGGAAATAGTGGAAGATATTCCGGTTGGGAATGATGTCAGGGTATCCGTCCGGAAGCTCGGCGGGGGTTGAAGCAGGCGAAAACGAAAATCCGGATGCCGACATTGACCGCCGGCTGATGTTACGGTATGCTACTACTTACCGCGGAGGAAAACCTGTGGATGATGACATGGATGAACAGGAATTCAAAAAGAAATACATAAACCTCAGAGTGCTGAAAAGCGCCCAGGACTACCTGCAGGCATCCGGCGAAACTCCGACCGCAGTGTACCCTATCCGGGTGCCCGAAGATCTCATGTACCAGGTGCTCAAGCTCCATGGCCCGGACCATGTGGACAAACTGTTGCACGAAATATTTATGCACGGTTTGAAAGTTTGGAGTGAGGCCGTCTACCAGACCGTGTTCGGGTCCGAAGAAAACCTCCAGGAATTCATCCAACTCCTTCAAAGCCGCGGTGAAGAAGATCAATCCGGAAACCAGTAGAACCCGGCCTACAGCATCCTTTCGAGTTCTGTAAGCATCGTGTCAAGCCGCTTGGCTGAAACCGGTTGAAGAGTCTTGATCTCCTGCGCGAAAAGCGACACCTTGAATTCCTCGATCATCCACCGGAATTCTTCGAGAGCGGTTCGTTTCTCAATGGAAGCGTCCACCGGGAGATGTTCTCGTTGAACGCGAAGGGCATCGATGTATTTTTTCACCCGCGCTTTTTTCCGCCTATCTTTTTGAACATCATGAGATCCGCGGTCGGCACGGATCTGCATGGCTTTGAGGTACCTCGGCAGAGTTTCGATGCGCCTTGTATCATAGAGCATTAGAAAATCCGCCGGAACAAGCTCCTGAAGTTCACGGCTAATCTCCTCCAGCATTCCAAGCACTGCAATGTTCGACGGGTTCGCCCTGCGGGCTGCGGTCAAGACCTCCAGTGTCCGGATATAGGTTTCAATGACCTGTTCTGTTAACTGCACAATATGTTTCGCACGCGTCATCAGTTCGGAACGGGCAAGGGAAAGCCTGTTTTCGAATTCTTTTGCCGTTCGGACGCTTCCATCGGCGAAAGGACGGATCAAGTGATTGTAAATTCCTTCTTCAAGCGCCTCTTTCGGAATCGAAAAACCAAGGTCATTCTTTTTGTTGGCGTCGTAAAAAGTCTGAAAACCGCGGATATCGTCACCGCTGCGCTGGATTCCGGCCTCCGCCGAAATGACGGCTTTGGTACTTTTTGCGAACACCCCTTTTCCGGCGGAAACACTTTTCAAAGATCCGGAGATAAATTTTAAATCCTTTTTCATAACGCGGCGAAACAGGGCCTTCAATCCTTCAGCGTGAAGCCGCGCCGCTTCGGCTGGGTCCGTTAAAAGTCTCAAAGCAGGACCGTCTTCTTCGGGAACCAGGGCGGGGTATGCAGCGTATTTCCCGGATGCAACGGTTTCCGGAAGATCGCCGAAATCCCAACGCTTGATGTCGGTGCGCTCCCAGCGATTTTTCGCATCAGCCAGTTCAGCCGGTTCTTCTCCTTTTGTAGATGTTTTTTCCACCATGGCCAGTACCGAAGGATCCCTTCCCGCTGCTATTTCCCGTCCCTTATCGTCTTTTATGGACAGGCGCATTTTCAGGTGGTCCGGGATGTTTACTTCCTGCCATACGGGGGCAGGGATGTGAACGTCGAAAAGGTCATGCAGCGCACGGGCAAGGGCCGCAACCAGGCTTTGTTCCTTGTGTTCTTCGATAACCGGAAGCACGATTTTGACCGTTTGAGAGACCGGCACGAGATTTTTCCGGTAACGCTTGGGAAGTCCCTTTATGAGTGCGGTCACTTTTTCTTCAAGCAGACCCGGTACAACCCAGTCAAGCCGTGATGCGGGAAAACTTGCGGCAAGGCCGCAGGGGACCGCCAGCGTGACTCCGTCCTGTTCTGCGCCGGGAGAAAAGGTGTAGGTATATTTAAGCCTGGAACCTCCATATGAAGCGGCATCCGGAAATCCGTCCAGCTCGTCGTTCTCCGGATATTGAACCAGCAGGTCTTCCTCCTTCATCCTGAGAAAGCCGTCACCACCCCGTTTCTTGATCAGGTGCGCAAGGCTCCTCGAATCGCATAGGTCCGCCAGGCGGCTGTCGTAGAATTCCTCAACCGCGCGCTCACCGGCGAAGATATCCCTGCGCCTGAGTTTGTCTTCAAGCGCAAGCATGCGTTTCATCAGCCTGAGGTTATGGTTCAGGAAAGGCGGCCTGGGCTTAAGCTCGCCTTCCACCAGGGCCCCGATGAAAATACGCCGCGATGCTTCCGGATCGATCCTGCCGAAAGAAACAGATCTTCCAGGGTTGATAATCAGACCGTATAGAGAAACCTGCTCGGTTGCACGCACTTCGCCCCGGTTCTTCTCCCAGTGCGGGTTCAGATAGCTCCGGCTGCATAGATCCCCACCGATGACTTCGAGCCATCCCGGATCGATCCGGGCGGTGGTCCTGGCATACAGCCGGGAGGTCTTGACGACCTCCGCGGCTACGATCCAGTCAGGCCCCCGGTTGAAAAGGGTGGAGCCCGGAAAAAGCATCGCCTCGCGGTCTCTTGAGGAACGATAAAGGTTCTTTTCCTTTTTTTGAGCGATATTTGCGAGGTATCCACTCAGGATCGACTTGTGGATGGCTGCGTAGCGTCCTGCGGCATCCGCCGGGGGGGTTGAGGAAGTCAAGCGCTGCTCTTCGACGATGGCCGTGATCTGCCTGTAAATGTCACGCCATTCCCGTATCCGTATGTAAGAGAGAAAATTTTCGCGACAGAACTTGCGCATTTGATTCTGGCTGCTTTGTTGGACGATGCGATCGCAGGCCTGGAAAATGTTTAAAAGGGTAAGAAAATCCGATTCCGGATGGGCAAAAGCCGCGTGGTGCCTGTCGGCTTCGGTGGTTTTTCCCGTGGGCCGTTCTCTCGGATCCTGGATGCTTAACCCGGAGGCGATAATTGCAACTTCCTCCAGGCAGCCTTGTCTGCAAGCTTCAAGGATCATCCGGGATATCCTGGGATCCAGGGGCATACGTGCCATGAGCCTGCCCCGTTCGGTGAGCGACACGCGGCCTTCCGTGCCGGATACCGCACCGAGTTCGCCCAGCACCTGGAAGCCGTCGGAGACGCTTCTCTTGCCGGGCGGGTCAATGAAAGGGAAATTGCCCACATCGCCCAGTTTCAACGAGAGCATCCGCAGGATCACCTCCGCCAGGTTCGCCCGTTGTATTTCAGGGGGAGTGAAGCGCGGGCGCGTTTCATAGTCTTCTTCGCTGTACAGGCGGATGCACACTCCTCCCCGCACGCGGCCGCTTCGACCTTTACGTTGATCGGCCGAGCTGCGGGAAATCGGCACCACCGGCATGATGGTGGTACGGGTGCGCGGGAGATAGCGGGGGATTCTCGCAATCCCGGTATCCACAACGTAGGTGATGCCCGGAATGGTGAGGGAGGTCTCGGCGACGTTAGTCGAAACAATCACCTTGCGTTTCCCCCCACCTGCGAAAACCCTCTGCTGGTCAGCTGCGGAAAGCCGTGCAAAAAGCGGAAGCACCGCATCGGCTTCCCCTCTTATCCCCTCGATGCGTTCACACGCCTCGATAATGTCGGCTTCCGTGGGCATAAAGACCAGGATGTCGCCGCGGCGTGTTGCAGCCAGGAGTTCGTCCACCACTTCGACGGCATCATCCACATAGGTGCACTCCTCTTTTTCCGCAGCTTCAAGGTTCGGAGGACGATAGCGGATTTCGACGGGAAACATCCGGCCTTCCACGTTAATGACAGGAGCATCCTCAAAGGCGGCAGAGAATTTTTGAGTATCCATGGTCGCTGAAGTGATGATCACTTTTAAATCCCGCCTTCGGGTGATGAGGCTTCTCAGCATGCCCAGCAGAAAATCTATGTTGAGGCTTCGTTCGTGTGCTTCGTCCACGATAAGGGTGTCATATTCAGAAAGCATTCGGTCCCGCTGCGCTTCGGCGAGCAGAATACCGTCAGTCATAACCTTGATGTAGCTTCGGCGGTCGGTTCGGTCCGTGAAACGGATGCGGTAGCCAACCGAGGTGCCAATCGTCTCTCCGAGTTCTTCGGCGATGCGGCTGCTGACGGCCACCGCGGCGATGCGGCGGGGTTGTGTGCAGCCGATTTTGCCATCAATGCCGCGGCCTGCCGCAAGGCACATTTTCGGAAGCTGGGTGCTTTTGCCGCACCCGGTTTCACCCGATACGATCAGCACCTGGTGGTTGCGGAGGGCCTCGATGATTGCTTCCTTTTTTTCGGTGATGGGAAGATTTTCAGGAAAGGCGACAGCAGGCTTTGTCTTCCACCTGGCTTTTTTGCGTTCAACCGAAGCCTGAATGCGGGCCTCGATTCTGTCCAGATCTTTTTCGGTTTGTTTTGCAGCCGCCGGGTGGCCCGCAGTGCGCAGGAGGCGCTTGAGACTCCTGGCGCACGCGTACCTCTCGGCGGACATGGCGCGAGGGAGAATTCTCTGAAGGGCGGGAATGCGTTGCTTGATGTCGGTGTCGGGTGTAGGTGTCATTAAAAATCGGTCATATATCTTTTTCCCCAGGTTTTATGTGTCGAATGTAATACGAACGGATGACATTGTCAAAAATTTTTCTGCTGATTACCGTTCAGTATGAAGGATGGGGGAGGAGTTTAATGCGAGGAGTATACGTCGGGAACGCCGGGGAATAAAGATCGCGGATACAATCCGCTCCCACAAACACCTACTGTTACACGAACACCAACACGGATGGCATCGTAAAAAGTCAAAATTTGCCCTTTTTCGTCATTTCCCGACGTCAGCGTGTGTCGGGGGAATCCAGTTATTCCAGGGAGTTGCAGAAAACCTGGACCCCGTTCTCCACCGGGTGACGACTTTTTACGATGCCATCAACACTCACACCGCCGCGAAGCGGCAACGTTTACTTCCGTACCAGGCGCAAGGTCCGCTCTTTTTCCATCTGGCCGTCATCGATCACGGCCATGGCGGCTTCCAGGCCTCCGGAGAGGTCCGTCGTGAACCCCTGGATTGCCAGGGCGCGGCTCAGCGCGGAGATAAAGAAGATCACGTTTTGTGCGGACGAGGAATACCCCATGAGTCCTACCCGCCAGATCCTTCCCTTGAGAGCGCCTAGTCCGCCTCCGATCTCCAGATTGTAACGATCAAGGAGATACCCCCTGAGCTTTGCGTCGTCTACCCCATCGGGGATAACAATCGTGTTCAGGGTGGGGAGACGGAAGGGCGGTTCGACCAGCATGGTGAGGCCGAGACCCTCGATGCCGGCAACAAGCGCCCGATGGTTCTTGATGTGACGGGCACACCTGGCCTCGATTCCTTCTTCGTGGATGAGGAGCAGCGCTTCCAGCAGAGCGTAGTTGAGGGTGCTGGAACTGGTGTGGTGGTAAACTTTTTCCTTCCCCCAGTACCGGGAGAGCAGCTCGATGTCCAGGTACCAGTTGCTCACAGGAGTTTTCCGGGTTCGCACGACATCCATGGCACGCTCGCTGAAGGTGACCGGGGAAAGTCCGGGAGGGGAACCAACACACTTTTGCGAGCATCCATACGCTATGTCTACCCCCAGGTTGTCAAGATCAAGCGCGATGCCACCAAGGGATGTAACCACGTCAAGCAGGATCATGGCATCAGAGCGTTTGGCTATGGCTGCGATGTCTTCCATCGGTTGAAGAACGCCGGTGGAAGTTTCGGCATGGACAAGCGCTATGACTTTCGCCGGATGTTTGGTGATCATTTCTTCGACGATCCGAGGATCGACGGGTTTCCCCCATTCTGTTTCGATCACCGAAACCCGTGCTTGTTGGCGTTCGGCCATCTGGCGCAGCCTGTCGCCGAAATAACCGCTGACGCAAACCAGGACCGGGTCACCCGGTTCCAGAACGTTTGCAATACATGCTTCCATGCCCGATGTTCCGGTTCCGGGCACCGCGTTGGTCACTTCGTTTTTAGTTCCGAAAACCCCTTTCAACAGTTCGCCGATACGCTCGATAACATCGAGATATGCTGGATCCATGTGACCGATCACAGGCGATGCGAGAGCCTTGTAAACACGGGGGTGAATGTCCAGGGGGCCTGGTCCCATCAATTTTCTCATGGGGGCTTCGGGTCGGGATAAATTCATTTTCTTTCTCCTTTTTCCATTTGATATCGTCTTGCAGTGAGCGGTGCCCACCTTACGTTTTCTTCGTCAGAACTTCGTTTCGACACCCTAACAGAGGCATCCTTATTTGTCGGCGTCGGTATCTTCACGCCCGTCGGCGTTCATTGAATTCGGCTTATATGGTATGAAATAGATATTGTCAAGAGGTTAAATTTAGTCATAGCAAATAATATTTGCGTGATATCGTGTTTAATTTGCAAATGATCTAACCAAAAATGAAGATTCCCGCGAAAAAAACAGTCAAAAAAGCGCAAAACCTACGGAAAAAAATTTGCAACAATTCCTGACGCTGCGGTATGTTTATAGAACCGCGTTCGGCGGTTGGAAAAATCAACGGGGCCGTGGAGCACTCACTGGTCTGGAAAGGATCTGTCATGACATCAGGCGCAAAAAGAAGAAGCCCATTCCCTCCATGCGACCAGGAGGTGAAATCATCACTATTACATGTCGAATCACCCCAGACCAGATCACCCTCTTATACGCTGGCCTATCTTGACGGGAATTTTTTGATGCGCGATGAATGCCGCCCGTCCAGGCTGCAGCTGGAATATTTAAAGGCGGATCTTGTCCAATTGGATCACGGAATATTATCCACGGTGGTGATTTTCGGCTCTGCTCGCATTCCTGACCCCGAAACCGCCTCGGCCCGGCTGGCGGAAGCCGAGGAAGAAGCCAGGCAGAATCCATCTCACCCGGAAACAACGCTCGCGGTTCAGCGGGCCAGGAGAGGGGTCGCGAACAGCGCCTATTACCGGGAGGCGCAAAAACTGGGAGAACTGATTTCAAGCCGCCCGGGATGCGGAGATGACGGTCACCTGGTGGTTACCACCGGCGGCGGGCCGGGCATAATGGAGGCCGCCAACCGAGGTGCAATGGATGCAGGTGCAGAAAGTGTGGGTTTGAACATCGTCCTGCCGTTCGAGCAAGCACCGAACCCGTACATCACCCCGGATCTCAACTTCCAGTTCCATTATTTTGCGATACGAAAGATGCATTTTCTGATGAGGGCGAGGGCTCTCGTGGTATTTCCAGGGGGCTTCGGGACGCTGGATGAACTCTTCGAGGTTCTGACACTGGTACAGACTCACAAGGTGGAATCCATTCCCGTGCTGCTGTTCGGCAGGGAATTCTGGCACAGGCTCGTGAATTTCGAAGTGCTGGTGGAAGAGGGGACAATATCGGAAAAGGACCTGGATATATTCCGCTATGTCGAAACCGCCGAGGAGGCCTGGGAAATCATTCAGAGGGAGACCTGTCTGCTCGAGGGAAAAAAACAGTAAAGGAGGTGCCTCCGGAATCCCTGCACTCTTCTGAGGATGGTGCTGCGCTGCATTTTTCGACTGAACCGGGGCAGACATCGTAGGCACCGGGCAAATATTTGCATCGGTTGGAGTCCATGCGGATTTTGAACCCATAGCGTTCGGAAAAAATTTTCATCCGCAGCAGATCCGCCCCCTTTCCCCCTGCATTGAAGTCGAAAGGTTTTCTGCTTGAATAAGCAAGGGTGTCCTGGGTGGAAAAAAAACCTTCAAATATGCGCCTTTTCGCTTCGTCTGCGATTCCCACCCCGTAATCCCTGACCACAAGCTCCACCCCTCCGACGCCCGGTTTGACCTCGATTTCGATGGTGGAACCATCCGGCGTGTTCTCGACGGCGTTTCGCAAGAGTCCGTCAAAAACCTTTTCGAGGCATTCAAGCGGCACCTTCACATCCGGTACGTTCTCGAGTGATATTTCGAGGTTGACCCGGCGGTGGGAACATTGATCACAGTCGGAGGCAAGACGCTGCTCAACGAAATCCTTCAGGTTTACATGGACGGGCTTCATATCGCGGGGACCGAAAATAGCCTCGACCCGTTCCCGCAAGGTCTGTGCAAGGCCCTCGATGCCGGTTTCCCGGGCCGCCAATACCTCGATCTCTTCGGCGCACTGGTCGAGCAGGAGAGACAGCATGGTATAGGCACCGCCTTCGCGCCCCTCCATGATATCCTGCACTTCCAATTGTATTGCGCTTATGCGTTTTAAATTACGGTGAAGCCGTTCCATGTTGTGAACCCACTGTTCACGCGGAACGTCTGCCAGGTGTTTTTCAAGAAGCCCCAGGGATCCCAGTAAAATCGCTACGGGGGTCTCCAGCTCATGGGCCAGGTGGTTGATCATTTTGTCCTTGGCCCTGTTCAGGCTCTGAACTTCCTGGAGAGCTTTCCGGACCTGCTCGGAATACCTGGCGTTTTCAATGGAAAGAGCAACCGTGCCTCCCACGATGTTGAGCATTTCAATATCCTGCTGTCCGAATTCGCCGTGTTTTTTATTCAGCGCACAGAGCACGCCACTTATCCGGTCTCTGCCCTTCAAAGGCACCAGCAGCAGGTTCCGGGTGTGATACCCCAGCCTGCGATCCCTTTCCGCGTGAAGCTCGGCTTCAACCGAGGTGTCGGATACGATGATAGGCTCGCCTGAGCGCACGACGCGGCCCGCGACCAGTTCGTCGAGGTTGAACCGCACCTCGCGGACGCGGCTTTCGGTTGCCTGGTCTTCGTAGGAGGGGGCAAGCACGAAAAGCTGTTCCCGCTCTTCGTCCAACAGAAGTACTACAGAGCCTTCGGCCTCGGTGAGGTCCATGATTTCGGAGGTGACATAGGAGAGAAGTTCTTCCAGTTCGGGATATTCCGGAAGTGCGGTGCTGATCCTGAGAATCGTCTCATTTATCCTCGCGAGCCGGCGTTCTTCTGTAATGTCCCTTAGGATTGCGATGCTGCCGGCTGCCTCTGCTTCGGATGCCGGGTAGGCGACGGCGCGGATGGTTACATCAAGGATCCTCCCGTCCTTTGTCAGACGCCTGGTTTCATGACGCTGAAGCTTGCCGTTTTTATAAAGTTCGGCTGAATAACGCGCGGTGTCTTCCTTTAAGTCGGGGGGGATGAACGGGATGTGACGTCCTTCAAGTTCTTCCAGTGTCCATCCAAAAGTTTCAGTGAATGCCGGGTTCAGATAAAATACCTTACCCTCATGGTCGTAGACAACAAAGGCATAGGGTATGAAATCCAGCAAGGTGGTCAAACGCCTTTTGGCTTTACGCAAAGCCCCTTCGGCGTGTTTCAACCCGGCCAACTCGGTTTCAATTTCCTTCAGCCGCTGTTCTAGTTCCTCGCAGGAAGGCTTCACGCTCATCGCCCGCATCCTTTCAAAATTTCAATGAAGAAAAGCATTACACACAACGCCGGATGTTGCAACATTCTTATGGGGGAGGGTTATTGGTTAATCGCGATTACAAATCGCTCCCACTGAACAAACCAGAAAAACGACCGACCCCGATACCAACATGGAGGGGGTTTCGATTACGATTACGACAACGAAAACGATTTAAAGCAGACAAACCAGAACACCGGACTTCCGGTTTTCATATCGACCGCGGGGGTTTGTTGTGTTACCATTCGCTTGTCAACAATTTGGCATATATTTGAAAACGAATTCGAGAGGAAACTGACGGTATGGAGCAGCTACGCAGAACCCCGCTGTGGGAGTCGCATCGCAGGCTTGGAGCCCGGATGGAACCCTTCGCCGGCTGGGATATGCCGGTGCAATACAATGAAGGTATTATCAAGGAACATCTTTCAGTAAGGTCCGAAGCAGGTCTTTTCGATGTTTCCCATATGGGCAGGTTCGTTATAAGCGGTGGGGAGGCGGTGAATTTTCTGCAGCATGTTCTTTCGAACAATGTGCAGGCCCTGGACGTGGGGCAGAGTCAATACACGATAATCAGCGATGAAAACGGTTGCGCCGTCGATGATGTTTACCTTTTCAGGTTCGTGGAATCCGAATTTATACTTGTGGTGAACGCTGTGAATGCGGATCGAGATATGAATTATCTGCGAGGATTTTTGTCTGAATTCCAGGGCGTCTCGATCCGGGACATCACCGATGAAACCGCGATGATCAGCATCCAGGGACCTTCCTCC
>OMKS01002594.1_pt1 | contig 14980 bp, 11 predicted proteins | sample 1674721 | NCBI WGS metagenome assembly OMKS01 (sample SAMN06264996, study PRJEB25208) | sediment metagenome | isolation source: hot spring sediment | place: USA: California | collected 2014-09-02
TTTGGCGCTGGCAACTCCCTTTCTTGCTGCCGCACGCTGTTTATCCGGCCCGGTTGCCCCCGCGCAGCGGGGGCAACAAGTAATTCTACAGTTTCTGGATATCACCCGATGACACCAGGGCGACATCTTGGTTTTTCGGCCTGACGCGTCGACACGCAGGTTCTGTGCGCCGTGCCTATCAGCCTTATTTGGCAAACTAATTCATAAAAAAATCCTTGACAACTCATTTTTGGTCGCCGTATCGCTTTTCCGCATATTACCAATTTCGTGTGGAATAAAGAGTTTTAGGAGAGCTCCCCCATGCTTCCTCTTGCCTCTGCTCTGCGAGCACGTTTCGAGAAACTGTTGTCGGCCGGTGGCGTTCCAGAGAAGACGTGGTCGTTTTATCTGAAGTGGTTACGTTTCTATCTGGATTATTGCGGTAAATACAAAGTCCCCGCCGAACGGCGGGAGAGCCTGCCGCTTTTTCTTCGGAAACTGCAGGAGAAGAAAGTGGCCCCCTGGCAACAGGAGCAGGCGTCACAAGCCGTTGCCTGGTATTATCGCCTGGTTTCCGGGACGAAACCAGTTTCGTCGCCGGCCCCGGTGCCTGCGACCAAGCCGGCGCGTCCAAAACCGGCAAGTTCGACGGGGGCTTCCTGGCAAGCCGAGTTCACCGGCCTTACCCGGGAGATCAAGCTCCGCCATTATTCCCCCAAAACGCTCAGCACCTACACGCTCTGGCTGCGCAAATTTCAGGCCTTTGTCCGCAGTAAACCGCCGGAAACGCTTGCGGTCGCCGACGTTAAGGAGTTCCTGAGCTGGCTGGCGGTCAAGCGTCAGGTGGCGGCCTCTACCCAGAACCAGGCCTTCAATGCCCTGCTCTTTTTCTTCCGCCATGTTTTGGGGCGCGAATTCGGTACCGTTCACGACGGCAAGGGGCAGAAGGATCGAACGGTGCCGCTGCCCCGGACCCTCATCCCAGCCATGCACGGCCATCTGGAAACCTTGAAAATACTGCACCAGCGTGACCTGGCCCGCCAATACGCCGGGGTTTTCCTGATGAACTCTCTGGACAAAAAATACCCCAACGCGGCCCGGGAGTTTGCCTGGCAGTGGTTCTTCCCGGCCACATATTTGACCAAGGTGCCGGCTACCGGGGAGTACCGCCGCTACCACCTCCATGAAACCCAGGTCCAGAAAGCCATCAAAAAAGCGGTGACCGAAGCGCGGCTTGGCAAGCGGGCCTCGGCCCATACCTTTCGCCACAGCTTCGCCAGCCACCTGCTCCAGGCCAACTACGACATCCGCACCATCCAGCAGTTGCTGGGCCACAGCGACCTCAGAACCACCATGATCTACACCCACACCGTCAAGAGCACCACCATCAAAGAGGCCCGCAGCCCCCTGGACCTGTGAAGCGGGCGGACGCCGGGCGGCGCCGATTGCGCCGGAGGAGGCGACGAAAAAGGGCCGGGCAAAAAAAATCAGATGGGTTATATTGATCGGCTTACCAAGTTTTGAACCCTGTCCCGGCAACGGGAAAACGGCCCCGGAAAAAAGAGCGAGGAACTTAAGTGATGCTTGCCCGGATCGAGGTCGGCCTGAAAAGCCGGCTCAATGACCCCTTCGGCGAAGCGACCCGCAAACGGATCGCCGCCGACCTTAAACTGGCGGTGGATCAAGTGCGGACCCTCAAGGTCTTCACCGTCGAGGCGGAAATCAGCCCGGAACAGTTGCAGGCGGTGGCCTCCGGCCCCTACTGCGACCCGGTGACCCAGGATTTTGCCGTCGCCGCCTCCCTGGCCCTGAGCCAGGAAATTTCCTTCGACTGGTGCATCGAGGTCGGCTTCCGACCCGGCGTCACCGACAACGAAGGGCGCACCGCCGCCGCCGCCCTGGAGCTGCTGCTGGGCCGCAAACTGGCCAAGGGCGAAGCGGTTTACACCTCCACCCAGTACCTGCTTGGCGGTAAATTGGGCCGGGAGGAGGCGGAAACCATCGCCGCCCGCCTGCTGGCCAACGAACTGATCGAGCGCTTTACCGTCCTCTCCCGGGAGGAGTTCACCGCCCAGGGCGGAGTGGCGGCCCATGCCCCCAAGGTGGTGGGCGGCGAACAGATCAAGGTGCTGGAGATCGACCTCAACGTCGATGACCAGGAGCTGATGCGGATCAGCCGCGACGGAGTGCTGGCCCTGACCCTGGAGGAGATGAAACTGATCCGCGACCACCTGGCCGATCCGGCGGTGCTGGCCGAGCGCCGAAACCGGGGTCTGGGCGAGAAGATCACCGATGTCGAGCTGGAGGTCCTGGCCCAAAGCTGGTCGGAACACTGCAAACATAAGATCTTCAACGGCGACATCCATTACGAGGATACGGTCAGCGGCGAAACCACCCTCTTCCACAGCCTCTTTGACACCTTTATCCGCAACCCCACCGCCGAGATCAGGCGGCGGCTGGGCGCCAACGACTGGTGCCTCTCGGTCTTCAAGGACAACGCCGGGGTGATCCGCTTCAACCAGGAGTGGAACGTGGCCTTCAAGGCCGAAACCCACAACAGCCCCTCGGCCCTGGACCCTTACGGCGGCGCGCTCACCGGCATTGTCGGGGTCAACCGCGATCCCTTCGGCACCGGGATCGGGGCCAAGCTGATCTGTAACACCAACGTCTTCTGTTTCGCCTCGCCCTTCCACGACGAGCCCCTGCCCGCCCGGCTGCTGCATCCCAAGCGGATCTTCGAAGGGGTGCGGCTGGGGGTTGAGCACGGCGGCAACAAGAGCGGCATTCCCACGGTCAACGGCTCCCTGGTCTTCGACCAACGTTTCGCCGGCAAGCCCCTGGTCTTCTGCGGCACGGTGGGGATCATGCCCGCCCTGGTCAACGGCAAACCCTCCCAGGACAAGAAGGCCAACCCCGGCGACCTGATCGTGATGACCGGCGGCCGGATCGGCAAGGACGGCATCCACGGCGCCACTTTCTCTTCCGAGGAGTTGCACGAGGGCTCGCCGGCCACCGCCGTCCAGATCGGCGACCCGATCACCCAGAAGAAGATGTTCGACTGCCTGCTCAAGGCCCGCGACCTCGGCCTTTACACCGCCATCACCGATAACGGTGCCGGCGGCCTCTCATCCTCGGTGGGCGAGATGGCCCGGGACACCGGCGGCTTCAAGATCCACCTCGACCGGGCCCCCCTCAAATACGCCGGCCTCCAGCCCTGGGAGATCATGATCTCTGAAGCCCAGGAGCGGATGACCCTGGCGGTATCCCCGGCCAAGATCGAGCAGTTCCTGGCCCTGTGCGCCAAGATGGATGTGGAAGCCACGGTGCTGGGCGAGTTCACCGCCGAGAAAAATTTTCACGTCCTTTATCAGGATAAAACGGTGGCCTGCCTGGGGATGGATTTCATCCACAAGGGCCTGCCCCCCATGCAGATGGTCGCCCGCTGGACCCCACCGGTTCATCCCGAGCCGGAATGGCCGGCCGACCCCGACCTGGGGGCCGAACTGCACGCCCTGCTGGGTCGGCTCAATATCTGCAGCAAGGAGTACGTGGTCCGCCAGTACGACCACGAAGTCCAGGCCGGCAGCGTGGTCAAGCCGCTGACCGGGGCCGAGAACGACGGCCCTTCCGACGCGGCGGTGATCCGGCCCCTGCTCGACTCCTTTGAAGGGCTGGTGATCGCCCACGGCATCTGCCCCCGCTACTCCGATATTGATACCTACCACATGACCGCCTGCGCCATGGATGAAGCGATCCGCAACGCGGTGGCGGTGGGAGCCTCCCTGGAGCGGATGGCCGGGCTGGACAACTTCTGCTGGTGCGACCCGATTCTCTCGGAGAAAACCCCGGACGGCCCTTACAAGCTGGCCCAGCTGGTTCGGGCCAACCAGGCGCTGGCCGCCTATGCCGTCGCCTTCGGGGTGCCCTGCATCTCCGGCAAGGATTCGATGAAGAACGATTACATGGTGGGCAACGTAAAGATCTCCATTCCCCCCACCCTGCTCTTCTCGGTGGTGGCCAAAATCGACGATGTCCGCCAGGCGGTGACCATGGACGCCAAAAAATCGGGCGACTTCGTTTACCTGCTGGGCCGGACCTATCCCGAAATGGGCGCCTCCGAATACGCCGCCCGCCACGGGGGGATCGGCAACCTGGTGCCCAAGGTCGATGCCGCCGCCGCCCTGCGGCGCTATCAGGCCCTGCATCTGGCGATCAAGGCCGGGCTGGTGGCTTCGGCCCACGATCTGTCGGATGGCGGCCTGGGGGTGGCGGCGGCGGAAACCGCCTTTGCCGGCAACCTGGGGCTGGATCTCGACCTGGGGCTGACCGACTGCGAAGGGATCGAGCGGGACGATTTTCTGCTCTTCTCGGAGAGCGCCAGCCGCCTGCTGGTCACCGTGGCCCCCGCCGACGCCGACGCCTTTGAACAGCAGATGGCCGGCACCAGCTGCAGCCGGATCGGGGTGGTGACCACCGAACCGGTGCTGCGGATCTCGGGCCTGAAGGGAACCACCATTATGGTGGAGCGGCTGGAAGATCTGAAGCAAAGCTGGCAGCAAACCCTGGCCTTCTGATATGGAGAGCGCGGTGGATAAAGGGACCATGGTCGCCGAGATCGAAGAGGGGAGCAAAGTTGAAGGGCTCTTCCTGGTCAAGGAGATGAACCGGGGGGAGACCAAGGCCGGCAAACCTTTTCTTCGCCTCAAGGTGATGGACAAGAGCGGGGAGATCGGCGGGCCGGTCTGGGATGATGCCGAGGCCCTGGCCCCCCTCTGCCGGCCCGGCAGCTACCTCCGGATCAGCGGCCAGGGGGATAGCTACCAGGGCAGCCCCCAATTGCGGATCAACCGAATCAGCCCGGTGGATGGGGCCGCCATCGACCCCGCCGACTTCATTCCCGGCGGCGATATCGATCTTAAGCAACTGGCCAAGGAGCTGAACAGCCTGATCGCCGAAGTCGGCGATCCCCATCTCAAGCGACTGCTCAGCGCCATCTTCATCGAGGACCGGGAACTGCGCCGCCGTTTCACCATTGCCCCGGCGGCCAAAACCATGCACCATGCCTATCTGGGCGGGCTGCTGGAACACTCCGTGGCCTTGGGCCGGCTGGCGCTTGCGGTGAGCAGGCTCTACCCCGCCGTCGACCGCGATCTCCTGTTGGCCGGCGCCCTGCTCCACGACCTGGGCAAGACCGAGGAGCTGACCTACGACAACTATCCCTTCGGCTACAGCAACCGGGGCCGGCTGGTGGGCCACCTGGTGATCGGGGCCGAAACCGTGGGGGTGAGGGCCGGGCAGCTCCCCGATTTTCCCGCCGCCCGCCTGGAGCAGTTGCAGCACCTGATCTTAAGTCACCACGGTCGCCACGAATTCGGCGCCCCCACCCTGCCCATGATGCAGGAGGCCTTTATCCTCCACTTCCTCGACGATCTCGACGCCAAGCTCAACTATTTTGCCCGTCTGGGCCGGCAGGTCCAGGAACCGGGCTATCAGTGGAGCGAATACCAGCGCAACCTGGAACGGTTCCTCTATCTCCAGGGTCACCCCCCCGAAGCTCCGGCAAACCCGGACGCCGCCCTACCTATGGAGGCGGAGAAGGATGCCGGCCCCGAACCACCCATCCGCCAAAAGGGCCTGTGGGGCTGATCGGCCACCATGCTCATCCGCTTTTCCCAGATCATCGAACAAAACAAGGCCAAAGAGATGCTGCGACGGGCGGTAATCGGCGGCAAGCTGGCCCACGCTTACCTCTTCCGGGGCACAACCGGGGTGGGCAAACAAAGCCTGGCCCATGCCCTGGCCGCCGCCCTGAACTGTCACAACCTGCCGGTTACGGGGCAACATTCTGACAGTTCAGCCGACCTGGAGGCCTGCGGTACCTGCCCCTCCTGTCGTAAATTCGCGGCCGGCTCCCACCCCGATCTGCTGGTGGTGGAGCCCGACGGTCAGGCAATCAAGATTCAGCAGGTGCGGGAGCTGAAAAAGGCCCTGGCCTTCCCCCCCCTGGAGGCCCGGCTGCGGGTGGTGCTGCTCAGCGAGGTCCACAACATGCGGCGGGAAGCGGCCAACAGCCTGCTCAAGACCCTGGAAGAGCCGCCGGCGGAGACCATTTTCATCCTCACCGGCGACGAGGCCGGCGGCATTCTGCCCACCATCCTCTCCCGCTGCCAGATCATACCCTTTTTCCCCCTCAGCGTGGAGGGGGTGGCGGCCATCCTGGCCCGCGAGACCGCCATCGACCCCGGGGCCGCCGCCACCCTGGCGGCGGTGGCCGAAGGCAGTCTGACCCGGGCTCGCCTGTGGCAGAAAAAAGAGCTGCTCCCCCTGCGAGAAGAGGTGCTGACCATGCTGGTGGACCACCGGCTCGAACAACCGGAAGCGGTGGAGGCGGTACTGGCGGCGGCGGAGCGCTGCGCCCTGCTCAAGGAGGACCTGGAAGATCTCCTCGACCTGCTGGCCACCTGCTTTCATGACCTGGCCCTGCTGGCCTCAAGCCCGTCCGATCCAGCCCCCGGCCAGGTCCGGCCCCGGATCAACCAGGATCTGTCCCCCCTGCTGGAGCGGGCCCAAAGCCGTTGGAACTTCCAGCAACTCGGGGAACGGCTCGAGCACCTGCGGCGGGCCAAGCGTCAGCTTGCCCGCAACTGCAACCGCGGCCTGGTCTGCGAAGTCCTTTTCTTTGACCTCCTTTAGTGGTATTTTAGGCGAACATGGAAAACTGCAATATCAACGAAACCCCAAACACCCCGGCCCCGGAAACGGTGTTGCCGCGCTGCTGCGCCATTCGCTTTCGCCCCACCGGCCAGCCCTGCACGGCAACCACCCGGCTCGAGCCTCTGCATCGGGACGAACTGGTGATGGTCCAGACCGACCATGGCCTGGAGCCGGCCCTGGTACTGCACGACTATCGTCCCTGCGGCCCCAGGGGAGCCCAGGAGCCGCCCGCCGATGAAGTCGGGCGGGAGATCGGCGGCGGTGAACCCGGGACCGCCGATGCCCAAAGCGATGGTGACCTTGGGGATAACGGCAACACCGGCGGCGGCACCCCCCCCTCCACCATTGTGCCCACCGTCATGCGCCGAGCAAATCGCGAAGAGCATGACCGGTTCGCCAGCTTGCAGTCCCGGGAAAAAGAGGCCTTCAGCACCGGCCAGCGCCTGATCGCCAAACATCGCCTGCCGATGAAACTGATCCGGGTGGAACGCTACTTTAATGGCAGCAAGATTATTTTCTACTTCACCGCGGAAAATCGGGTGGACTTCCGGGAACTGGTCAAGGACCTGGTTCAGGAGTTCCGCACCCGAGTGGAGATCCGGCAGGTGGGGGTTCGCCACGAGACCAAGATGATCGGCGGCATCGGTTGTTGCGGCCGGGAGCTCTGCTGCAGCGCCTATATTCGCAACTTCACTCCGGTATCGATCAAGATGGCCAAGGAGCAGGGCCTGCCCCTGAACCCCAGCAAAATCTCCGGGGTCTGCAACCGCCTGCTCTGCTGCCTGACCTACGAGTTTGAAACCTACCAGAAACTGCGCCGAAAAATGCCCAAGATCGGCAAGAACGTCACCCTGGACGGCGAAACCTTCAAGGTCCTGCGCGTCCATGTTCTGGAGGAGAGTGTCGAGGTCTGCGCCCTGGAGGATCCCGGCCGGGTGATCATCTGGCAGGCCAGTGAGTGGAGCCGGTGCGAACCCCTGAGGGGAGGCGGCCGGCCGCCGGGCCAGGAGCAGCAGCAACAGCAGCAGGTGAAACAACCGGAAAAACGTCAAGGAAACCGCAGGGAAAAACGGAAAGCATGACTTTGTACATCAGCACCCCGATCTTTTACGTCAACGCCCAACCCCACCTGGGCCACGCCTATACGGCGGTGGTGGCGGACACCATCTGCCGCTTTGCCCGTCTGAACGGCGATCAAGTTTTTTTTCAGACCGGCACCGACGAGCATGGCGACAAAATCGTCCAGGCGGCCCAGGCCGCCGGGGTGGAGGTTAGTGACTATGTCTCCCGAATCAGCGCCATGTTCCGCGAAACCTGGCCGTTGCTGGAAGTGGTTCCCGACAACTTTATCCGCACCACCGATCCCGCCCACGTGGCGACGGTGCAGGCCATCCTGCAGCGGGTTTACGACAACGGCGATATCTATTTCAGCGATTATTCCGGGCTGTACTGCAAAGGCTGCGAACGGTTCCTCACCGAAAAGGAGCTGACGGACGGGGGCCTTTGCCCCGACCATCTCACCCCCCCGGAAGCAGTGACCGAGCAGAACTACTTTTTCAAAATGGGCCGCTACCAGCAGTGGCTGATCGACCATATCCAGGCCAACCCCGATTTCATCCAGCCGGAACGCTACCGGAACGAGGTCCTCTCCTTCCTGAGCGAACCCCTGGAGGATCTCTGCATCTCCCGGCCGGTCAGCCGCCTGAGCTGGGGAATTCCCCTGCCCTTCGACCAGCGTTTCGTCACCTACGTCTGGTTTGACGCCCTGATCAACTATATCAGCGGTATCGGCTATCCCGACGGGCCCGATTTCGCGCGCTGGTGGGCCGGGGCCGAACACCTGATCGCCAAGGATATCCTCAAGCCCCACGCCATCTTCTGGCCCACCATGCTCAAGGCCATGGGCCTGCCGCCTTACCGCCGCCTCCATGTCCACGGCTATTGGAACATCAACGAAACCAAGATGTCCAAAAGTATCGGCAACGTGGTCAGGCCCGCCGAAATGGTGGCCGAATTCGGGGCGGATACCGTGCGCTATTTCCTGCTGCGGGAGATGTCCTTCGGTCTGGACTCCTCCTATTCGCCGGAAGCGGTCCTGGCCCGCCGCAATTCGGATCTGGCCAACGATCTGGGCAACCTCTTCAGCCGCAGCCTGACCATGGTGAAAAATTTCGCCGCCGCCCGGGTGCCGACCCCCGGCCCGCTCAACGCCGAGGACCAGGAGCTGGCCGATGCCTGCCTCAAGATGCTGGCCGACTACCGGGACAAGATGCGGGAACTGGCCTTCCGCCAGGCCTTGGAGCTGGTCTGGGAGGTGATTGGCCGGGCCAATCGTTATATCGTGGGCAACGCGCCTTGGGAGCTGGCCAAGGAGCCCGCCCAGGCGGAACGGTTGCGCACCGTTCTCCACACCCTGCTGGAGACCCTGCGCTGCCTAACCTGCGCCCTGCAGCCGATTATGCCGGGAGCGGCCGCTAAAATGGCCGCCGCCCTGCCGCTGGATCCGGACGCCGGTCTGGCGGCCCATCGGGCTTGGGGGGTGCTGCCGCCGGGGGCGCCGGTCAACCTGAGCGAAAATTTATTCCCGCGGATCAAAAAGGGCAAATGACGGGGGATAGCGGCAGCGACAGCCAGGGAGGCTTTCTGGCCCGGGTCGGCCGGGAGGCGGAGCTTTGGTCTCTGCGGGCCCTGCCGCTGCCCGGCGGCCTGGTGCTGCTGAAAAAGAGGATCTCCCCCCGGGAGCGGCAACGCTTTCTCCTCCTGCTCAGCAACAGGATCGGCCCGCCGGGCCTGGCGCCGATCCCGGGGAAACCCGGCCTTCACCCCCGGCCGGAGGCGGTGGACCAGGCCGAGGAGGAGGCTTCGGCGGCGATCGGACCTTGCCAGGTCACGGTGGAGGAACGCCGGCACCTGTTCGGCTGTTTTCAGATGGAGTCATAACGAGGAGATTGGTTAATGTTTGTTCTCAGCAACTTCCTTAATGCCCTGGCCAGTGTGATCAACATTGTGCTCAGTGTTTATATCTGGGTGATCCTGGGCCGGGTCATCATCTCCTGGGTCAACGCCGACCAGTACAACCCCATCGTCCGTTTTCTCCACGAGATCACCGAACCGCCCCTGCGCTTCATCCGCGGCTACCTGCCGGTCTTCGGCGGCTTCGATTTCTCACCCATTTTGTTGATTCTGGCTATCATCTTCCTGCAAAGTTTCCTGGTGCCGACCCTGCAACAGTTGGCCCGGGCAATTGGCTGACCGTCCAACGGCGCAACGGGAACCATAACCACCACGGTTACAATTAGGGCAAAGGAGGCTACGCCATGCTGACAGTCCAGGATATCCAAGCCAAACAGTTTCATGTCCGTTTTCGGGGATTTGACCCGGGAGAGGTGGACGAATTTCTGGAGCAGGTGGCCGCGGCCCTCCAGGCCGCCAACTACGAAAACTCCAGACTCAAAGAGCAGGCGGCCGCGGCGGAGAGGAAAGTAACAACCTATAAACAGCAGGAAAAGTCCTCACTGAGCGCCATCCTCTCCGCCCAGAAAATTGCCGACGAGATGAAGCAGAAAGCCGACAACGAAGCCCGGGAGCTGCTGGCTAAAACCCGGCAAGAAGCCCAGGAGCTGACCAGCAAAGCCCGGCAGGAGGCCCAGGAGTTGACCGCCAAGGCCCGGCAGGAGGCCAGGGAACTGGAGGAGAGCGCCGGCCGGGAGGTTGCCAGGCTGGAACGGGAACTGGATCGACTGCGGGCCATGAAGGACCAGGCCCGGGAGGAGGTGCGCCAGTTGCTGGAGGGCTACCTGGCTCAAATCCGGCAGGATGATGGCGCCCCCGCCGGGGCCGGCACCACGATGGCCGGGGCCGGGGCGGCCGTTAGCGGGGTGGCCAGCGCCTTCATTCGCCCGGTGGAACCGGCTGAAGCGTCTGAAGAGGCTGAAGAGGCTGAAGAGGCGCCCCCCGCCGCCACGGCCGCCGACGAAAGCGATGATCTCTACCAAAGCATCGAGTTGTCCGACGATCTGCTAACCCTGGCCGAGGAGAAAGACGAATCCGCCCCGGCCCCGGCAGCCCAGCCGGCGGAACCCGCGGCCGAGGTTGAGGATCTGACCATTCCCGACCTGGACGGCGACATGATCTTCACCCTGGAGGATCCCCTGGATCAGGAGGAGTCGGAGGAGGATAAAACCGACAACCTGATGAGCGTCGAAAGCGTGGATCTGCTGCTCCCCGAACAGGAAGGGAAAGAGGGGGAAGAGGAGCGGCTGGTGATCGACGACGAGGAGTTGCAGTTGCTTGACCAGGACGATCTGCTGGGTGCGGAGCCGGATCTGAACATCTCTTTGGATGACGATGAGGAACCCTCCAAAGCCTGAAAAGCAACCGGGTAAACCATGGACTGGCTGCAATCCCTGGACAACGATACCGCCGTGCTGTTGCGGGTCAGGACCCAGCCCGGGGCCGCCCGCACCCTGATCCGCGGCGAATATGGCGACGCCCTGAAGATCGCGGTGGCGGCCCCTCCGGTTGACGGCAAGGCCAATGCCGCCCTGATCGCCTTCCTGGCCCGGATTCTCGAATTGCCGCGCGCGGCGGTCACCCTGGTGGGCGGCGCCGGATCCCGCGACAAACGTTTTCACCTGCAAAACATCAGCCGGGCCGAAGCGCGGGGCAAGCTACTGCCGCCCTGTCCCTGAGGCCCCCAAGAGAAGAGCGAGGGTTTGTGGCGGCATGAAGATAACCCCCATGCTCCAGCAGTACCTGGAGATCAAAAACCAGCATCCGGACACCATTCTCTTTTACCGGATGGGGGACTTCTACGAGATGTTCTTCGATGACGCCGTGGAGGCCGCCAAAATCCTGGGCATCACCCTCACTTCCCGCAGCAGTAAAGATGATGCCGACAAGATTCCCATGTGCGGCGTGCCCTTCCATTCCGCCACCGGCTATCTGGCCAAACTGATCAAGGCGGGACGGCGGGTGGCCATCTGCGAGCAGATGGAGGAAGCCGGCCAGAGCAAGGGGCTGGTCCGCCGGGAAGTGGTCCGGGTGGTAAGCCCGGGCCTGGTGATCGAAGACCAGCTGCTGGACGACAAGGAGAACCGCTTTCTGGCGGCCATCTGCCTCCGAGGGGCGCTGCTGGGAGTGAGCCTGCTGGATCTCTCCACCGGCGAATTCCTGGTCGGCGAACACGACAATCGAGAGGAGCTGCTGGATGACCTGGGCCGGCTGACCCCCTCGGAGATCCTGCTGCCGGCCGACGCCCAGGCAGAGTCCGGCAACGGCAACGCCCAAGGCCCCCTGACCGAATTGACCGCCGGCCTGGCTGACCTGCTGCCCCAGTGCTGCTTCACCCCCCGCCCGGAGCAGGATTTCCGGCCCGGGCCGGCCCGGGAGCTGCTGCTGGAGCATTTCGGCACCACCAGTCTGGCCGGTTTCGGCTGCGAGCACCTGGAAACCGGCATCGGGGCGGCCGGGGCCCTGTTCGCCTATCTGCGGGAAACCCAGAAGAGCGAACTTTCCCATCTGGAGCGGTTGGCGCCCATGGAACGGGAACAGGTGCTGCTGCTGGATGAATCCTCCCGCCGCAATCTGGAGTTGACCCGCACCATCAGCGGGGCCCAGCGTGAGGGCTCCCTGCTGGCGACCCTGGACTACACTCGCACCCCCATGGGGGCCAGGCAGTTGCGGAAAAGCCTGTTGTTGCCGCTTAAGGATATCGCCGCCATCCGCCGCCGGCTGGACGCGGTGGAGGAGCTGCTCCGGGACCAGGAGCTGGGCCGTCGGCTGGATCAGGCCCTGGGCAAGGTCTACGACCTGGAGCGTCTGAACAGCCGGGCGGTGCTGGGCAGCGCCAACGCCCGCGACCTCACCGCCCTCAAGCTCTCCCTGGCCCAATTGCCCGAGCTCAAGCGACTGCTGGCGGGCCGCCCCGGTTTGCTGGGGGAATTGGGCGAGGAGATCGATCAACTGGATGATCTCCATGGACTGCTGGCCGCCGCCATCCGTGACGATGCCCCGGTGGGGCTGCGGGAAGGCAACCTGATTCGCCAGGGCTATCACGCCGAACTGGACGAGCTGCTCATCATCCTGCGCGACGGTAAGGGGCTGATCGCCGGGTTGGAAGCCCGGGAGCGGGAACGGACCGGCATCGCCACCCTAAAGGTGGGGTTCAACAAGGTCTTCGGCTACTACCTGGAGGTCAGTCGGGCCAAGGCGGGCGAGGTGCCGGCCGACTACATCCGCAAACAGACCCTGGTCAACGCCGAACGCTACATCACCCCGGAGTTGAAGGAGTTTGAGAACAAGGTCAGCGGGGCCGAGGAGCGGCGACTGGAGCTGGAGTACCACCTGTTTTGTGAAATCCGGTCCCGGGTGGCCGCCGCCGGCTCCCGGATTCTGCACAGCGCCGGGGCCCTGGCGATGCTGGACCTGCTGGCCGCCCTGGCCATCGGAGCCGCCCGCCATAACTACACTCGGCCCCAGGTCGATGACGGCGATGAGATCATCATCAGCGAAGGGCGCCACCCGGTGATCGAGCGCCACCTGCCCCCGGGTCGCTTCGTGCCCAACGATATCCACCTCGACCAGAATGAGCGGGAGCTGATGATCATCACCGGCCCCAACATGGCGGGTAAATCCACGGTCTTGCGGCAGACGGCCCTGATCGTGCTGATGGCCCAGATGGGTAGCTTCGTGCCGGCGGCCCGGGCCCGCATCGGCGTGGTGGATCGGATCTTCACCCGGGTCGGGGCCATGGATGATCTGCGCCGGGGCCAATCCACCTTCATGGTGGAGATGAACGAAACCGCCAACATCCTCAACAACGCCACCACCAAAAGCCTGGTGATCCTGGACGAGATCGGTCGGGGCACCTCCACCTTCGACGGTCTGGCCATCGCCTGGGCCGTGGCCGAGGCCCTGACCGACAAGGAGGGCAAGGGGGTAAAGACCCTTTTTGCCACCCACTACCACGAGTTGACCGAACTGGCGGCCGCCCGGCCCCGGGTGCACAATTTTCACATCGCGGTCCGGGAATGGAACGATACCATCATCTTTCTCCACAAGCTGATGCCCGGTGGGGTCAACCGCAGTTACGGCATTCAGGTGGCGGCCCTGGCCGGAGTGCCGCCGGCGGTGGTTGCCAGAGCCAAAGAACTGTTGCATAATATCGAGCAGGGTGAATTCAACCGCCAGGGCCAGCCCCGTATCGCCACGGCAAGAGCCGGGACGGCCGGCAAGATCCCGGCCGCCAGCCCCAGCCAGTTGGCCCTGTTCGGCGCCGGGGAAGATCCCTTGCGCCGCCGCCTGCGGGAGATCCAGCCCGACAACCTGACCCCGCTGGAGGCCCTTAAGCTTTTTTATGAGTTGAAACAGCTGTGAAGAAACTGTGGTTACTCATACTGCTGCTCTTGACCCTGAGCGGCGGCTCCCTGCCGCTCACCGCCACCGGCAGCACCCCCGACCCCATCCAGCAGTTTCAGCAGATCGAGGATTACTACCAGCGCCTGCTCAACGGCCCCGAAGGGCGAACCCGCGGCAACTGGCTGCGGGCCGGGCAGGCCCTGCAACGCCTGCAACGGGAAAACCCCACTCACCAAGTGGCCCCCCAAAGCCTCTACCTGCTGGGCACCCTCTATCACCAGCTCTACCGGCGCGACCAAAACCAACTGGACCTGGCCGAGTCGATCACCTATTTCCAGGATCTACAGGCCAAATACCCTCGCCACTACCTGGCCGACGACGCCCTCTTCTATCTGGCCAACATCTTTCTCCACGACCGCAAGGAGCCGGAACGGGCCGGCCGCACCCTGCGCCGAATCGTGGCCCTTTACCCGGACGGGGAGATGGCCGCCAGCGCCCGGCGCCAATTGCGGGAGCTGGAATCCCCGCAGGCGGCGCCGGCGGCGGGGGCGGAAGTCCTGCCGGTCCGCCACTGGTCCAGCGACAGCTACACCCGGGTGGTGATCGAAACCACCGAGCCGCTGAGCTTCCGCAGCCATGTGCTGGCCAACGGTGACGATTCGCGGCGCCTCTATATCGATCTGAGCGGCGCCCGCCTCAGCCCCCAAATCACCCGGGGGGAAACCCCCATCGAGGACGGCCTGCTCCGGCGCATTCGCATGGCTCAGCATGACCCCAACACCGTCCGGGTGGTGCTGGATACCCAAACCCGAATCGATGATTACAAGATTTTCAGCCTGGACAGCCCCTCCCGGGTGGTGATCGACCTGCTGGGTCAACCGGCACCTCCAACCATACGGGTTATGCAACCGCCCAGACCCCCCAAGGC
>OMKS01002596.1_pt1 | contig 14964 bp, 15 predicted proteins | sample 1674721 | NCBI WGS metagenome assembly OMKS01 (sample SAMN06264996, study PRJEB25208) | sediment metagenome | isolation source: hot spring sediment | place: USA: California | collected 2014-09-02
AGCTCATACAGGGACCGCAACACCCGATGGAAACCCTATGACGGCTCCCAGAACAGGGCGACTCCGATTGTCGCCGGTTATGCACTGCCCGCATCCGAGACGGTCAAAGGAGGATTGGACTTTACGCTGCCCAACGGAAAACACGCCGGCTATATAACAAATATCCAATTCAAGGACGTCCATGTTTTGGTCAAAGGAGGCAATCCGCTGTCGGATTGCCAGCAGTCGCCGCCGGAGCTGGGCGTCGGCCAATACAATGTTTCCAATTTGAGAGTTCAGCCGTCTTATGGATTGTGGGCACGGCACGCTAAGGAATTGACGGTTGAGAATTGTACCTTCAATTATGAAACGCGCGACAGCCGATATGCCATCGTGCTTGATGATGTCAAAGGCGCTCGCATAGCCTCGGCCAAAATGGTTCGGGCCGTGGACAATGACCACGTGATCAAGCTAATCAATTCGCTCGATGTGACTCTGCACGAGGTTATCTATTTCGAGGATGAATGGGGAAAATCGCCTGCCGTAATTCCTCATTTTGTCCATACAGTAGGGACCGGCCACTTTCCTCGACGGCGATAAAAACATCCAAGGGCGGCGGTATGGGGCATGTTTGATAGTTTATTTTGTTTTTATGTCTGGTATATCCCTTGACAGGGGTATCTTGCTGGTATCGAGAAAAAAGCACAGTCGATCGGTGGAAGCCGTAACAAATTGTCCGAAATTTTTATAATTGCTGAAAGAATACCCCTCTTTCTGAGAATATAAATATATCATCAACACGATTGTGGTGTGTATTGTTGAGGGTATTTGCTAAGGCTCGTTGGCGGATCCCTTGTGAATTGAAACGAGCGGTGTGTATCTATCTGGAGGTTGTGTGATGAAAAAGTTAATGTTTTGGGTATTGGTGCTGGCGGTGGGCGCTACAGCATCGGCATCAATTATGGTCGTCGAGCGCGCCGATGGTCACGGCCCGGACAGCCGCGATCCGATTGGCGACTATGAGCCGGGTACTGCGCCGTTGACGGGGAGTCTGCAGAATGGCGAATATGTTTTTTCAGACCGGACGTTTTGGTGGAATAACGTACCGAATGCATTGGTTGGTTCGGAATATGTCCGCACCTTCAATAACGACAAAGAGGACGCCGCGATTGATGTCGTGTACACCCTGACCCTCTCGGAGACGGCCACTGTGTGGATCGCTTTTGAGGAGCGTCTGCTCCGTGAAACCACCAACTGGCGCCCGCTTGACGAACCCATCACTCCGTGGGGACACGAAGCCCCCGAATCGGCGCAGGTGTTGGCGGATTGGCTGACGCGCCATATTGGGCCAGCCGGAACATTTACCGACACCGGTTTGACCATGCACATTGAAGAACGAAGCACGCCGGGCGACAGGGCACGATTGATGCTGATCTATGCAGCCGAACTTCCCGCCGGATCGTATGACTTCACCTGGCAGGCCAATCGCAATATCAGCAATTACACCTTGGGCGTCATTCCCGAACCGGCCACACTGTCGCTGCTGGGACTGGGCGCATTGGCCTTGGTTCGTCGTCGTCGTTAAGTGAGTAGGTATGCAGAAAAAGTAAGCATGTCTCAATCAATATGCAACGGGACAGGTTGTGCGATATCATTGCACAGCCTGTTTTTTGTGCCCCAGACAGGCGTGATTGACAAAACTTTGTTGATCGATCAGCGCGGTTGTTGTATGGATACATCAAGGTAATGTTTTGTCTGAAATATAAGTAAGTATAATTGAAGCGTCATCGCAATAGTGTTCAGCGATCCATTTGCTATGTTTTAATGCCTTACAAGATTTTATTATCGTCCCAAAGTTTGGGATGACACCATAAAATTTATTTTTCTACAAACTGCGGAACTTGGGTTAATGAGCTGAAGACAGCTCGTTCAGAATTATCTCTGCAGTGGGAAATGAAGCTGAGGCGTTATACCACAGGCCGGGACGGTTTTTACGATAGAGAAACCAGCCGATGGTCGCCACGTGTTCTTGTCGGTTCAGGGCATAAGGATAGTATTCCGGTTCTCCGGCAGTGTTAAATTCAGCCTGCTTGAGAATCCCTTCCAGCTCGGCCGGATCGTTTTCCGCAAATTTGCCCAACAGGCAGACGCCGTCGATGTCGATCCGCCAACAGTGATAATATTGCACTTTCTTTTTTTCGCCTTTGTGCAGGTACTTTTCGCCTCGGCCGATTTGGACAATCCGCAAATTCGTCAGCCGTCCCGTCCAGGCAAAATCGGGATGCAAAAGCGCATTCAATCGGTCAGTCTGTTTCTTGCGAAGTTGGGCGGCCTCAAAGTCCAGCACCGCGGCGGCTTGTTTCATTTGCCGACGATGGTCATCGATGGCCCCGGTGAGATTTCCATCGGCGGCCCAAACGGCCTTTTCCACGTGTTGGGCATACGCCGTGCGGCCGTGTTCATGACAGCACAGCCCATGGCAGGTCCGCATCTGCAGATAGGGACAGCTTTCGGGATTGCCGCTGTCCAGCAGGGCGGGGTTGCGGCACAATTCAAAGGCAAAGTTCAGGCTCTCGCAAAATTGAGCCGCCGAGCGGCGATTGGCAAACGGCCCGAACACGTCAACCGATTCATCAGGCTCAACAGCTCCGGTCAAATAAAAACAGGGAAACGGTCGCGTCCTGTCTATCGCCGCATAGTCTCGCCGCGGCAGGGCGATCCACTTTTTCCATTGTGCGCCGAATACTGCGTGAGTCAGCCGCTGATACAGAAGTTGACGTTCGAAATCATTGGTGCAGCAGACATAATACACCTGCCGTGTTACGGAGGCCATATCGGCCTTGCGATGCGGGGTGTCATCGCCGCTGTCGGCCAAACGCGAACGGCTCAGGGCCCTTAGATTGGCGGTCTGGACAAGCTGAATCGGCTGATTCATTGCATCGGCAAAGAGTAAAACACCCCTGCGGGCAGGCAGCTCCGCAAGGGTGTCAACATCAGTGTGTTCAGTCGAAAGCGTTAAAGAACCCTCAAACAGCGATTCCCACGCCGCCGTATCCATCAGACCCTCATGCCGCTTATGACCGTATCGAAAACCATTTTGTCATCGACAACGCCCTGGACTTTGGCGGAGAACTGCCGGCTACGAACTTTATGAATATGCCCCAACAGATAAAGCCGATCGCCCGGCACGACCGTCTCCCGAAATTTGGTTTCGTCAATGCCGGCAAATCCGATAAATCCGTCCAGGCCGTAAATCCGTTTCATAAAAAAGCTGCACAACTGTGCGGCCGCTTCGACCATAATCACGCCCGGCATAATCGGCCGGCCGGGAATATGGCCGCGAATCCAGAATTCTTTATCCGTGACATCCTTGTACCCCAGGCACAACATGCGGGGCAAGTCATACCACACAATCGCATCCAGATGGGCCATCTCATACGATTGCGGATTGACCTGTGCAATTGCCTGACGGTCAAATTCTACTTTATTCAAGTCCAGATCCGACAAATCAAACAATCGGGTCGGGGGCATGCAGTCCTCATTTCCACTCAGGTTGTGTTTGTTGCGATACGAAAGCCTAACGACAGAGAACATCTCCGCAGTTACTATTCGGTCGAGCGAATCTCAAGGATATTATTGCGAACATCCTGAGCCGCTTGTTTGATCAGTTGCATTTGTTTGCGGACGCGGGTCCCGGCGGCCTTATTGCCGCCCTCGGCCTTTTGTATATCCGATTCAATCTCCGCAACGAGAGTCTTCAGTTTTTCGTAAGCTTGCATGAATCATACCTCCCAAGCAGTCATAAAATAGTATTGTTTTATAGTGAATTCCAATAACAAGTTGGCCTTTTTACCGGTTTGAGCGGCGTTTTGCAACCTTTTTTTGAACCTGCGGCAATATTTTACCCGAATAGCTTGATGCTCAGTTCCGCGATGCGCTGCCCGCGTCGAGCACATTGGCTCAGCACCCGGTCATCGGGTTTGCCGATGGACACCGGTCCATAATGGTCGCCCTGTGGGTCGCCTTGGATAATCATTCCGTGTATCAGCATTCGGTGAAGAATGCCGCAGACGGTCGTCTCATTACCGCCGCCGATGTTGGCAGAACTGGAGAAGGCGGCGCCGATTTTGCCGTCCAATTTGCCGTGCTTGCTGACGGATTCGTCAAACATTACTGCTATTGGAGCCGCCGCATGTCCATAATAAGTTGGCGAACCGACGACAATGGCGTCGGCGGCCAAAAGATCGTCAACATTGACATCTGTTACGCTTTTGCATTTGGTCGGAACACCGGCTTTCCCCATCGCCTCGGCGATTGCCTTGGCCATGGTTTTGGTATTGCCGCTGCGCGAGTAATAGACTACCAAACCGTTGGCCATAATCAGTCCTGTCCTTTCATTTGAGGTTCCTGCTTCAGTGGTTCTATATTTTTACGGAAATGGGCCGGTGTTTCAATCGTAAAAGTCTGTTTTTCCATTTTTTTATTGGTTTGGATATGGGCAAAACGGATGTCATAAATGTCGTCCTGAGTCGAAAGGGCACGAACACGGCGAGGCAAAAAAAGGTTATTGTCAATCCAAAAATCTACCTTCTCATAGTCCTTGTGGTACCGCGAATCCTCACGCACATCCAAAATCAGGTGGATGAGATTGGGGTCATCATCCTCTTGAGCCTCTGCAATCTGCACGTCAAACTCCGAATCAAACTGCTTGCTGCCTGAAAAGCCAACCAGCGGAAAACGATGGCTGATATAGTCAAGTGCGTCAACGGGTTCATCTTCCGGGGCCTGCTGAACCCTATCGATTTGTTCAAGTGCAAAATCAACCTTTGTCAGCCAAACGCCGTCAAATAAATAGACCTCGCGGCGCTGTTCTTCATCAAAATCGTCCTGCTTGAGCGTATGAAACTCAATTCGCACCCGCGAGCGGCCATCGCTTTTCAGGTAGAACAGTTGACCCTTGCGAAGTGTTTGGGAGCCCAGAAAGTCAGGATTTTCGACAAACAAATACTCAATTTGTGAGGTACAAGACGTAAGCGCCAAAGCATTTTTTTGTAATCGGCTGAGGATTTGCTCAAGCGGCGAAGCGGAAGTCCGGTCAGTCGAGACGTTTTCTTCATCTGCCGAACAGCAGGGTGTATCCTGAGTTACTGCGGACTCCGCGAATCCAACCAGCAGGGCGGCAAAACATATCCATATCAGTCGCATAACCATCCTTTCAACGGTTCTGTTCCATTTGATCAATCAGCGGCGGCACCTCGTTCAGCCGATGAATCACATAATCGGCCAGATGTTCAAACATATCCGCTTTCGCGTGATTTTTCAACAAAATTGCTACGGCTCCGACATTTCGCGCCGCTTCGAGATCATGCTTGAAATCACCGATGACCAGCGTTTGTTTTGGAGCTGCGCCGAATCTTTGACATAACGCCGCTACGCCGTATCCGTCGGGCTTGGCCGGGCCGTCTTCCCGACAGATCATCGCATCAAAACGCAAATTATGCTTTTGGGCAACATAAACCGCATTTTGACGGGTATTGCGTGTCAGAACGCCCACCGGGATTTGACGCGCCCGCAAGAGGTTCAGCAGTTCGACCGCCCCGTCGTTGAGCGTTGAATGTTCCGCGGCGGTCTGTTCGTGAGCCGCCAAAATCGCCTCGGCCTTTTTCCGCTGAGTTTCCGGCATGGCCGAAAGCGCCTCCAATACCCCGATGCCTTCCGGCTGGATGCCGATCTCACGACGTATCACATCAAAATCCAGGAACGGCTCGGTCAATGTGCCGTCCAGATCGAATATGACCGCTTGTATTTTCATAGTTCCGATTCGAAGTCTTTGCGCAGCAGTTCAAGCAGATACCGTGCGGCTTTGACTAAGTGTTTGTCTTTGCGTATGATAATACCGGTAGGACGATAAAAGTGTTCATTGGTAAACGCCACCGTTTTCAGGGTGCCGGCCGCCAGTTCGCTTCGAAGACAAGGCTTGGGAAGAATGCTGATCCCCGCATTGATTTCAACCGCCCGCTTGATGGTTTCAACGTTATCAAACTCCATCAGGACGCGAACCGGAACATTGTATTTTTTCAGAATGGCGTCCACGTGCCGTCGGGTCGGAACATCGGCGGAAAAAGCGATAAATTTTTCTCCCTGAAGCTGATGAATATCAATTTCATATTCCTTCGCAAAAGGATGTTCCGGCGCACAGACCAGCAGCAGCGTTTCATTTTCAAACGGATAGACCTCAATGTTCTTGTCGCGATGCGGCAGGGCGACCACGCCGATATCAATACCGCCGCGGAGCAACCGATCATAAATATCCTTGGCGTTTTGATATTCAATGGATAGATTGACTTCCGGGTAAATACCCATAAATTTTTTGACATACGGCTGAAGGGTGTGCATACCGATACTGAAGATGGCCGCCAGATGAATTTTACAACTTTGGCGGCTAAGCTGGGCAATCTCGCTGTTGAGCTGCTGATAGCGTTCAATGATGTCCCGACAGGCCTTCAGGAATATCTCCCCTGCTGCGGTCAGCTCAATGGGACGTTTTTTACGATCAATTAACTGAACATTGTATTCCATTTCCAGTTGAGCGATTTGCTGAGAAACCGCCGATTGGCTGATGCCGTGTATCTCGGCGGCGCGAGAAAAATTCTTCAATTCCACTACATCACAAAAAAGTTTGGCGGTTTCCAGATTCATAATAAGATTTTCTAATTTGAGGTATTCCAAAAGATAATTTGTGATAACCACGTTCTGGATTTATTATAAGTTACTTTAATTTTACTGTAAACAAAAAAAATACAAGCACGTTTGTAAGAGGTGTTTTTTTGTTTCAAAAAAGATGTAAAAACTCTTGATATTGGTCTCTGATATTGGGGGTTTTCGGACAACTGAATGGCTTTAGATTTGAAGATTCGGAGGTTAGTCTATGTCAAGTGCAACAAGTTACATTCAAACGATAATGGACATCGTTAAAAGTAGGAATGCCGGTGAGCCGGAATTCCATCAAGCGGTTACCGAGGTTCTGGAGTCACTTTTGCCGGTATTGGAGCAGACGCCGAAATACAGGGAACATAAAGTCCTCGAGCGCATTGTCGAGCCGGAGCGCATCATTATGTTTCGGGTGCCGTGGATTGACGACAAGGGACAAATCCAGGTCAATCGCGGTTTTCGTATCGAGATGAACAGCGCTATCGGCCCTTATAAAGGCGGCCTGCGATTTCATCCGAGCGTGAATCTGAGTATTTTGAAGTTTCTCGCTTTTGAGCAGGTCTTCAAGAACTCGCTGACGACGCTGCCGATGGGCGGCGGCAAGGGCGGCTCGGATTTTGACCCCAAGGGTAAATCCGATAATGAAGTGATGCGGTTCTGCCAGTCGTTTATGACCGAGCTGAGCAAACACATCGGGCCGAATACCGATGTGCCGGCCGGCGACATCGGCGTCGGGGGCCGCGAGATCGGCTATATGTTCGGCCAGTACAAGCGGCTTCGCAATGAATTTACCGGCGTCCTGACCGGCAAGAACATCCGGTGGGGCGGCTCGCTGATTCGTCCCGAAGCGACCGGTTACGGCTGTGTCTATTTCGCACAAAATATGCTCGCGACCCAAAACGACAGCATCGAAGGCAAAGTCTGTACCGTATCCGGCTCCGGCAATGTGGCCCAGTACACCGTGGAAAAAATCAATCAACTCGGAGGCAAATGTGTTACGCTGTCCGATTCAAGCGGAGCGATCTATGACCCGGCGGGCATTGACGACGAAAAGCTTGCCTACGTGATGGAGCTGAAAAACGTCCGTCGCGGCCGCATTAAAGAGTATGCCGAGAAATTCAAAGGGGCCGAGTATTACGAAGGTAAACGGCCTTGGGGCGTCAAGTGCGATTGTGCGTTTCCGTCGGCTACGCAGAACGAAATCTCCGAAGAAGACGCCAAAACGCTGGTCAAAAACGGCTGCAAGCTCGTCAGCGAAGGGGCCAATATGCCGACCGAGGCGGCGGGCGTGGAAGTGTTCCTTGAAGCAAAGATATTGTACGGACCCGGCAAGGCGGCCAACGCCGGCGGTGTGGCGGTGTCCGGCCTGGAGATGGCCCAGAACGCCACACACACCAACTGGTCACGCGAGGAAGTGGACGCTCGTTTGCAGTACATTATGGAATCGATTCACACACAGGCTCAAGAAGCGGCTAAGCGTTACGGGATGCCGGGCAACTATGTCGCGGGCGCCAATATTGCCGGCTTCGTCAAGGTGGCCGATTCGATGATCGATCAAGGCGCCGTCTGATCTGCCGCATCACGCCGATCAAAGCCAAAGACCCCTTTACGAGTTTCTCGCAAAGGGGTCTTTTATTTTGCCGTGTTACAGGCCGTTCTTACTGGCCTTGCAGCCATCGTGCGACAAAGAAGACTAAGTCATCCATATCGACTGAGCCGTCGAAATTCATATCGGCTCCTTCGCAGTCATCGTTGTGCCAGCCGCAATCGAGCGTCTGCCACCAGGATGCGAAGTGGGCAAAGTCCGCCAGAGTCACCCCGTCTGCCGGCAGCATTATGACTGTCACCTCAACAGGGCTGTCATAGACTTCAACAAAGTCCGCCACGCTTTCGAATCCAGAAGCGATGATTTTATACTCATACCAAGCGCCCCATTCGTTATTGCCGTGCATCTGGAAGACAGCTTGTCCATCTTCATTGGTTTGCTCTTTGATGATGGTCAAGTCCATGCCCCATATTTCAAAAATGATCGACACGTTAGGCAGCGGGTTGTCCATTTCGTCAAGAATGGTAAAGGTCACAGGATAAGACGCCGATGCGCCAAACCAGGTTCGGCCCAGCACAAGTCCGTCCTTGTAGATATACAGGTCATACTGATCTGGCTCCAGCCCATCGATAATGGTCAGGGCGATTGTGTCATCATCGACGTAGTTGTATTCGAAGGTTTTTGACAGGACGCCTTGCTGATGGCCAGCAAGCGCAGCCATATAGTCGCTGCCTTCAAAATCCAAGCCAATGCCGGGCTGGCTAATCGTCAGAACAATATCGTCCGTTGTGGCGTCAAGGCCGGGAAGACCTTCATGAATTTCCGGTACAAACAGAAAGCCATCGGGCTGGGAGTGGCTGATCGACCAGGTAAAAAGGTTCGTCATGTCCATATTTTCCCAATTCTGGTATCCCGCAAAAATCATTGAATGTGAGACGGCATTCGGTTGAGCGGTCACAAAATAGGCGCCGAATTCAGGGTTGATCGTGATGCCCCGATCGTGGTCGGAGACATGAAACTCTTCGACACTTTCATCCTCATAAACGACTTGCAGATAGCCTGCCACCGGCGTCCCGAAATTCATATCATAATGATACATCACGTGCGAGGCGGTCTTGTCCGTGAACGTGAACAGCGTTGTCCCGTCATTCCATTCTTTCGGGCCGTGTTCGACCTCAACGCCATTGTCCCACAGTTTAAGTGAGCAGTTATAGTAAGACTCCGGAAAGCGGTCACTAGGCCACAACGTAATCGGCATCGTCCCCTCGGCATGCGGGACGAACCGGATTTGTAACAAAGTGGCTTCCGACTCATATTGCACGGAACCTATAGAGAGGGTGCCGGTCAGCGTAATGGTCGATTCTTTCCAGGTTCCTTCAAGCGGTACGGTCGCCACCGATACCACTGTCAACCCTGAGGCAACATCCCACACATTAGCCGTGGTAATGGTATCGACAATGCTTGAATCGTATCGGATTGAAAACTCGGCGTCCGTAAATGACACCGCTTCGGCCAACACCCGTATATCCAGATGGCCATCGGTGACCGGTGATCGGTACCATGAACCTGTAGATTGAGGGGTCGCTCGATAGCGTGTTGACAGCCACGAGGCCGGTGAGGCAAACACGCTTGAGGTCAGCACGAGGACTGACAATAATACAGACAGATTGAGTATTCTTTTCATCAAAGCCTCCACAAAAAAGTAATCTATCCTGACCAGGTTGTCGTTACCTCTCCCTGATCGTTATTACACTACGATAGTCAATTATACCAAAAACGAGGCCAAAAGTCAATAGGTTTGTCTGGCGTGTTGGTGTGTTTTCAAGGCCCGGCAAGGAGACAGAGCGAATGCTTGCGTTTTATCGGTCTGTCGATGCGTTTTTACGATGATATCATTGCGTTATCTGTGGCCTGACCGGGGGTCTGTTTGTGTTGCGATGACAGAATTTTGAGTATCGATGACAGGTGTATTTCGGCCACTGCATCGATGACCAGGGTATAGTCGTCGTCGCAGTGGATATGGATGTCGCATTCATTCTTGCTCAGGCCGCCATAGGTCGGAAACTCGCGCAGATTGCTGTGCAGGAACGTGGCGATAGCCTTTTCGAGCGTGTAGCCGCGCTGTTCGATGTCGCGCGTAAGACGAGTATTAAGCTGAGTCTTCCAGTGCGCGTCGATAAAAATCGCAAAATCGATCACATCTCGAAACGCACGGTACGTTGATACCTCGCCTTCGACGATCACAAAACGGGCTGGTGTAAATGGCTCAAAGCGGTTGATTTGTCCTTGGACGGCACAATAACAGGGCTTATCAATGGGCAGGCCCTGCCGAAGGGTTTCCAGATGGTCGCGGATCATCTGCATTTCATTGGCGTCAGGGTGGGGGCCGAAGATGTTCTTGCGGGATCGAACCGCTCGCGGTGTTTTGTAGTCATCCAGGGGTAGTACAACCGCCCGGTCTTTTCCGAGTCTTTGTGCCAGATTCCGGGCAAAGGTGGATTTGCCCGTGCCGCCGGGGCCGCCGACCGCTACCAGCACAGGCAACGAGCTGCCCGCATAAGCACAGGACAGAAACGCCCCCAACACCTGATCCGGCTTACGAATACAGCCCATTGACGGGCAGGGTCGAATATGCCTGGTCGTCGTAACCATCGAATTTCTCTAAAACAGCTGAAGTAAATCCTTTATCGAACAACAATGAAATGGTCTTATACGGATTGGCAAGTCGAAAATCAAGCATTTCCTTAAAAATACGTGAAAATCAATTTTACCCATTGCCTTCATGTTACGAAATTGTAAAATGCGGCATTGTGAACAACAAAATTGTATATTGCTTTGGGGACTCATTTTATTCTGAAAGGCGGTATCATGGCTAAAAAACTTGCACGAGAGGTGGAATTGCTGGCCGATGTCGCCAAGGCGTTTGCTGAGTCGCTGCATTTGGAAGCAACGCTGGAGTCGATTCTCAAAGCCCTCGAAACCCATGTCAGCCTCGAACGCGGGGCGATTACCCTGCTGGATGCCGATAGCGAGATGATCACGATTAAGGTCGCGCACGGCCTGAGCGAAGAGTCCAAAAAGCAGATTACGTATAAAGTCGGCGAAGGCATAACCGGTCTGGTGGTCCAAAGCGGCAGGGAGGTGGTTGTGCCGGACATCAGCAAAGACCCGCGATTTCTGGCTAAAACCGGACGACGGACCCGTACCAAAGGCCAAAAAATTGCCTTTTTTTGTGTTCCGATCAAACTGGAGGGTAAAACCATCGGCGCCATCAGTGTAGATCGCAAGGTTCGCAGCGGCGACGATTTTGATGCGCATGTTCGGCTGCTGGAAGTGGTGGCCACGATGATTGCCCAAGCGGTCAAACTGAACAAATTAGTCGAAAGCGATCGGATGGAACTGCGGACCCAGAACGAACGATTGCTGCGCGAATTAAAAACCCGGTTCAATATTCATAATATGATCGGCACCAGCAGCGCCATGGTCGAGGTCTATCGCCTGATTGAGCAGGTCGCCAACAGCAATGCCACGGTGCTGATTCGCGGCGAAAGCGGCACCGGCAAAGACCTTGTCGCGCACGCCATTCATTACAACAGCTATCGGGCCGAAAAACCGTTTGTCAAGGTCAACTGCACGGCGCTGCCGGAGAACCTGCTCGAAAGCGAATTGTTCGGCCACGAAAAGGGGGCCTTTACCGGCGCGGTCGAACGCAAACCGGGGCGATTTGAGTTGGCCAACGGGGGGACCATCTTTTTAGATGAGATCGGTGATTTTTCGCTGAATCTCCAGGTCAAGCTGCTTCGCGTCATCCAGTTTAAGGAGTTCGAACGTGTCGGCGGCTATGAGACCATCAAATCGAATGTTCGCATTATCGTGGCCACCAACAAAAACCTCGAAGAAGATATCAAAAACAGGCTGTTTCGTGAAGACTTGTATTATCGTATCAATGTGTTTCCGATTTATATGCCGCCGCTGCGCGACCGGAAGAACGATGTGATGCTGCTGGCGGATTTTTTTCTTGAAAAATATGCGCGCGAAAACGGCAAAGGCATCAACCGGATATCCACACCGGCCATTGAGATGCTGACCAGTTATCATTGGCCCGGCAATGTGCGCGAACTGGAAAACTGCATTGAGCGGGCGGTACTGCTATGTGATGAGGATGTGATTCGTTCCGACCATTTGCCGCCGTCGCTTCAGATGGTACGCAAAACACAGACAAGCGATGCCTTGACGCTGCCCGAAAAGGTCGAAAACCTCGAACGTGAAATGATCGTTGACGCCCTGAAAAAAACCGGCGGTTGTCAACGGCGCGCGGCCGTCGAGCTGGGCGTTACCCAACGCATCCTTGGCTACAAAATCAAAAAATACGCCATCCTTCATCGCGACTGAGAAGACTCAAGGCGCAAATTACAAAATTGTCACAAAAGCAAAATTTCTTTACATTATTGTAACGCATTCCCTGCGTGTCCGCGCCTCCCTGTCCATTTCTTAACTCGTTCTATAAAATGAGGTTATATTTTTTTTATTAAGATTTTCCGCATGTGGAACACGCATTGCTCTTTCCTGTATCGTGCTTAGATTGTGAAACAGGCCTGTTCACGCACGATCGTATAAAAAAATGAAAACAATGAATCAGGAGAATGTAAAATGAGTCTCAGAAAAACAGCGGTGTTGAGTGTACTGATGGTATGCGGGGCGAGTGTTTATGCCGAGTCAGTCGAGATTGATGTGACGGCAGATTTTTTCGGTAAGTACATCTGGCGTGGGCAAAATCTGAATAATTCAACGGTCTTTCAGCCGGGTGTGGGGGTGTCCTATGCCGGCTTGACCGGCGCGGTCTGGGGGAATCTGGATATGACCGATTCCAACGGCCAGCGCGGCGAGTTTACAGAGTGGGATTTTTCGCTGGATTACACCGCCGCGCTGCCGGGCGTGGAGGGGGTAGATGTATCGGTCGGACTGATCCATTATCACTTCCCAAGTACTCGGCCGAGCAATACCGCCGAGGTGTATTGGGGATTTGCGTTTGATCTTCCGCTTGCTCCTTCGGTTACCGTGTATCACGACATTGATTCCTTCAACGGGACATATGTATCGCTGGGCGTCGGGCATTCGTTTGAAGAATTATTCCGCCTGAGTCCTCAGATGCCGGTCGGCCTGGATATCGGCGTCAGTGCCGGATGGGGCAATGCGCAATACAACGGCGATTACTGGGACGTTAAAAACAGCAAACTGAACGACTTGACGGTATCGCTGGCTTTTCCGGTGGATGTAGCGGGCTGGACGGTATCGCCGAGCGTCAATTATGTCACACTTTTGAACAACCGTCTTCGCGCATCAGATGCATACGCCCAAAAGAGCGATTACCTGTTCGCGGGATTAAGCGTGTCCAAAAGCTTTTAGATGAAACAAAACGAGATGAGCATATAAGGAATGGATAGTATGAATGACATCCGAGAGAATAAAGGTTGTGATCGTTCAGGATTATGGGCGGTTGTGTGGATGCTTGCGATAGGTTCTTCAGTGGCGTCGGCGCAGGACGGATCGGCGGTCGCGGACATCGAAGCGGTGCGCGATGAATTGCAACTGAATCTGAATATCGTCTGGACATGCATTGCCGCGTTCTTAGTGTTCTTTATGCAGGCCGGCTTTGCAATGGTCGAGAGCGGCTTTACACGGGCCAAAAATGCCGTCAATATCATTATGAAGAATCTGATGGATTTTTCGGTCGGTTCCCTGGCGTTTTATCTGGTGGGTTTCGGGCTGATGTTCGGGGCCACCAACGGCCTGTTCGGCACGACGCTGTTTGGACTGAACGGCATCGAGCCGGGAACGGATTGGAACTGGACGTTTCTGATATTTCAGACGGTTTTGCCGCCACCGCGGCGACGATTGTTTCCGGTGCGATGGCCGAACGCACCAAATTCATCAGCTATCTGGCGTACAGTGTCTGTATCACGCTGTTGATATATCCGATTTTCGGGTCCTGGGCGTGGGGCGGGCTGCTCGACGGCGGCGGCTGGCTGGAAAATCTGGGCTTTCTGGACTTTGCCGGATCGACCGTGGTTCATTCGGTCGGCGGCTGGCTAGCCCTGGCCGGAGCCGTTATTCTTGGTCCGCGCATCGGAAAGTATGGCCGGGACGGAAGACCCAAAGCGATTTTGGGCCACAATATTCCATTGGCGGCGCTGGGGGTGTTTATCCTGTGGTTCGGCTGGTTCGGGTTTAATCCCGGCAGCACCACCGCCGGCGACGGCTCCATCGGCTATATCGCCGTGACGACCAATCTGGCTGCGGCCGCAGGAGCGGTTGCCGCGATGATTACCTCGTGGATTTTACTGAAAAAGCCGGACGGCTCCATGGCCCTCAACGGGGCGCTGGCGGGACTGGTATCCATTACCGCACCGTGCGACGGCGTCACCCCGACAGGGGCGATTCTAATCGGATTGATCGGCGGTGTATTGGTCGTATTAAGCGTCTTGTTTATTGACCATATATTGAAGGTGGACGATCCGGTCGGGGCGGTCAGCGTGCACGGCGTTTGCGGCGCGTGGGGCACACTGTCGGCGGGGTTGTTCAATATGGAAACAGGACTCTTCTACGGCGGCGGAATCGGACAGTTGGCGATTCAGGCTCTCGGCGCGGCGGCGGCCTTGGTTTACTGATGTTCTGGACGATCAGCAAGACCATCGGTCTGCGTGTCAGCCCGGAAGAAGAAATGAAAG
>OMKS01002598.1_pt1 | contig 14956 bp, 11 predicted proteins | sample 1674721 | NCBI WGS metagenome assembly OMKS01 (sample SAMN06264996, study PRJEB25208) | sediment metagenome | isolation source: hot spring sediment | place: USA: California | collected 2014-09-02
ATGGCCGGGTGAAAACCGCTGACGGTGGCGGGCTTTCTCACCGCTCAAAATGGCTGACTTTCTCGCTGGCGTTGATACCTCACGGCCAGCCCCGTCCGCTGTCAAGCCCCTTTGTGTTAAGGATTGGCAAATACCACCCTTGGGTATACATTACAAACCGGTGGTATGATGGATTCAGCCTTCTTCCCCTGTTGACGGGGGCAGGGACCCACCTTCACCCCCGATCAGGAAAACCCCGGAATCCTGACATGTCGAGATCCTCAATGAAGATATCCTTCCTGCCCCCGCGCAGGTTCTGTATACCGTTCTTTGTGGCCGCGTTGTTCATTTGCCTCCTGCTGGCGCCCCCGCCGGGCATTCTTGCCCAGGCGGGAGGCGGTTCGCATGTCGACGCCCTGCTGATTTCGGAAGTCAAAACAGTTCAACCCGGCGGCTCATTCTGGGTGGCGGTGCGGCTGACCATGGGTGACGGCTGGCTCACCTATTGGCGTAATCCCGGCGATTTTGGTCTGGCAACGCATATTGATTGGCATCTGCCCGACGGGTTTTCAGCCGGGCCGGTCCGCTGGCCGTATCCGGAGCGCATCGTCAAGCAGGGGCAGGTGATGTACGGTTATTACGATACGGTTTTCCTGCTGACCGAAATTTCGGTTGCCAAAACGGTTCCGCCAGGGGAAAGCGTATTGCTGCAGGCCGAGGTCAGCTGGCTGGAATGTGACCACATCTGTATTCCGGGTAATGCGGACACCAAGGTCACCCTTGCGGTAAAAGCAAACCCGCCGGAAGTCAATGATCAATTTCTTGAAACTTTTTCACTGGCCCGTTCACAAATCCCGATCACGGCTGGCGATTGGCGGATCAACGCGGTTCTTGACGGCAATAACCTGGTCATCCAGGCGATCAGGCCGGACTGGCTGCTGGATGAACCGGGTTCGATTCGTTTCTTCCCCTACCAGGACAATGTGATTGACAACGCGGCCGGGCAGTCGTCCTCTATAACCGGCAACGCCCGCCGTCTTACGATACCTCTGACGAAAATGAACCTCAGGGTTCCCGATACGATACGGGGAATTCTGGTCAGTGAAAGAGGATGGCGGGGTCCCGGTTCCGAGAAGGCCCTGGAGATAACCGCACCACTTTCATCGGACCTGCCGGCTGAAGGCACGGACTCTTCCGGTTTGACCGGCCTCTGGCTGGCCCTTCTGTTCTCCTTTATCGGCGGCATGATTCTCAACCTGATGCCGTGCGTGCTGCCGGTCTTGTCGATCAAGATCATGGGATTTGTCAACCAGGCCAGGGAGGAACAGGTTAAATCATGGCAGCACGGCGCCGTCTTTACCGCCGGAGTGCTGCTGTCATTCTGGACCCTCGCGGCCCTGCTGCTGCTCTTCAAGGCCGGCGGCGCTCAACTTGGCTGGGGTTTCCAGCTCCAGTCCCCGGTTTTCCTGATCCTCCTGTCATCGTTTCTGTTCCTGTTCGGGTTGAGCATGTTCGGCGTGTTCGAGATCGGCACTTCGCTCACCGTCGTGGCGGGTAACACCCGGGGAATCATCGGCTTTGGCGGTTCGTTCGTCAGCGGTATAACGGCTACCGTGGTCGCAACGCCCTGCACCGCTCCTTTTATGGGTTCTGCCCTGGGATTTTCCCTGACCCAGCCGGCCTGGACTTCCCTGCTGGTATTTACCTTCATCGGTTTGGGCATGTCGACGCCCTACGTACTGATCAGCTCCTTTCCAATATTGCTCAGATTCGTCCCGAAACCCGGTCGCTGGATGGAATCGCTCAAGCAGTTCATGGGCTTTCTCCTGCTGGCCACCGTCATCTGGCTGCTCTGGATCCTTGGCCTCCAGGCCGGGTCCTCGGCGGTGATCCTGATGTTGTCCGTCCTGCTTGTTACCGCTCTCGGAGGTTGGATCTACGGCCGCTGGGGAAGCCTGGCCATGCCCAGACACAAACGGATCGCGGCGACGACCACGGCTTTCATCCTGATCGCCGGCGCGAACACCTACACGCTGGCCACTATCGACAGGTATACGGTCCACCAGAATCAACCGGGACAAAACAGCAACAATATCGAATGGGAACCCTATTCGGAAGAAGCCGTTGCCCAGGCGCAACGGGAAGGACAACCCGTGTTCATCGATTTTACCGCAGCCTGGTGCCTCAGTTGCCAGGTCAATGAACAGGTCACCTTCAACTCCCGGGAAGTGCGGGAAAAATTCAAAACGCTGGACATCCGGTCCTTCAAGGCGGACTGGACGTCGCGGGATGAACGGATTACCCGCGCCCTGGCCCGGTACGGCCGGAACAGCGTTCCATTGTACGTTTTATATTCGGGAGAACCGGGAGTTGCGCCGCAGATTCTGCCGGAACTCATTACCCCGGGAATTGTGTTGAAGGCCCTGAACGCGATTGAAGAAGATAACCGGTCTCCCGGTCAATGAACCGTTGATGCCTCCCGGGAGAATGCAATTTTTAGGCGACAAAATCGTAATCTGGATTACAAGAATGAATGTTTTGGGGTTCAAGGAAAAACAGCCATGCCCAACTCGAAGCATCCTTCATTCTTAGAGGGATTACACCATCGAACTTCACCGACTTTTGACACAATATGTTTCGGCAGATCATGATCAAACACAAACCCGACAACCGAGCCCGCCGTGAACCTCCTGGGGCTTTCCAGCCGGAACCCGCCATGGCTGAAGTCAAGGGTCCTGGCGCTGAAGTTGGCGATCTTTGACGGCTCATTGGGGTCATGGGCAAACATTTTGACATGCAGCTCCTTGGCAAAACGCGGGAATCTGCGCCGCTCATTGCTCACCTGTTCTTTTGGCAACCTGTCATTGTCCCGGGCCATTGTCTATCCCCACTTCTCTCGTGCCGTCTGCGCAGACTAATTCATCAATGGTGGTTCTCTCACCCTCGACATGCAAGGAAGAGACCATACCGGGGATTTTTTGGCAACTACACCGGGCATGCTTGACGGACGCGCGGAGCCACGTTTCCAGAGTGTGCGCCCTCACGGGCGCACACAAAAAAAGGACCTGGGCGAATACCCAGGTCCTTGATGTTACTGGTCGGGACGAGAGGATTTGAACCTCCGACCCCCTGAACCCCATTCAGGTGCGCTACCAGACTGCGCTACGTCCCGTTCCATTCCAGTTATTTGTTTTTCCCTAAAAACGCAGGGATCTGAGGGCCAGCAGTTGCTGGATCCGCTTCAGTTCCTTTTTAATATCCTCCAGGCGGGGGTCAACCGGCGCCGGCGGGCCTGATTCACTTTCAGCGCCTGCGGTTGATTTACCCGAAAGCAACCCTTGGCGCAATATTTTCCTGGCCCCGGATATGGTGTATCCCTGGTTGTGGAGCAATTCCTTGATCAGCAGCAAGGCTTCCACATCCTTTTTCCGGTACAGCCGCTGCTTCGACTTAGCCCGGCGGGGCCTGATAACGGCAAACTCCGATTCCCAGAAACGCAGCACATGGGATTCAACCCCGACGAGCCTGCTGACCTCGCCGATCCGATAATAAACCTTGTCAGGTCTCTGCGGTTCCTTGAAATCGTGCAGTTTCACATTTATTTATTCAAGCGTTCCCGAAGCTGTTTGCTTGGCCTGAATGAAACCATTTTACGCTTGGAAATGGTCATGGATTCCCCGGTGCGCGGATTCCGCCCCCTGCGGGGCGCCTTGTCGCGAACGGCAAGCGTCCCGAACTGCACCAGTTTGACCGATTCACCATCGACCAGCGATTCCTTGAGCACCGAAAAAACCGTATCAACTATGTCAGAGCTGTTCCGCTGGGACAGGCCCAGTTGCTCATTGACCGCTGCAGCCAGCTCCTTGCGCGTAACATTACCGTTCATTTCATCACTCCTGCTACTCACGATATCGTCCCCGGAAGCGGGACATAAGGGTATTTACAATTTTCTCATGAACAATGTCAACCGTTTCATCGTCCAGGGTCCGTTCAGAAGAGCGGTAGGTCACGGATATTGCCACGCTCTTCATCCCCTGTTCAATGGGTTTTCCCTGGTACACATCAAACAGTTCGGTGTTTTCAACGTGCACGACGTCAAGTTCGCGGATCGTGCTGAGCAGTTTGCCGGCCGGGACATCCTCGGGAACAACCAGGGCGATATCCCTCTTCACCCAGGGATAGCGGGGCAGCTGCCGGAAAACTTTCTCCACCCGGGGGAGATCATTGACCGCGTTCAGGTCCAATTCAAGAAAATACACATCCTGCTTGATGCCGAACAGTTTGAGAATCTGCCGGTCAATGGCGCCGATGGTACCCAGCCTATTCCCGCCGTCGCGGATATGCAACTCGGTTTCCCGCTGAATATAGGGTTCAGCCTTGGAAGGGGCCGGGGAAAATTCTAATGGTCCAGCCTGTCCCGTAACGGCCAGGGCGGAAAAGAGAGCCTCGGCCGCCCCCTTGACATCGAAAATGTCGCTCTCGCAGGCCGAGAAATAAAGAGGCGGTGCGTCAGGATACCGCTTGCCGCTCATCACCGCACAGAGTTGAAACCGCTCTTGGGGCAGCTCTCCCTCCTGCAGCTGGAAAAAAACCTTGCCGATTTCAAAAAGGGCGACATCCGGCTTCTGGTGATTCAGGTTATGGCGCAGATTCTCCAGCAGACCCGGTAGGAGCGTGGTGCGCATGACATCCTGGTCCTCGCTGAGAGGATTGCGGAGCTTTGTGGCCATGCGCCGCCGGTCATCGGCCGCCAGCCCGAGGCGGTCACAATGTCTGCCCGCGGTAAAGCTGTAATTGATGGCCTCGGTAAAACCGCGGGCAATGAAATTGTCGGCCGCCCTGCGCCGGAGAATCCGCAAGGCCTCGCGCTGCGGATAATCCATGCCGATCTGCGGCAGCTTGATGGGGATGTTGTTGTAGCCGACCAGCCGCGCGACCTCTTCAACCAGGTCCACCTCCCGCTCGATATCGACGCGGAAGCTCGGAACCGTGATCATCATGCTCTCACCGTCATGTTCTGCCACGCCGAATTCAATGCTTTCAAGGTGGCCGGCAATCCGGCCCGATGACAGCTCCATGCCCAGGAGGTCGCAGACCCTCGGCACCCGGAGATGGAGAACCTGTTCGGGCTTTTTGCCGGGATAGAGATCGACGCCGCCCTCGACAAGCCGGGCGCCGGCCAATTCGACCATCAGCCCGACCGCCCGCTCCAGGGCGACATCCACTCCGTTGGGATCGATGCCGCGTTCAAGGCGATAGGAAGCCTCCGAAGCGATATTGAGCCTGCGGGCGGTTCTGCGGATACTGACGGGATTGAAGCAGGCCGATTCGAGCAGAACCTCGGTGGTCCGATCCGTCACCTCCGATTCCAGCCCGCCCATGATGCCCGCCACCGCAACCGGCCGCTCGGCATCACATATCATGAGCATGTCGGCTTCCAGGGGACGGTCAACATTGTCCAGGGTCGTGAATGTCGTTTCGGCCGCGCCGGGACAGCGGACCACTATGCGGCCGCCCGCCAGCCTGTTGAAATCAAAGGCGTGAAGAGGCTGTCCCAGCTCGAGCATGACATAATTGGTGATGTCGACAATATTGTTGATGGGCCGCATGCCGACAGCAAGCAGGCGCTGCTGCATCCATTGGGGCGAGGGGCCGACTCTGATCCCGGTGAGCTTACGGGCCGCGTAGCGGGGACACAGTTCCGGCTCCCTGATCTCCACTCCAAAATCGGGATGAGCGGCTCCCAGCCGGGGGAGCGCCGCCCGGTCTACCGGCTTCCGCAGACGGACGCCGGCAAAGCCGGCGACTTCCCTGGCCACGCCGACGACGCTCGCGCAATCGGGCCGGTTGGGGGTCAGATCAATTTCGACCAGCACATCGTCAAGGCCCAGAGCCGGGGCCAGGGCAAGACCGGGCTCGATCCCGGGCGGGATTTCGAGGATGCCGCCGTGGTCGTCATTGATGCCCAGCTCCCGGCCTGAACAGAGCATGCCGTAAGATTCCTGGCCGCGGACCCTCGCCTTTCTGATCCGCAGACCATCGGGCAGGGTGACTCCCGGACGGGCCAAGGCGGTCATCATTCCCTCCCTGGCATTCGGCGCGCCGCACACCACCTGAATCGTCTCCTCACCGGTGTCGACGTCGCAGACCGTCAGCCGGTCGGCGTTCGGATGCGGGCGGACCCTGACAATCTTCGCCGTGACAATGTCATCAAGTCCCTTGGCCATGTCCGTCAGTGAGTCGACTTCCAGGCCGAGCATGGTGAGTCCGTCCCCTATCCGTTCGGGTTGCAGGCCGTCGAGACTGACGTATTCGTTGAGCCATTTCAGAGTGAACTTCATTTCTCCGTTTCCATCTCTCGGATCAGGGGCCGTGAATGACACCGGAGGGTGTCGCAACGCAGCCGTTCCCGGCGCGGCGGATGCGCTTGAGGCTCCATGCCGGGAGAAAATGTATTCCGGTTGCCCCTCGATGACTTCCCGGAAAACCTGCCCTTCAGGGCAGGCCAGCCCGAACGGACCCCTTGGGAATCGGTCCGCGCCCACCGGGAAAAAAACCGGGGCAACTTCTGTTACGGTTAAAACTGGCCCAGAAAGCGCAGGTCGTTTTCATAAAACAACCTGATATCGTCAATGCCGTACTTCAACATGGCAATCCGTTCGACGCCAAGGCCGAAGGCGAAACCGCTGTAGGTGTCCGGATCATAATTGACCATTTTCAGCACTTCCGGATCGATCAGACCGGCTCCGAGGATTTCGAGCCAGCCGGTCCGCTTGCAGACCCGGCATCCCTTGCCGCCGCAGATGACGCAGGCGATGTCGACTTCGGCGCTCGGTTCGGTGAACGGAAAAAAACTGGGCCTGAATCTGAGCGCCAGGTCATCATCGAACATCCGCCGGGTAAAAATGGTCAGCACACCCTTGAGGTCGGCAAAGGAAACCTTGCGGTCGACAAGAAATCCTTCAACCTGATGAAACATCGGCGTATGAGTTATGTCCGAGTCGCAGCGGTACACCTTGCCCGGCGCAATATAGCGAAGGGGCGGCTCCTGCGCCTCCATTATCCTGGCCTGCATCGGCGACGTGTGGGTGCGCAGGAGGATGGAATCCGACACATAGAACGTATCGTGCATGTCCCGGGCCGGATGATGTTCGGGAATATTCAGGGCCGCGAAATTGTAATGGTCCAACTCGACGTCCGGTCCCTCGGCCACTGCAAAACCCATACCCTCGAAAATAGAGCAGATCTCCTCCATCACCTGGGTCACCGGATGGAGTTTGCCGAATGGAATGTGTCGGCCGGGCAGGCTTAAATCTTCGGCGGGCTTTGTCTGGGTTGCCGCCGCAGCCAATACCTGCTTTTTCTCTTCGTAAAGCTTCTCTATGCCCTGTTTGACGGTGTTGGCAAGCTGGCCGAGCCTTGGCCGGTCCTCGGGGCTGACCGTACCCAGCCGGCGCATGACGGTTGAGAACAGCCCCTTTCTTCCCAGGAATCTGACCCGGAAGGCTTCAAGTTCCGCAGGACCCGTAACCGCATCAAGGCCATTGCGGGCCTCCTGGGCGAGCCTGTTGAGTTCGTCTTCCATTTCCTGCTCAGGAGGAAACCCCGGCCGCCTTCACCACTTCACTGAAGGCCTTTGGATCGACGATTGCCAGGTTCGACAGAACCTTGCGATCCAGATCAATGTCGGCTTTTTTCATGCCGTTGATCAACCTGCTGTAGCTGGTGCCGTTCATCTTGGCCGCGGCTGCGATGCGGGTTATCCACAGGCCGCGGAAATTCCGCTTATTGGTCCTGCGGTCACGGTAGGCAAAGCACAGTGCCCGGTCAACGGCCTCGGTGACCGTCCTGTACAGGCGATGTTTGCCGCCCCGGTATCCCTTGGCCATTTTCAATACTTTATTTCTTCTCCGGCGGGCTTTGAATCCGCGTGTCACACGAGACATTGTCTTACTCCAGAATTACGTTTGAATATGATTGTTGCTCATCCCTCAATGCTGCGCCGCCGATTGGCGGCGTCGCAACGTGTCTTGAGTCGTTCTCTCCGGTTTCCGCGGGCATCCTGTCCTGAGAACGAGGCGGCTTCCCGGATCCGGTTCCGCCTGATCCGCCTACAGATAGGGCAGCATGCGTTTGACCGAGCGCCGGTCGGATTCGGCAATCAGGTCGGGTTTCCGCAGGTTCCGTTTCCGCTTGGTTGTTTTTTTGGTCAGGATGTGGCTGCTGTACGCCTTGTTGCGCTTGATCTTGCCTGAACCGGTCGCTTTAAAGCGTTTGGCGGCGCCCCTGTTCGTTTTCATCTTCGGCATAATGTTTCTCCTTCCGCGCCTGTACGCGGATATCCTTATAAACTGGGATTTGAAAGGCCGATCAGGATTTCGGACCCACCAGCATGACCAGCTGTCGCCCTTCCATTACCGGCTCCTGTTGGACAACGCAATCATCACGGAGCATATCCGCTATCCTTTTCATAGCCTCAAGGCCGATGGTCTGGGCGTAAACTATTTCACGCCCCCGGAACCGCATGGTGATCTTGACCTTGTTCTTCTGCTCCAGAAACTTTTTGACCTGCTTGATCTTGAAGTTGAGATCATGCTCCTCGGTTTTCGGCCGGAACTTGATCTCCTTGGTTTCAACGACGGTCTGTTTTTTCTTTGCTTCCTTCTGTTTCTTGCTCAGCTCGTACCGGTACTTATCATAATCCATGATCCGGCAAACGGGAGGATCGGCTGTTGCCGCGACTTCGACCAGGTCCAGGTCCTGATCATAGGCCTTGCGCAACGCTTCATCGATAGATAAGATACCCAGCTGTTCTCCGTCGATATTGATCACGCGGACCTTCGGAGTGGCAATCTCTTCATTCACCCTGGCTTTTATGTCCTGACTCGGCTGCGCCTTCCTTCCTCGTTTTTTGATATCCGTTCCTCCTCTGTTTATTTCTCATCAGCGGTAATCACCGTTTGCCGCCCATCATTTCATCGCATTCGCCGTGAACCCTCTCCGCGAAATCCTGCGGCGTCATGGCCGGCAGGTTCTCACCGTTTCTCTTGCGAACGGTGATCGTCCCCTCTTCCTTCTCCCGCTCGCCAACGATAAGCATGTAGGGGATTTTCATCAATTGTGCTTCGCGGATCTTGTAGTTCAGCTTTTCGTTGCGCAGGTCTTTCTCCACCCTGATGCCCAGCTTGCGCAGTTTTGCGTACACCGCCTCGCAATAGTGGAGCTGGTCGTCGGTGATATTCAGAATTCTGGCCTGCTCCGGCGCCAGCCACAGGGGGAAAGCCCCGGCATAATGCTCGATCATGACGCCGACGAACCGCTCCAGTGAACCCATCAGGGCCCGGTGAATCATGATCGGCTGATGTTCCCGGCCGTCCTCCCCGGTGTAGGTCATTTCAAACCGTTCCGGCAGGTTGAAGTCAACCTGAATCGTGGAACACTGCCAGGAACGGCCCAGCTGATCCTTGATCTTGATGTCGATCTTCGGCCCGTAAAATACTCCCTCCCCCGGGTCAAGACGGTACTCGAGGCCCTTTTTCTCCAGCGCCCGCTTCAAGGCCTCGGTGGCCATCACCCAGCGGTCTTCACTGCCGACATACTTTTCGGGCCGGGTGGAGAGATACACATCATATTGATCAAAACCGAATGTCTTGAGGATGTGCAGGTTGAGATCAAGGATGTTGTAGATTTCATCATCAAGCTGATCGGGCCGGCAGAAGATATGGGCATCGTCCTGGGTGAAACCGCGTACCCTCATCAGACCGTGGAGCGCGCCCGTCCGCTCGTAGCGGTAGACGGTGCCCAGTTCGCACCAGCGGATGGGAAATTCCCGGTAGCTGTGCCGATGGCTCTTGTACACCCCGATATGAAAGGGACAATTCATGGGCTTGAGCTGGTACTTGACCTCGTCGATCTCCATGGCCGAATACATATTCTCGGCATAGAAATCAAGATGACCGCTGGTCTTCCAGAGATCCTGCCGGGCGATATGCGGCGTATAGAGCAGTTCGTAGCCATGACGGTAATGCTCGTCTTTCCAGTAATCCTCGATCAGCCTGCGCAGCAGGGCACCGCGGGGCTGCCAGAGGATCAGGCCCGGACCGATATGATCCTGGATGGTAAACAGAGCCAGTTCCCTGCCCAGTTTGCGGTGGTCCCTTTTTCTGGCCTCTTCCAGTCGGTGCAGATGCTGCCGGAGTTCCTTCTTGTCAAAAAAAGCCGTCCCGTACAGTCGCTGGAGCATGGGATTTTTTTCATCGCCCCGCCAGTAGGAGCCGGCCACCCGAAGCAGTTTGAATGCCTTGAGCCAGGAACTGTCCGGCAGGTGGGGGCCGCGGCACAGGTCGACAAACTCCCCCAGTCCGTAGAGGCTGACCGTATCAGTCTCGATATCCCGCAGCAGCTCAACCTTGTACGTCTCTCCCTGGCGATCGAAGAATTCGATGGCTTCACCGATCCGCATCTCTCTGCGTTCAAAGGGAATCCGGGCCTCGACAATCGCGGCCATTGTTTGTTCGATCCGGTCAAAATCATCCGGGGTGAACGGCTCTTCGCGATCAAAATCATAGTAAAAACCGTCCTCGATGGCCGGACCGATCGCGACTTTCACATGGTCGCCGAATATTCGGCGCACAGCCAGGGCCATGACATGGGCGGCGCTGTGGCGTAAAATATCCATCCCCTCTTCGGTATCGGCGGTCACGGGCTCCAGGACGCAGTCCGTCTTCAGGGGAGTCGACAGATCGACGGCAACGCCGTTGACCCTGACGGCAACTGTCTGCTTCCTCACCTTGGCGGAGACCAGTTCCCTGAGCGCTTCACCGGCCGTAATGCCCTGTTTGAATGCCCCGGATTCTCCGTCCTGTATCCTGATGGATATATCGGCCATGTCTGCGGTAAAAAATAAAGGCTAAAGAGCAAACGGCATCTCGGTCCGCATGTCTTTTAGCCTTTGAAAATGGTAGGCGCGGGCGGGATTGAACCGCCGACTTCTACCGCGTCAAGGTAGCACTCTCCCACTGAGCTACGCGCCTGTACAAACCTGTTTTGCTCTAAAAGTTTCAATAATAAATCAATCATGAAAAAAACTCAAGTCAAATACCAGCAACCCCACGGCCCCGTCAAATTAAAGTTGTAGGGGTAAGCGTCAGTAACGAGACAGAGCTGAGGGGATAAAAAACAGAAGGTGTGCAGAGTTTGTCGGGCGCAAATGTGTTGCTGCTGGGGATAATTGAGCAGGTTGGCATGATTTTGGGCGCACGTCCCCGTTGGGCCGGTGGCATAGAGGTCCAGGGGATAGGTTAGAGGCCGAGGAGGTTGAAAATCAAATGGATTCTGCCTCATGAATAACATAACGGTAGATCAAGCAGATAGGCTGCAGAAATATTACCATAATTTTCATTATGCATACATGCATCAAGCTCAGCAAAATGTCCCATTGTCACTTGCTGAGCACCGGAGAAGCTGCCGGAAAGAAATTTACACTGTTTGAGCACCCCTTTGGGGCATAAACTTCGCGAGTTTGTAAATTTCCGGCGGCTTCGAGGAGCACCCTGAAGGGCATAAACGCAAGGCAGTCCGGAGGACCAAGTGGCACGGGTGCCCTTTCTTTTGGTTCGTTTTCTTTGGGCAAGCAAAGAAAACGAACAATAAAATCAATAGATAATTGACATCTTGACAGGTGTTATTCTCCTCATTCGTCCCCGCAACGCGGGGTGGGGCGCTGCCAACTGCAAACTCATGACTAGCATAACGAAAAATCAAGCAGATAGGTGCGGGCAAAATTGGTGGAAATTTATTCCTGCAATCAATCGGCTTGAGGTTTATGGTAGTCTCCTCATTCGTCCCCGCCATCGGCGGGGTGGGGCGCTGCCGACTGCCAACTTGCAGTACCGTGATTTTCGAACAGGGGATGTGAGACATTCTTTAGCCGATATTTCAAAAGCAAGAGAAAATATCGGATACAATCCGCAGTTTTCTGTAAAAGCTGGTTTGGATAAGGCTGCAAAATGGTATTTAGAAAATTTAAAATAATGGGCGTAAGCCAAGAGCTAACCTCGAACCCCGAACCCCGAACCTCGTACCCCGAACCTCGAACCCCGAACCTCGAACCGTCAGCTATCGTGGTACTTTGAGAATCGGGGTTGACATGTCAAGGATAAAGATTCGACCCCCTGGCCTGTGGCCTGTGTTAATGTGGCCTTCGGAGAAAGAACTACCTTGAATGAATTGTTCAACTTCATTAAAGAAAGAGTCGTTCAATCAAATCCGGCCGCCAAAGACTTGGAGCCCACATATCGTGATTTCAGAGCAGGTGATGTGCGCCATTCTTTAGCCGATATTTCAAAAGCAAAGGAAAGTATCGGATACGAACCGCAGTTTTCTGTAAAGGATGGTTTGGATAAGGCTGCTAAATGGTATTTAGAAAATTTAAAATAAATGGGCGTAAGCCAAGAGTTAACCTCGTGCCCTGAACCTCGTACCGTTCAGTATGAATCTCGTACCGCTTTGCTTTCGATCAAGAGTCAAATTTCGTCATTTTTCACAAGAGGTATTGCCATCGAATCAGGTATGATAGCGCACAAGTTCTTTTGTTTATGTCGTATCCTCACTGGCTATTGGACTACGTGGTGGACAAAGGGATACATGCGTTTCTGGGGATTACGCATAGGCGCTGGGTGCAGGTTTTTGGGAACTCCCATTCTCAGAAGGTATCCTCATTCCACCATTACTATTGGCAGGCAATGTACGTTTATTTCATCGTCCCGTTATAACTTCGTCGGCGTCAATCATCCATGTGCCATCTCGACACACAATTCCACTGCGAGCCTTGTGATCGGCGAGAAGTGCGGGTTCAGTGGCACTGCCATCGGCTGTGCGCTGGACATCCGAATTGGAAATCGAGTCAGATGCGGTGCCAATACAATCATAACAGATACTGACTGGCATACTGATGACTTGCGTTCCTCGCCGGACGCACCGGTGGTGATTGAGGATGACGTTTGGCTCGGGGTTAACGTGACGGTATTGAAGGGTGTGCGAATAAGTGAAGGTTCCGTTATCGGTGCCGGAAGTGTAGTGACAACAGACATCCCGGCTGGAGTCGTCGCGGCCGGAAGCCCTGCAAGGGTATTGCGCCCCTTGTCTGAAATCGGCGAATGACAGGTTTCACGAATATGAAAACGGTACAGTGAGCCCGCTGATATGAACCCCTCCCAGCGCATTGCCCTGAACACCGCAGCCACCTATGTCCGTTCCGTCCTCGGCGTTGCACTGGCGTTGTTTAGCAGTCGTTGGGTTCTGAATTCACTTGGTCAAACCGATTTTGGCTTATTTTACCTTGTCGGCTCAATCATCGTCTTTATCACTTTTTTGAACAGTATTATGTCAGGCAGCGTGGGGCGCCATTATGCCTATGCTATTGGACAAGGTGATCCCGCAGAGGTTAATCGTTGGTTCAACGCCGCACTCAGCATTCATCTGTTGCTCGCAACTGCCCTGATAATTCTTGGTTGGCCGATTGGAGAATATGTCATTGAACATAAATTAACCATCCCTGCGGATCGTATAATCGCTTGCGTCACGGTTTTTCGCATCTCCTTAGCTTCGGCCTTCGCCAGCATGGTGTCGGTCCCATTTGTCGCCATGTTCATGGCCAAACAGCACATTGCAGAACTCTCTATCTGGGGTACACTTCAATCAATTCTAATTTTCACCCTTGCGTATATCCTCACCAGTGTTTCGGGCGATCGTCTTTTGTTCTATGCTTTCGGGATGGTCATTATTCTCGTTTTTATCCAGGCCTCACAGTTATTACGCGCCGTTTTTGTATTTCGCGAGTGCGGCGTTGTTTATCACCAGTGGTTCGACAGGACCCGCATGAAAAAAATTTTTTCATTTGCAAGTTGGAGTCTATTCGGCGGTCTTGGTGTCACCCTCCGCAACCAGGGGTCGGCTATCCTGCTCAACCTCTTCTTTGGGCCCAGTGTCAACGCAGCCTACGGCATCGCAAACCAAGTATCTTCCCAGACAAACCAGCTTGCAGCTGCAATGCTCGGCGCCTTCTCCCCGGAAATTACAGCCAGTGAAGGGCGCGGCGATCGGGACCGCATGCTCTCGCTGGCAATGCGGTCCTGCAAATTCGGCACCATCCTGGTTTTGCTTTTCGCTGTCCCGCTCATGGTGGAAATTGATTACGTACTGGTGCTCTGGCTCCGCGTGCCTCCAGATTATACCGCTCTGCTGTGCCAATTGATCCTGTGCACCTTTCTCATTGACCGGCTGACCGCCGGGTATATGCTGGCTGTCAATGCCTACGGCCGAATTGCCGCGTACCAGGCGACACTCGGCACAAGTTTGCTTCTCACCTTGCCGCTGGCCTGGCTGTTTCTCAAATTAGGATATGCGCCAACCAGCGTCGGCTTCGCTTTCATTGCTACCATGGCAGTTTGTTCCCTTGGCCGTGTTTACTGGGTACGCCGTCTGTTTGGCGTGCCCATTTCGCGGTGGCTGTCAACAGTCCTGTTGCCTTGCGTTATTGTGGCCATCGCTTCCGCTTTCGCGGCGGCGGCGCCGCGGTTAATTTTATCGCCCTCCTTTTTGCGCCTTATTTTAGCCTCTGTTTCCAGCATTGTCGCAACCCTTTTGGTCTCCTGGTTTCTAGCTTTCGATGACAATGAGCGGAATTTCTTTAGTCAAAATATGCGAAGAATGTACTGGAAACTCTGTGGCGGAAGCAACAGTGGAAAGTAATGTTGCGAGGCTTATACCTCAATCCGTGACGAAACAACAGTATTTTTTGCTGATAAAATCAATAACATGTTGATTTTTATAATAAAATGTAGCAATATACACCTGTCATAAAAACTCACTTGACAGGTGACCGAATGAAACGTTTTATTATTGAACAATCTGACAATGAATTCTATACGAGCCACTCGGGCCTGGCCCTCATCGGCTTGTGCATCAACCGCTTCAG